>JAESGE010000237.1_pt1 | contig 20051 bp, 19 predicted proteins | sample 9269601 | NCBI WGS metagenome assembly JAESGE01 (sample SAMN14515569, study PRJNA621662) | algae metagenome | isolation source: Tolypothrix brevis GSE-NOS-MK-07-07A and co-occurring heterotrophs from wet... | place: USA: Grand Staircase Escalante National Monument, Utah | collected 2006-04-16
GTCCAGCGCGGCGCGCGTGGTCCAGCCCTGGTCGAGGAGGCGCAGCTGGCGGGCCTCCTCCGCCAAAGCCTGCGCCTTCTGCGCGATGGTCGCCGCCAGATTGGCCTCGGCCGCCCGAAGGGCCGCGGCCAAGTCCGCTTCGTCGAGCGTCATGAGGACATCGCCGCGCCTGACAGCCTGCCCGACCTCGACCTGGCGCGCCGCGATCTTGCCGGCGACACGGAAGCCTACTTGCGTCTCGTAACGGGCCGCGACGACGCCGGTGAAGCGCTTCTCGCTGCGTTGCTCCACGAGCCTGACCCGCATGGCACGCACGCCGCGCACCTTGTCCGATGCGGCCAAGGCCGGTTCGCCAGAGAAGCGTGCCGAAAGACTGGCGAGCGTCGTGCGGACGACTGGCCAACCGTGGGACGCATAGCCTGTCAGCAACGGTCGCGTCTGCGGCAGTGCGAACCAGAGGCCACCGACAACGGCCACCGACAATCCCAACGCGACAAGGACGATCCCTCTCCAGCGTCGCCTTGGAGACGGAATTGAAGCAACGGCATCGTGTGGCTCAACAGTGTCGCGCATCAGCCCACCTTCTTGCCTGGAATGGCGGATGCCCTCGGAGCAGCCGGGGCGAGCGCGACGCCGGCACCAATGAGCGCGATCGCAGCTGCCGCATAGCCAAGGGCAGGCAAACCGGCAGATGCGATCGTGAGGCCCCCAAGGACAGCTCCAAGCCCTTGGCCGAGGAACACGAACCGTTGCGCGCGAGAATCACGGGTGTTGCCTCGACCAGCGCTGCGGTCACGAGCTTCGCCTGAATGATCGACGTACGGGCGAAGAGTACTGCCGCCCCACGATCATGCCGAGCGAGAGCGCGAAGAGCACCGGACCGCGCATCCAAGAGAGGACCGACGCTTCGGCATTGATCGGAACGCTTGGCATGAGCAGCGGATACAGGCTCAGCGCCAACGCCGAGACGATAAAACTTTGCACCAGCACGCAGCCGGCTTTGGGGCTGTCCGCCGTGCGGATGCCTACGATGCTGCCGACGCCGATCAGCGCCGGCATAGACGAAGGCCTCGGTGCCCATGGCGAAGCTCGCGAGCGCGAGCACGGCGATGAGTCCGTCCATGGCTGTCTCTCCGAATGATCCATCGCCGCATTATAGCGGATAATTATCATCTATTTTCTTAGATGATCGATGCAAGCTATCCTTGTCAAGCATCATCCATCGGGAGAGCGCCATGCGCCGCAGCCGGGAAGCGACGGCCGAAAGCCGCCGGACGATCGTGGAGACAGCCTCGCGGCTGTTCCGCGCGCAGACCCGGTGGTGATGCGCGCGCTGGGCACGGGGGAGGCCTGAGCCATACTCGCGCAGCACTGTGCGGGTTTCAAAAATCATCCATCAGGCTGAACGCAATGGCAGGCAGCTCTCGAAAGGGAGCGTGCTGCGCGTCATGCGCGAGACGAGCCATGCGCCTTCCAGGGCGCACAGCAAGGCCATCGCCATATTGCGTGCTTCGAGACCATCGTGACCAAGCCGACGCGCCTCCGATGCCACCAGCGCAAGCCATCCGTCGAAGACGTTGCGCGCGGTGACGCTCAGGCGTTGCGATTCCGGGATCGTGCCGAGTGCGATGCCGGTGATCGGGCAACCGTCACGGAAATCCGAACCCTTCGTCCAGGCGGCCAATTGCGACGCCAGCGCCCGGGATCCGGCCGCAAAGCTTTCGGCGCCTGCAAAGGCTTCGATGATGGCTCGTGTGACGGCATTGGCAGCCCACAGCATGGCATGCTCGGCAAGCTCCTCCTTTCCCTCTGGAAAGTGGTGGTAGAACGAGCCCTTCGGCGCGTCTGCCGCTTCGATGATCCGGGTCAGGCCGACGCCGTGATAGCCGTGCCGGCAAAACAGTTGCGCGGCGGTCCTGATGAAGCGGGCACGGGCATCGGAAGGACGGGCCATGCCTTCCAATTAGGCGTTGTAGGGTGATCGGTCCAGTGCTACGCCTATTCTAGGGTAATCACCATAGAACGAGAGTGCGATGAGCCGCGAAGCCTGCGTCATTCCTGTTGCCGCCGCCGGCGGCCCCGCTGCGGTTCTCAAGGGTCAACTTGTCCGGCCGGATCAACCTGCCGCGGTCGCCGTCATCATTCACCCTGCGACGGGCGTGCCTCAGCGACACTATCTCGCTTTCGCCGAATGGCTCGCGAAGACGGAAGGGGCGCTCGTGCTGATCTATGATTACCGCGATTTCGGGCAATCCGCGAACTGTCCTGTCAGACAGTCTGAAGCGAGCATGTCGGACTGGGGCATCGCGGATCAGTCGGCAGCGCTGGACTGGCTTTGTGCGGAAGCGTCCGATCTGCCCATCTGGGTCGTTGGCCACTCGCTGGGCGCATTGTTCGTGCCATGGCATGCGCAGGCCAGCCGCGTCTCACGCATCATCGCCATCGCATCGGGGCCGGCTCATCTTTCGCGTCATCCATGGACATTCCTGCCCAAAGTCGTCTGGTTCTGGTTTATCGGCGGGCCCCTGATGACGCGCCTGTTCGGCTACATGCCGGGCCGCTGGGTTGGACTTGGCGCCGATCTGCCGGCGCAGGTCTACTGGCAATGGCGCAGCTGGTGCCTCTCGAGACAGTTCCATCGGAAGCAATGGGGTGGCGCCCTGCCGCAACCGGATCTTGACGCCGTCAAGGCCGATGTCGCCCTGATTGCATTCGCGGACGATCCGATGATACCGCCGGCGAGCGTCAGGCTGCTGGCGCAATTCTACCCGGCCGCCCGGTTGACCTATCGCGAATTCAAGCCGCAGGATGTGGGGCTGCTGGCAATCGGACATGTCGGAGCGTTCTGGAAACGCAACAGCGCGCTCTGGCCCGCGCTGCTCCACCGCTCCTGATGTTTCCACTTGTTCGGTAGTCTGCCAAAGCAGTGGCTTGGTTAGCGATGCTTCTGTCGTTTAAGCCCGGCCCGGGTCGCGCGATCCGATCCTGCCGCCATGTGCGTCATACCATGAGCATAGGGCCTCGGTTACGGGCGCCAAGCTTTGGCCCAGCGGCGTCAGCTCATATTCAACGCGAGGCGGGACTTCCGGATACATTCGCCGATTGACGAAGCCCGCTGTCTCGAGCCGCCTCAGAGTCTGAGCCAACATCTTCTGACTCACGCCCGGCAGTGTGCGCTGGATCGCGTTGAAACGCAGTTTACCGGATTGCAGCGCATAGATCGCGAGAAGCGACCACTTCTCGCCGATAACGTCCAGCAGTCGTCGCGGCCCGTTGCCCTGGTCGAGCACGCATTTTGCGTCATCGCTCATGCTCACCCTCAAGTAAGTAGCTGACGCCAAGGTGCCTTCTTGGCAGGCAAACCTTGTCGAGCCATTCTGGGCATGTACCCATAGGGAGTTCATCATGGCAAGTTCCATCTCTACATGCGCCGTTTCTGGAAAGCAGCTCTTTCAGCTTCATGGCTTCGAAGCCGATTGGGGTTACGCGCAAGCCGTGCGGGCTGGACCGTTCATATTCGTTTCTGGCAGTGTCAGTATTGGATCGGATGGCCGGCCGCTTGCGGCAGACGATATGCCGGCGCAAGTCGCCAACGCCTATGCATCGATTGTAGCCTCGCTGGCGGCATTTGGCGCAGGCCTTTCACATGTCGTACAGGAAAAGCTCGTGACGACAGATCTTGAGCGCTTCATGGCCGAAGGCGCGACCGCGCGTGCGGAGGCCTATGCAGGTCACTCTTTGCCCGCGTCATCTGCATGGACGCAGACGCCTCGCCTCGCCCAACCGGAGTTTCTGTTCGAAGTCGAGGCGATCGCCTACCTTCCGCCGACTGCGAGAGAGGCAGGCACGCTACCCTAATTGTTCAGTTCCGGCATGTGACGGAAAAAGGGGGCGAAGACGCAGGCGGTGGGCATCTCAGGGGGGGGCGGCAGAACAACGAAATCCATTGTTTGGCCGATAGTTGCGGCAGGATCGTCGCCATCGCCCTGACGCCCGGGAATATCGCAGACATCACGATGGCGCAGCCGCTTCTGGAGGCGCTCGCGCCGACCAAACGGCTCATCGCCGACAAGGCCTACGATGCGGATCGACTGCGCGAATGGCTCGCCACCCGCAGCATTGAGGCCGTTATCCCTGCTCGGAGCACTCGAGCCTCGGTCTATCCCATCAACAAGGCCGCCTACCGACGCCGCAACATCATTGAACGCATGTTCGGCAGGCTCAAGAACTGGAAGCGCATCGCAACACGATACGACCGCCTCGCCGTCAACTTCATGGCTGCAATCGCCCTGGTTGCTCTTGCAACGCAGTGGCTTAAATGAGTCCCCTACCTAATGAGCCGCTGGAGCCTGCGGCTTTCCTGTCACGTTTTAGCTTCGCCTCGGTTTCGAAGTTTGTCACGCGCGGGCTAATTATTCAAAAGTGACTTGAGAACCGGCCGTCGCCAGAGGGCACTTCATGCCGATGGCAGCAAAAACGCAAGTCGTGCAAAAACGTGCGGAATAGTAAGCAATAATTCAGCCTAGCGCCTAGGGCCGAACCTAGGCTTGAAACATACATAAATGAATATCGATCTTTGAAATCAATAACTTGCAGATGTAAATGGCGGAGAGGGAGGGATTCGAACCCCCGATGGAGTTGCCCCCATGCCGCATTTCGAGTGCGGTGCATTCGACCACTCTGCCACCTCTCCACGAAATGCGCTGGTCAAGCGAGGGCGGTGTCTACACGTCCGGCGGCCATGTGACAAGGCGCGGTCGGCAAAGGGACGGGTTGATTGCGGCCTAGTCCGCGTGGCCTTAACCGGCTTCAGCTCAATTGCAGGGCATGCAGGCGGGCATAGGTGCCCTGTTTCGCGATCAGCGCCTCGTGGCTGCCGCTTTCGACGACGCGGCCTTCCTCCATCACCACGATCAGGTCGGCGTTGCGCACCGTCGAGAGGCGGTGGGCGATGACGAGCGTGGTGCGGCCTTTCATCAGCGTCGCGAGGGCGCCTTGAACGAGCCGTTCGGATTCGGCATCGAGCGCCGATGTCGCTTCGTCGAGCAGCAGGATCGGCGCGTCCTTCAGGATGGCGCGGGCGATGGCGATGCGCTGGCGCTCGCCGCCCGACAGCCGCGATCCGCGGTCGCCGACGCGGGCTTTGTAGCCTTCCGGAAAGGCGCTGATGAAATCATGGGCGGCGGCGGCCTTTGCGGCGGCCTCGATCTGGCTTTGCGTCGCGCCCGACCGACCGAAGCCGATATTGGCCGAAATCGTATCGTCGAACAGGATCACATCCTGACTGACGACGCCGATGTGGGCCCTGAGCGAGGCGAGGGTAAGGCCGCGCACGTCCTGCCCGTCGATCAGCACCGCGCCCCTTGTCGTATCGTAGAGCCGGGGAACGAGCGCCATCAGCGTCGACTTGCCGGAGCCGGACTGGCCGACCAGCGCCGTCGTCGTGCCGCCTTTCGCGACAAGGTCGATGTCCTCCAGCGCCCGCGCATCGTCGCGGTAGCGGAAGCGGACATCGGCGAAGGTGATCTCGCCCTTCGAGACGACAACGGGCATGGCGTCTACGGCATCGCGAATGGCAGGCTGTTCGTCGAGCAGCGCGAAATAGCGCTTCAGCGAACTGCCGGCCTCCTGGACGATGGCGTTTAAATTGCCGAGCGAGCGCAGGGGCTGGGCCGCGAGCAGCAGCGCGGTCACGTAGCCGGTAAAGTCGCCGATGGTCGACTGGCCGTCGGTGATGCGCCAGCCGATGGCGGCCAGAACACCGGCGATGGCGAGGCCGCCGCCGACTTCCAGCAGCGGGTCGAGGCGGCCGCGGGCATTGGCCGCCTTCATCTTCAGGCGGCGGATGAGGTTGAAGGCGGCGTCGGCGCGAGCCTTCAGATAGGGTTCGAGCTGGTCGGTCTTGGCGGCGCGCACCCCCGACAGGCTCTCGGTGACCAAGCCCGCCATCTTACCGGTCTCCTCCTGCTGCGAGCCCGCCACGCGGCGCAGCTTGCGACCGATTTTGCCGATCGGCTGGGCGACGATCAGGCCGATCGGCAGCGCCATCAAGGTCAATTGCCAGTCGATCCAGAACAATGCGCCGACGAGAGCCAAGGCCGTCACCACATCGCGGACGGCGATGTTGACGAGCCGGGTCAGCGCCTCCTTGATGAAGGTGAAATCGGTCGTGAAGCGCTGCGTCAGCGAGGCGGGGCTTTCGGTCGCCAGTTGCGCCAGGTCGGCGTCGATCAGGTGCTTGTAGAGCGCGATCTGCATGTCGGCTTCGATGCGCGAGACGACCGAATTCGTGAGGATCGTCTGGCCGAGCAGGGAAAAACCCTTCACGGCCGTCACGATCACCACGAGGATGGCGACCATGTTGATCAGGCCGATGTCGCGGCCGATCAGGGCCGATCCCATCCGCTCCACACCGGGCAGCAGGCCGTCGACCGGGGTGATTCCTGTCTGCGATGCCGCGAAGGCGTCGAACGCGATCTTGATCAGCACGGGATAGAGGCTCGTCGCGCCGGCGATAAGCAAGACAAGTCCGAGGATCAGCAAGAGCGAGGGCAAATGAGGCGCAGCCTGCTCGCGCCAGACACGGGTGAAAAGCGCGAGGGTCTGCTGGTCGGGATCGCGGGGCGAGGCCATGGCGGGGCAGTAGCATGACGAAGCGGCCCGCGAAACCGCCCGCGAGGGAGTGGAAACATCCCCGACGAGGTTGGCGGCGGGCCTATCGCTCGGCTAGGGTCGAACCATGACCCGGAAGACAACAACTTGAACGTGGCGTCCTTTGCCGAGCCGGCCCCGCGCGATCTCTGCACAGATTGCGGCATCTCGCGCTCGAGCGATCCGAAACGCTGCGGGCGCGCCTGCCAGTTCATCAAGCCGGACTATCCCGCGCTCGAAACGCAGGTCCATGGCCGCGCGCGCGACGAAAGCCGGCCGGACGAGACGCATTTTGGTCCCTTCCGCCAGATGCACCGCGCGTCGCTGAAAGCGCCCGCGGCCGGCGCACAGTGGACCGGCATCACCACGCGCATCGCCGAGCGACTGCTGGAGACCGGCGCGGTCGATGCGGTGCTGACCATGGCGCCGGACAAGGCGGATCGCTGGAAGCCGGTGCCGGTGCTGGTGACGCGGGCATCGGAACTTGCGACCTGCCGCGGTATGCGCATGGGCTACGCGCCCCTGCTCGCGCTGCTGGAACCCGCCCGGGCGCTCGGGTACACGCGGCTCGCGATCATCGGCATTCCCTGCCAGGTCTACGCCCTGCGGGCGCTGGAGCGGGAACTGGGCTTCGAGCGTATCTACGTGATCGGCACGCCCTGTTCGGACAACACAACGACGGAGAATTTTCACCGCTTTCTCGCGCTGCTGGCGGAGGACCCGGAGACGATCACCTATCTTGAGTTCAGGGCCGATTATCACGTCGAGCTGCGTTTCAGCGACGGCGGCGAAAAGCGCATCCCGTTCCTGCAACTGCCGATCTCGAAACTGCCGGGCGATTTTTTCCCCATGACCTGCCGCACCTGCGTCGACTATACCAATGCGCTCGCCGATATCACCGTCGGCTACATGGGCGGGGAGGGCGAGCAATGGCTGCTGGTCCGCAATGCGCGCGGCGAGGAGATGCTCGGTCTGCTCGGTGACGAGGTCAGGCTGTCGAAGCCCGGCAGCGCCGGCAAGCGCCAGGGGCCTGTGCGCGGTTTCGCGAAGAATGTGGCGCGCGCGGCCGGTGGTCTGCCTCTGCGCGGCATGCCGAACTGGTTGAGGCCGCTGGTCGGCTGGCTGATGCCACGCATCGGTCCGCGCGGGCTGGAATTCGCCCGGGCACGGGTGGAGATGAAGGCGGTCGAGACCGTGCTGCACTTGCGCCGGGCCTATCCGAAGCGGCTGAAGAACATGGTTCCGGCCCATGTCTGGCGGCTGCTCGTCCCCTACGCCATCAGGCCCGAATCATCGGAATTGCCCGATGTGGTTTCGCCGCCTGACGGCGTGACGACGGTCCCGTCCCGGCCCGCTTCACTATAATTCCACCCAAAGGCTGTCGTGCGGACAAAGACTTGCTAAAGCGATTACGCTTTCGCTTTCGTGATCGAAACCCACTAGAAGCCCGCTATTGCATACGCGATCGAGGCTTTCCCCGAAATTCCGTCACCCGCCAGAAGGTCCGTCCCTTGCCCCTCAAACCGAGAGCCCAGATCACGCCCAATACGCTGGCGTTCGAAAGTCTGCCCCTCGTCAAGCCGACGGGTTTTCGCGAATATGACGCCCGCTGGTGGTTCGGTCAGCCCGGTTCGTCCAAGGAACCGGAGCTGAACCTGCAAGGTGTGATGGCGGTCGGCCTGGGCATCGCGACGCTGGCACGGCGACGGGGCGTGCCGATGGAGATCGTCACCGGCCACGATTTCCGCTCCTATTCCAGCGCCATCAAGATGGCCCTCGTCGCCGGCCTCATGGCGGGCGGGATGCGCGTCCACGATATCGGCCTCAGCCTGTCTCCGATGGCTTACTTCGCGCAGTTCGAGCTTGATTGCGCCTGTGTCGCCATGGTCACGGCCTCGCATAACGACAATGGCTGGACGGGCATCAAGATGGGTTTCGAGCGGCCCGTCACCTTCGGCCCGGACGAAATGTCGGCGCTGCGCGACATCGTTCTCGCCGGCGATTTCGACGATCGGGGCGGTGGCTCCTATGTCTTCCACGAGAATTTCGCCGACATCTACATGGCCGATCTCTCGCAGCGCCGGATCTCGCGCAAGCTCAAGGTCGTCGCCGCCTGCGGCAACGGCACGGCCGGAGCCTTCGCGCCGCAGGTGCTGGAAGCCCTTGGCTGCGAGGTGATCCCCATGGACACCACGCTCGATTTCACTTTTCCGCGCTACAATCCCAACCCCGAAGACCTCGAGATGCTCCATGCCATGGCAAAGGCCGTGACGACCCATGGCGCCGATGTCGCGCTCGGCTTCGACGGCGACGGCGACCGGTGCGGCGTCGTCGACAACGAGGGTCACGAAATCTTCGCCGACAAGATCGGGGTGATGCTTGCCCGCGACCTAAGCCGTGTCCACGGGCCATCGCAATTCGTTGTCGACGTCAAGTCGACCGGGCTGTTCGCCTCCGATCCCGAACTGATTCGGCTCGGCGCCACGACCGACTACTGGAAGACCGGGCATTCCTACATCAAGCGCCGGGTGCGCGACCTGAAGGCGCTGGCTGGTTTCGAGAAATCCGGTCACTTTTTCTTCAATGCGCCAGTCGGGCGCGGCTATGACGACGGGCTTGTCACCGCCACCGCCGTGATCGAGATGCTCGACCGCAATCCGACGAAATCGATGGCCGATCTTTACCGCGACTTGCCCAAGACCTGGGGCACGCCGACGATGTCGCCCCATTGCGCCGACGAGATCAAGTATCAGGTGGTCGACCGGGTGATCGCGCGGTTCCAGGCGATGCAGGCGAGCGGCGAGGCCATCGCCGGGCAGCCCATCGCCAGCCTCGTGACCGTCAACGGCGTGCGCATCACCACGCCGGACGGCACCTGGGGCCTCGTTCGAGCCTCGTCAAATAAGCCCGAACTCGTGGTGGTGATCGAAAGCCCGGTGTCGGAAGCGCGGATGCGGGCGATGTTCGCGTCCGTCGATGCGATCCTGCGCGAGAATGCCGAGGTCGGCGCCTACAACCAATCGATCTGACAAAGAGGCCGAAGTCCGTGAGCAGCACCCCCGTCCCCCGCCGTGTCGTTCCCGTCATCCTGTGCGGCGGCGCCGGCTCGCGTCTCTGGCCGGCCTCCCGCGAGACCTATCCGAAACAGCTTTTCGCGTTCGGCGGCGGCCAGTCGCTGTTTCAGGATACGGTCGCGCGCGTGACCGGCGAGGGATTTGGGCGGCCGATCATCGTCACCGGCAACGACTACCGTTTCCTGGTGGCCGAGCAGTTGCGGGCGCTGGGGCAGGAGGGCGATGTGCTGCTCGAGCCGATGCGCCGCGACAGTTGCGCGGCCATCGCCGCCGCCGCCGCCTTCGCCATGGCGCGCGACCCCGACAGCATCGTGCTGGTGCTGGCGGCCGACCATGCGATTCCCGATCTCGATTCCTTCCGTGAGCATGTCACGCGTGGCGTGGCGGCGGCGGAAGCCGGCCGCATCGTCACCTTCGGCATCAGGCCGGATCATCCCGCGACAGGCTACGGCTATGTCCGGCCGGGCAACGCAATTGCCGGGCTGCCGGGTGTCAATGCGATCCACGCCTTCGTCGAAAAGCCCGATGCCGCCACCGCCAAGCGCTACGTGGCGGAAGGCTATCTCTGGAATTCCGGAAATTTTCTGTTCAAGGCGCGGGTTTTCCTCGACGAACTCGCGCGCCTCGCCGCCGACATCCACGGTCCTGCGACGGAGGCCATCGCCAGCGCCAGCCGCGACCTCGATTTCATACGGCTCGACGGCGAGGCTTTTGGCCAGGCGCGGGCGACTTCGGTCGATTACGCCGTGCTCGAAAAGACGCAGCTCGCGGCGGTCGTCCCCTCCGATTTCGCCTGGTCGGATATTGGTTCGTGGTCGGCGGTCTGGGCCCTGGCCGATAAGGACGCCGAGGGCAATGCCGCGTCGGGCGACGCTGTCTTCCATGCTTCCAGCAATTGCTACGCGTATTCGCCGCTGCTGCTGACGACGATCGTCGGGCTTGAGGATGTGGTTGTGGTGACGACCCGCGATGCGGTTCTCGTCGCTGCCAAGGATAAATCCGAGGAGGTCAAGGCACTGGTCGGGCGGCTGGCCGGCATGGGCCGGCGCGAGGCGGTCGAACACCTGCGCAACTATCGCCCCTGGGGCGATTACGAGCAGATCGACAAGGGCACGCGCTACCAGGTCAAGCGCATCACCGTGAAGCCCGCCGGCCGCCTGTCGCTGCAAAGCCACTGCCACCGGGCGGAGCACTGGGTTGTGGTTTCTGGCACCGCGCGGGTGACGGTCGACGAAAAGACCACGCTGCTGACCGAAAACCAGTCGGTCTATATCCCGCTCGGCGCGGTGCACCGGCTGGAAAACCCCGGCAAGCTGCCGCTGGAGCTGATCGAGGTGCAGTCCGGCGCCTATCTCGGCGAGGACGACATCGTCCGCTACGAGGATGTCTACAACCGCAGTTGAGCGGCGGGCCGCATCCTACCACGCGTCGCGTCTGTTCGGATCGAAGCGCTTTTTCAGGCCGCTCCAGCAATCGGCATAGTCCTGCTGCAAGGTCTCCAGGCCGGCGGCATAGGCGGTGACGCGCTGCGGAAAGCGGGTCTCGAACATGAAGGCCATGGTGCCGGTGAGCTTCACCGGCTTCAGGTCGACCGTGCTGGCATGCTCAAAAGCCGGCGCGTCAGGTCCGTGCGGCAGCATCTGGTTGTGCAGCGAAAAGCCGCCCGGCTGGAAGCCTTCGGGCTTGGCATCGTAGACGCCGAAGACCAGCCCCATGAATTCCGACATCAGGTTGCGATGATACCAGGGGGGCCGGAACGTGTTCTCGCCGACGAGCCAGCGCTCGGGGAAAATCACAAAATCGATGTTGGCTGTTCCGGGCGTCTCGGAGGGCGACGTCATCACCGTGAAGATCGAGGGGTCGGCGTGGTCGAACAGGATCGGCCCGACGGGCGAAAAGCGCCGCAGGTCGTATTTGTAGGGCGCGTAATTGCCGTGCCAGGCGACGACATCGAGAGGCGAGTGCGGGATCTCCGTCGCGTGCAGGTCGCCACCCCATTTCACATAAAGCGTGGACGGTTCCTCGCGATCCTCGTAGGCGGCGACGGGCGTCTGGAAATCGCGCGAGTTCGCGAGACAATTGGCCCCGATCGGCCCACGATCAGGCAGGGTGAAGGCGCCGCCGTAATTCTCGCAGACATAGGCACGGGCCGGTCCGTCGATGAGTTCGACGCGGAAGATGATGCCGCGCTGGATGACGCAGATCTCGCCCGGCTCGATCTCGATGATGCCGAACTCGGTGCGGAAGCGCAGACGCCCCTCCTGCGCCACGATCAGGAATTCTCCGTCGGCGTTGAACATGTATTCGCGCTCCATCGAGCGCGTGACCAGCAGCAGATGCACGCCCATGCCGACCTGCGAATCCGAATCGCCCGCCGTCGTCAGGGTGCGCAGCCCGGTGACGAAGGTTTCGGCCGTTTCGGGCAAAGGCACCGGGCTCCAGCGCAGCGGGCCGAGCGGCAGGTCGGTCTTGTCATGCGCCGGCCCGGTGCGAAGCAAGCCTTTTTCGATCCGCCGAAAGCGGCCGGTATGCTTCACGGTCGGCTGGATGCGATAGAGCCAGGAGCGCTGGTTCGTGGCCTGCGGGGCCGTGAAGGGCGATCCGGACAATTGCTCGGCATAAAGGCCGTAATTGCATTTCTGCGGCGAGTTGCGCCCGATCGGCAGGGCGTCGGGCAGGGCCTCGGTCTCGAAGCTGTTACCGAAACCGGTCATGTAGGCCTTGTCGATCATCGATCCCGTGCCCCTATCATCCGCGGCGTCGTCAACCGGCGCCCGGCCGTCGCGGACAGGCTGGCCTGACTTGCCTCAAAGTAACGTATCGCCGAATAATTTGACGCGAAAGATTGCTTCGCCTCGCGCCCGCCGAGCCTTTTGACAAATGCGCCTTGCTGGTTCAATTAGTTGCAGATGAAACAAATGTCAACGCAAACAGGCGGGACAAGCCGTCAGGATGCGACGTCGCGGGAGAGCGCGTCGGCGTCGTCCGTGCTGCGGCTTGAGGCGTTCATGCCTTACAGGTTGAGCGTAGCGGCCGCCTTGAGCAGCCGGGGGCTGGCGCGGATCTATGGCGGACATTTCGGCATCGGCATTCCGGAATGGCGGGTGATCGCGATGCTCGGCGAGTTCGGCCGGCTGACATCGCGCGACATTGGCGAATTCTCGCAGATGCATAAGACGATGGTATCGCGAGCAGTGCGCGACCTCGACCGTCGCGGGCTGGTGATCCGGGCCGAGAACCGCGACGACCGGCGCGAGGCCTTTGTCGATCTCACCGAGGCTGGCCGCCAGATCTACCAGCGGATCGTGCCCCTGGCGCTTGCCTTCGAGGACAGGCTGATGGCCGAAGTCGGGGCGGCGGATCGGGCCGCCTTCTCCCGTGTGCTCGATCTGCTGACGGCGGCGGCTCGCCCGCCGGCTGGCACTGCCGGCCCGCCGGCTGATTGAAGTGCAGCGGCCGAGCAACCGTGGCAGGAGAAGGGATCGCCGACGTAAAGGCGGGTTAACGTGCCATTCAGCACGGATCGGGGCCTGAACTTCATAATTCAGACGTGATTTGTGTATGGGGTGGTTCAAACGTAAACAAGGGCGGGGTCGACGATTCCCGACAACTACCCGGTTCCCGCTCATCATGCTTTTCGTCCCGCGCCGCGCCGTCATGGCCCTGTTACTGCTCACCCTCAGCACGGGCGTGGCGGTGGCGCAGTCGCCCGCCTGCGACGGCTGGCGCGCTGAATTCGCCCGGTTGCGCGGGGGTGTCGATCCGGCGGCCGCCCAGCGCTTAGGCGCTGAACTTTCGCGCACGATCAATTATTCCCGGCAGATCGGCTGCGAGCGCGGTGGTTTCTTTGGCGGGGGCATTCCGGCCGAATGCGCGGGACTTGCCGGCCGCATCCGTCAGTTGCAGGCCCAGTTCCAGGCGGCGCAGACGCAGCCGCTGGATGGCGGCAGCGCGCAGCGGCGGGCCCAACTCGCCAGCCTGATCGAAAACAATTGCCAGGCCCGCGGCGTCTACCAGACGCCGCCGCCCCTGCCGGCGGGAGTCGCGCCGGTCCAGCCGCGTCGCGAACGTTCGTTCTTCGAGGCGCTGTTCGGTGTCGATCCGCAGCGCAGGGCCGCCCCTGACCCGATCTATGCCGATCCGGATTTCGATCCGCTGCCCGAGGAGGGCACGGGCCAGCGCTTTGGTGCCGGCTCCCCGGTCTGCGTGCGCACCTGCGACGGGTTCTTCTTTCCGCTGTCGAACAGTCCTGGAGGCCGCGAGGGGCAGGAGCAGATGTGCGCCGCGCTCTGTCCCTCCCAGTCGATGCAGGTGTTCTACATGTCGGGCAATGGCGAGATCGAAACCGCGGTCAGCCGCAGCGGGCAGCCCTATAGCTCATTGCCCAACGCCAGCAAATACACGCGCAGCTTCGATGGGGCCTGCGGCTGCCGCAAGGAGGGCGAGAGCTGGATACAGGCGCTGCGCGACGCCGAACGCATGCTCGACAGCCGGCGTGGCGATCTCGTCGTCACGCCGGCGAAGGCTGAGGAACTGTCGAAGCCGCGTGCTGTTCCTGCCACCCGGCGCGGCAAGCAGCCGCCGACGCCTGCTCCCGCCGTCGCCGCCTCGGTGCCCGTCCTTCCGACCGAGGCCGTGCCGACCGCCGGCACCGAATCCGCCGGTATCGGCCCTCAGAACGTCGGCGCTGGCGAAACCCTTCGCCAGGGCGGCGGCTCCCACCGTGAGGTCACCGGCCCCAACGGCGAAAAGAAGACCATCCGGATCGTCGCGCCGAACCTGTCGCCCCAGCACCTGGCGCAATAGGCGCCGCCCCGCATCTGGCGCGATCGGCGCCGTTCCCCGGAGCAACCGTCAGCAGGGTGTGCCAGCAAGCCGGGCAACCGCCTTGTCGCGGCCGATCATCGGCAGCAGTCGCGCAAGCTCTGGTCCGTGATCGAGGCCGGTAAGCGCCTGGCGCAGCGGCATGAACAGCGCCCGGCCCTTGGCGCCTGTCGCCGCCTTCACCGCATCCGTCCAGGCCTTCCACGTGGCCTCGCTCCAGGGTTCGGGCGGCAGCAGGGCCAGCGCCGCCTCGGCGAAAGTGGTGTCTGCGATGACCGGCACAACCGGCCCATCTACGACCCTGCGCCAGATGCCCACATCGGCAAGCCGCTCAAGGTTGCCCTGCACGGCCTGCCAGAACGGTTCGTCGGCGGCGATGCCGAGATCGGCGAGGCGCGCGCTCACGCTGGCATAAGGCAATTGGTGCAGAGTGCGGGCCGTGAGCTGACCGAGTTCGGCCGGGTCGAACTTCGCGGGACCGCGCGAAATATGAGCGAGGTCGAGCACGCGCTCCAGTTCGTCGAGCGAGGAGACGGGCCGCACCGAGTCAGCCGAGCCGGTCAGCACGGCGAGCGAGGCTACCGCCAGCGCCTCGTTGCCGGCCTCGCGAAGGGCACGCAGCGAGAGATGACCCATGCGTTTCGACAGCCCCTCTCCGCCGATCGTCGTCAGCAGATTATGGTGAGCGAAGATCGGCGTATTCGGGGCGAGGACATGCATGATCTGGATCTGAACAGCGGTGTTCGTGACATGATCCTCGCCCCTGATGACATGGGTGATGCCCATCGCGATGTCGTCGACAACGGAGGGAAGCGTATAGAGATAGGTGCCATCCTCGCGGATCAGCACCGGGTCCGAAAGAGAGGCGCAATCGACCTGCGTCCGGCCCCGCACCAGGTCATCCCAGGCAATTTCGCGCGATTCCAGTCGGAAACGCCAATGCGGCCGACGACCGTCGGCCTCCAGCGCGGCGCGTCCCGCATCGTCGAGCGCCAGCGCGGCGCGGTCGTAGACGGGCGGCAGGCCGCGCGCCATCTGCCGCTTGCGCCGACGGTCAAGCTCGTCCGGCGTTTCATAGGCCGGATATAAAAAACCTTTTTCACGCAAGACGTTGGCGGCGGCCTCATAGTGAGCGAAGCGATCCGATTGGCGCAAGGTTTCGTGCGGCGCGATGCCAAGCCAGTCCAGATCGGCGGCAATCGCATCCGCATATTCCTGTCGCGAGCGGGCGATATCGGTGTCGTCGAAGCGCAGGATGAAACGGCCGCCATGCTTGTTCGCGTAAAGCCAGTTCAAGAGGGCTGTGCGCGCATTCCCAAGATGGATGAAGCCGGTCGGAGACGGTGCAAAGCGGACGGTGACAGTCATGGGCGGGGCCTCGTCATGGACGCTGCTTATGGCGCGCGGGTGGCATCGAAACAAGCGCCGCGCGCCCGATCGGAGTGCGATAAATGCGATCCCGCTTCGCACCGGCGCCAGACCGGCATTGATTTCACAAGGGTTTCCGGGGTCGTGAAAACACGCTACAGCCGCGTGATCAGGATGACGGGATAACAGGCATGCCGCGATCATGAGGCTTTCCGCGTCCCGCAGGCTGGCGACCGTTGGTGCGCTTGGCACGGCCCAGACCATCGCATGGGCCTCGACCTATTATCTTCCCGCCGTGCTCGCCTCGCCAATCGCCAAGGACCTCGATGTGTCGCCGGTCTGGGTGTTTGGGGCCTTCTCGGCGGCCATGGTCGTCTCCGCCGTCGTCGGCCCCTGGAGCGGCGCCCGGATTGACCGGCACGGCGGGCGCCATATCCTCATCCTGTCCAATCTGATTTTTGCTGCCGGTCTAGGTCTGCTGGCGCTCACGCAATCGCCGCTCACGCTCTTCGCTGCCTGGATCATTTTGGGCGTCGGCATGGGCATCGGCCTTTATGAATCGGCTTTCTCAACGCTTGCAGGTATTTACGGAATCGCCGCCCGCTCGCCGATCACCGGCATCACCCTGATCGCCGGTTTTGCCAGCACGGTCGGCTGGCCGGCAAGCGCCCTCATGGAAGCGCAGTGGGGCTGGCGCGGCACATGCCTGGCCTGGGCCGCGGTGCATCTCATCGTCGCCCTGCCTCTGAACCTGATCCTGCCTCCGGCGACCGCAATAGCCGCGTCGACGACGGAAACAGCGCCCGTCGTCAACGTCCCCGTGCCTCCCCTGACGACCTGGCTTCTGGCCTATGTCTTCGCCGTCGTCTGGTTTTGCAGCACCGCCATGGCCGCTCACCTGCCGCGACTGCTCGAAGCGGCTGGCGCGACAACCGCCGTCGCCATCGCCGCGGGGTCACTGATCGGTCCGGCGCAAGTTTGTGCCCGAATTGCGGAATTCAGCCTGCTCGGCAAGCTTCACCCGCTGATTTCGGCCCGTATCGCAACCCTGACGCATCCGCTTGGCGCAGCCTTGCTGCTGGTCGTCGGCGCACCGGCGGCTTACGCGTTCACGCTTCTGCATGGAGCCGGCAACGGCGTGCTGACGATTGCCAAAGGTACTCTACCGCTGGCCTTGTTCGGGCCCATCGGCTACGGCGTTCGCCAGGGTCTGATCAGCGCGCCTGGCCGGGTGGCTCAGGCCTTCGCGCCGCTTGTGTTCGGCTTCGTACTGGAGCGCCAGGGTGCTGCCGCCATTTGGCTGACCTCTTCGCTTGGCATCTCGGCCTGCCTGGCACTGCTGCTCATCAGAGCGTCGTCACCGCCCAAGCCCGATATGATTGGCTGAGGTACGAAACTGCATCGAGGTTGCCCTCGCCACGCACCAGTGCGATAGCGGCGCGATGACACGAAGTGGCGCTTCTGCTCACCTGGCCGGCATCGTTGCTCGCATTCGAGACCAGCGGCCGATCATCCACAGTCTGACCAATCCGGTCGTCATGAACTGGACGGCGAATGTGTGCCTTGCGCTTGGAGCCTCGCCGATCATGGCGTCTGCCCCGGAGGAACTGGCGGATGTCTGCCGGTTTTCAAAAGCGCTCAATGTCAATATCGGCACCCTTGACGCTAAACTGCTGCCAGTAATGGTTGATGCCGTGCGGATCATGCGCCTGAGTGGCCAGCCCGCCGTTCTCGACCCGGTTGGTGTCGGCATCAGCGACTTTCGCCTAAGCGCGGCTTTGTCGATCCTCGCGATGCGGCCTCGGATCATCCGTGCGAATGCCGGCGAGATAGGGGTTTTGGTCAAGGCTTTCGATGTCGGCGACGCATCATCGGCATCCGGTGCAGACCATGGAGCCGGCGGCGTCGACGCGCTGATATCGAGCGATTTCGTTTCGGATGGCGCTCGACGTTTGGCGGACAGGTTGGGCGCAACCGTGATCGTGACCGGCGAGCATGATCTGGTGACCGATGGTTCGCGCTTGGCTCGAATTTCGGGGGGGGCGGCAATGATGACGCGCATCACCGGAGGCGGTTGTGCTCTTTCCGCGGTCGTCGCTGCCTGCGCCGCCGTCGAGGACGATGCCTATCGGGCTGCCCTGGCTGCCTGCGCGGTTTATAAGGGAGCCGCAGCGGTAGCGGCGAAGCGCGCGGGGGGACCTGGCTCGCTCGCGAGCGGACTACTGGATGCGCTGCACAGCGAGAATCCAGCCGAACTCATTGCCAACGCGACCATCATGGAACCGGATTGATGCCCGAGCGAACAATGTCGATGCGGACGCAATTTGTCACCGATCCCGAGCTTTGCCGCCAGCGCGGGTTGGTGGAAACCGCAAGTGCCGCCATGCGCGGCGGCATAGACCTGGTGCAGTTGCGCGACCCCTTTGCCAAGGGCAAGTCGCTCCTTTCCGACGCCTTTGCCCTTAAGGCAGCCCTCGCAGGGACGCCAACCCGGCTCATCGTCAACGATCGGCCCGATATCGCCATCGCCGTGGATGCAGCCGGGGTCCATGTCGGCCAGAGTGACCTGCCGGCTACGGTCGTCCGCAGCCTGATCGGCCCCGGCCGGATCATCGGCTTGTCGGTTTCGTCCATGGCCGATCTCCAGAACGTGCCCTGGGACGTTGTCGATTATCTTGGCGTCGGGCCCGTATTCGGCCCCGGCGTAAAACAGAATGCCGCCGCAACAATCGGACTGGATGCGTTGCAGGCTATCGCCCGCGCCGCCCGGTGCCCCGTCGTTGCCATCGGCGGTGTTTCGGTGGCCACCGTGCAGGATTGCCTCAACCGTGGGGCGTCGGGTGTCGCAGTGGTATCGGCCATTGCGTCGGCGTCCGATCCGGAAGCAGCCGCGCGTGCGATCGCCGAGACCGTGGCGCGCCATCATTCGGGAGGCCGTGCGTGACCGCTATCGCAGTGACAATTGCCGGATCGGACTCAGGAGGCGGTGCTGGAATCCAGGCCGATCTCAAGACGTTCTCGGCGCTCGGTGTCTATGGCGCCAGCGTGATCACGGCTGTCACCGCGCAGAATACGCAAGGCGTGACGGCGATTCACGATATTCCACCTGAAATCATCCGAGCCCAGTTCGCGGCGGTTTTCGAGGATCTTCGGGTCAATGCGGTGAAAATCGGCATGCTCTCGCGTCCCGAGGCGATCGACGCGGTGGCAGACGGGCTTGATGCCTATCCGAGCATTCCAGCCGTTCTCGACCCGGTTATGGTCGCGACATCGGGCGATGTCCTGATCAGTGCCGAGGCCATTGCGGGGCTCACGGGCCGGCTGCTGCGACGGTGTCTGCTGGTCACGCCCAATTTGCATGAGGCGGCGATCCTCTCCGGGATGCCGCTGGCGGCATCGGAGGGGGAGATGGAAACGCAGGCGCGGGTGCTTCTCGACAAGGGCGCGCAGGCCGTGCTGATCAAGGGCGGACATCGCGACACGTCGAACAGCACTGATCTGCTCGTGACTCCCCGCGCCGTTGCTCGACTGACGGCCCAGCGCATCGCGACGGTGAATACGCACGGCACCGGGTGCACCCTGTCCTCGGCCGTGGCGGCTGGCCTCGCGAGAGGGTTGGGATTGGAGGACGCAGTCGCTGCCGCTAAGGCCTATGTCGGCGCCGCCATCGCCGCCGCGGATCGTCTGGCAATTGGCCAGGGCCATGGGCCAACGCATCATTTTCACGCATTCTGGTGAAATTCGGGGCATTCAGGCCCGTAATCCACATGTTCTGCGTCACTTCAGCCCGTCGGTCCGCCCCTGTCACCTGACCGTCATCTGGCCGGGTTACGGGAAGCTGGAACGACGGGAGTGGCCCATGTTGCGCATCGAGAATCTCACAAAACGGTTCAACGGCAAGGCGGCCGTCGACGGCGTTTCGCTGACCATTCCCAAGGGCGAGATGGTGGGCGTCATCGGCCGTTCAGGAGCCGGCAAGTCCACGCTGCTTCGCATCATCAATCGGCTGATCGAACCCACAGAGGGGCTCATCCGCTCCGGCGACACAGATGTCACGGCTTTGAGGGGGGCGGAGTTGCGAGCTTGGCGCCGCGACACGGCGATGATTTTCCAGCAATTCAATCTCGTTGGCCG
>JAESGE010000238.1_pt1 | contig 19971 bp, 13 predicted proteins | sample 9269601 | NCBI WGS metagenome assembly JAESGE01 (sample SAMN14515569, study PRJNA621662) | algae metagenome | isolation source: Tolypothrix brevis GSE-NOS-MK-07-07A and co-occurring heterotrophs from wet... | place: USA: Grand Staircase Escalante National Monument, Utah | collected 2006-04-16
GCGCCGTGGCTGACGAACATTGCCGCACCCGCATCAATGCATTTTTTCGCTACCGCGCCCACCCACTCTGGAACCTGATACCAGTCCGAGGCCCAATGGTGGTGATGCAGGTAGGCGATTACCAGGCACCCTTCCTCCGTCGCAGAGGTGATCGCGGTAAGGTTTCGCGAGATGTCGTCCCCATCGACTTTGACATTTCGGCCAAACCTGTCGGAGCATCGGAAAATTGCACGCGCTATACAGATTTCGGCTTCGAGCTCGACATGAGGGGCGTCGTCTGGTTGGCTGTCGTTGCCCAGGTCCATCCTCGTGTAGCCGACCTTGTCGCGAACCGTACGCAACTGTTCGAACGTGTCGGTGTCGACGTCTATCACCTTGGTCAGCCTTAGCCGGTTCACGCCCGGACGCTCGGGACGACCGTTGGCGGCGTCTGCAGCGTACATGAAATCGGGTCCTGGACCTCCATCCATGGCGACGAGGGCCACCTTCCTGCCACCAAACGAACCCTTTGCAGCGCGAGCTGCTGCTGTGTGATTGCGCCCGATGCCGGCATGAAGGAAGCCGCGCCTATCGACCTCCTCCAGGGTCGAAAGGATCCCGGACGGACCGAGATCGAAAGCATGATTATTCGACAACGACAGTGCCTGGAATCCGAGAGCCTGAAGGCTGTCGAGAACAACCGGCTGGCTGCATCCGAAGAACGACCCTTTGAGCGGCCATCCACCATGACTTCCAAGGATCGTGCTTTCAAAGTTGGTGAACGAAAAATCGGCCTGGCTTAGCACCTCCCGCGCGCCGTGAAATCCCGGCGTGTAAACGCCGCGGATATCGTGTTTGATAAGAGATTGCCCGGTTACGGCGATCGTGAACATGTTCGTCATGACTGACCCTTCCTTCGCTGCGAGTGATCGCTGCGTGAATGTGGATGAAGTAGAATGAATTCACAGAAGGCGGCTCATTGCAGCTCTCGGCCACATCGCCGCCGTCAGTGCGTGAAACGACGGGGGCGTGCATCGATCAGGCTCCGCGTGTACGGGTTCTGTGAACGTGCGAAGATGAACTCCGAGGGGCCTGCGTCTTCCACCTTGCCGTCCTTGAAAATGTAGATGGAACTGCAAAGCTCCTGCACGAGAGCGAGATCATGCGAGATGAAGAGCATCGATATGCCCTGTTCGGTCACATTCTCCCGTAACAGCGTGACGATTTCCGCCTGCACGGACACATCGAGGGCCGAAGTGGGCTCGTCAGCGACGATGATCCGCGGGCTGGCGAGAAGGGCGCGCGCAATGCAAATTCGCTGCTTCTGCCCCCCGGAGAGTTGATGCGGATACCGGGAAAGCAGGTTTAGCGACAGACCGAGTCGATCCATCATTACCGCAACGGCCGGCCGTTCATCAGCCGTCCTGCGACCGCCGAATCGGACACTTTCCCGCAGTGTCTCACTGATCGACATTCGCGGGTTCAACGATACCGCAGGATCCTGGAAGATCATCTGGACCTTCCCCAGGAGGCCACTGCGCGATCCGGCCCGCGAAATATCGAAACACGTGCCATCGATCTCGATCTGTCCCGCGCCGGCGGTTTCCAGACCGGCGATGATCCGGCCGATCGTGCTCTTGCCGCTGCCGCTTTCGCCAACGATTCCGATAATCGAGCCGTGCTCCAGCTGAAGGGAGACATCCTGAAGTGCGGGTTCCGGGGTGTTCTTCTGAACCCACGCGAGCCGGCGCCCGGAAAAGGACTTCGTTACTCCACGCACGCGGAGGATTGGCGTCGTGTCGGAAACAACCCTGCCATCCTGCAGGGCAGGGACGTTTAAGCTTTCGGGGGTCTCCTTTCGATCCCCGGCGTCGGCCATCCGCAGTCTTGGGACGGCGGCAAGAAGGCTGCGCGTGTAATTCTTTTGAGGCGCATCCAGGAGCGACGACGTGGCGCCCTGTTCCACGACCTCTCCATGTTTCATCACGACCACCCTGTCGGTGATTTCCGAGACAACACCCATGTCATGTGTGACGAGAATGATCGATACGCGGGTTTCCTCCACGAGATCACGGAGGAGCTGGAGAATTTGCTTCTGGACAGTTGCGTCGAGTGCCGAGGTTGGCTCGTCCGCAACAATGATGTCGGGCGTCCCTGCGAGCGCGATCGCGATGACCACACGCTGGCGCTGGCCTCCGGAAAACTGATGAGGGTAGCTGCGATAACGTTCGTGTGCGTCCGGAATACCCACGCGGGTCAGCAAGTCGACCGCGCGCGTACGGGCCTGTTTGCTCGAAATATTGGCGTTGGTGGCGAAAATTGTCTCTTCGAGCTGAGCGCCAACGGTCATCAGCGGATCAAGCGAAGCGGTATGGTCTTGGAAGATCGCCGATATCCTCCGACCCCTGATGGCGTCCCGTTGTCGCGCGTCCATGCCATCGCGTGCTTCTCCGTCAAACAGGATCGTGCCGGACGCCCGTTCGAACTCAGGTGCGAGCAAGCCGAGGATCGCATTACCGAGCGTGGACTTTCCGGCCCCCGACTCACCGATAATGCCCAGGATTTCGCCACGCTGAAGGTTGAGGCTCACATCGCGCAGGATTGTCGTTGAACCTGCTGTTGCCCGATAGTTCAGGGTGAGATTGCTGACGACCAGCAAAGGTCCTTGGGTACTGTGCTCTGTCATATTGAACGGCTCCTCGGATCCAGGCGGCGGCGGAGGTCCTCGCCGACGAAATTGATGCTTGCGATGAGACCGAACAGTGCAAGGCCGGGAAACAGACTGATCCAGTATTGGCCGGTCAACAGGTACTGGAAGCCGCTCGCGACGGTGGATCCAAGCGACGGCTTGTCGATTGGCACGCCCAGCCCGAGAAATGACAGGGTTGCTTCGAGCGCCACGGCATGTCCCAATTCGATCGGGATCAAGGTGATCGCCGGGGCCATGCTGTTTGGGAGCAGATGCCGAAAGATGACGCGCCTCGTGGGTAACTGCAGGAGGCGCGCTGCATCCAGATAGGGCTTGCCGGTTTCGCTCAACGCAACACCTCGAATGACCCTGGCGTAGGTTGCCCACTGCACGATGACGATCGCCAGTATGATGCGATCGATCCCCGGTCCGAGCGTGACAATGGCGATGAGGGCTACCAGGATTGTCGGGAGGCTGAGCTGGAGGTCGACGATCCGCATGATCACGGCATCGACCCATCTGCCGAAGTATGCTGCACTGACCCCTGCTGTGAGGCCGATCAGAGCTGCGATGGCGGTGCTGGTGATTGAGACGACGAGGCTGATTCGCAGGCCGTAGAGAACGGTGCTGACAATGTCTCGCCCGAGACCGTCCGTCCCCAGTAGATAAGTGTAGCCGCCACCGCTCAAGGTTCCGGGAGGCGATGACGCTTCCCATCCGTAGATCTGTAACGGGTCATAGGGGTTTTGCGGTGCGATGAGCGGAGCCGCCAACGCAAGGAGAATGTAGGCGGCAAGCAGCAGTACGGACAAGCTGATGCGGTGCCCCTGCGGGCGCTTCCACAGCGCACGGATTGTTTCGGCCTTCATGGAACTTCCTATTATTGGGAAACGCGCACGCGCGGATCGAGCACGGCGTAGAAAAGATCGACGAGCGCATTCAGCCCGACGAAGGCGACGGAGATAAAGGTCAAGGTGGCCATCACGACTGGCCGGTCGAGGAGTTGAATAGAGTCGATAAGCAGCTTGCCTACGCCCGGCCACGCGAAGATGGTTTCCACCACGACCGCGAAGGCCAGCATTCCGCCGAACTGCATCCCGACGATCGTCACGATGGGGATGCTGATGTTCGGCAGAGTGTGCCTGAACAGGATGCGGCTCGGTGAGAGGCCTTTGGCCCTGCAGAACCGGACGAAATCCTGGCTCTCCACCTCAATCGTTCCGGCCCTTGCAAGCCTCGCGATAAGCGCGATGTTCGGAATGGCGAGGGCCAATGCCGGGAGTGTCAACTGTCGCAGTCCACCGAGCGTCAGGAAACTCCATTCCTGGCCGCCCAACGAGACCGTTGGTCCGCGGCCGCCGGACGGAAACCAGCCCATCGTGATCGCGCCGAGCAGGATGAGCACCATGCTCAGCCAGAACGATGGAATACTCAGCGCAAAGACGCTTGCCTTGAGGACTGCGCGGTCGATTAACTCGCCCTGATTGCGACCAGCCAGCAGGCCGAGCAGGGTCCCGCAGGGAGCCGCGACCAACATTGCGGTCGTGGCAAGTTCCAGTGTCGCAGGCAGTTTGCTCATCACCAGCCCGAAGGCGGGCAGGTGATAGATGTAGGACGTACCGAAATTACCGGTGACGACGTTGCCCATAAAGAGAAGGTACTGCCGCCAGAGCGGTTGATCCAATCCGAGAGCAATCGTCGCATTGCGAATGTCTGCGGCGGTTGCTGTTTCGATGTTGACGATGTTGTAGACGGGATTACCGGCGCTGTGGACGCCGACAAACCCGATCAACGACATGACGAGGAGGAGAAGGAAGGCTTGAGAAAGCCTTCCAAGGACAACGTTCATCATGAATGTGCCCTCACTCTTCCGAGGGAACGGCCTGCATGGCGGTTGTCCATCCACGCGGATGCACCGCGTAGGAGCCAACCTTCTGCCCGTGCCCAACGATCAGGTGAAAATGATAAAGCGGAAGCATCGGATAGTCGGCCATGACAAACTCCGTAGCGCCAGCCAGCGCCGCGTTCCGTTCGGGACCGTCCTCCATGGACATCGCCTTTTCCAGCATCTCGTCGAACGCTGGGTTCTGGTATTTGCCGTAGTTCAGCGATCCCGTCCCACGTACAGTGTTTGGAGAAGCGAGAACCGCTTTGAGGCAGAACGTCACCGCCTCGCCGGAGCAGCCGCCATACCAGACCGGGTAGTCGCCGTTTGCCCGTTGCGTGGCAAAGACCGAGAACGGGGCGACGACGGGTTGGACGCTTACACCGATCCTGGCCCAGTTTTGCGCGATGGCCTGCAACGACTCGCCGTCACCGGGATATCGTCCCGCCGGGCCGGCGAGCACGACCTTGAAGCCGTCCGGAAAACCCGCTTCTGCGAGAAGCGCCATTGCCCCGTCGTAGTCCGGCGGCGCCACCTTGAGGTTCGCCGAGGTTCCCGACAATCCAGTTGGAAAGAGCTGCGCTGCGGCCGTTCCATATCCGAGGAGGATCTTATCGGCGAGGAAGGCGCGGTCCGTCGCCATCGTCAGGGCCTGACGCACGCGCTTGTCCCGGAAAGGATTCTGGATCGGGTTTCCTGATTTGTCGGTTACGCCCGGCGGTTTTTCCCGGCCGATGTCGAACTGCAGGAAGTTTGACCTGGCAGCACTTGTGCTTTCGACCTGCAGACCGCGCTGCTCAAGGCCTTCGACGTCGCGCGCTGGAATGTAGTCCGCGACATCGACGTCTCCGGTCGTCAGGGCAGCGACTCGCGCCGCAGGGCTTTCGATGACCCGGAAAGCTACGTCCGACCAAGCAGGTACCCCACCCCAATATCCATCGTTCCGTGCCAGGCTGAGGACTTCGCCCGATTGCCAGCTCTGGAACTTATAGGGTCCGGTCCCGATGGGCTGCGTTCCGGAATTGAGCTCCTCGGTGGTCGAAAAGCCGGTAGCCTTGTGCGCCATGATGAATATGGAGGTCAGGTAAAGCGGGAGCGTCGGGACGTCGCTATTCGTTTCGATAATGACGGTCATTGGATCGGGCGCCGTTACCGACTTGATCGCCTGCGTGTACGCCTGGAAGCCGCCGCTCGGCGGCTTCAGGAAATCCCGTACGCGCTCGATCGAGTAAATGACGTCTTGTGCAGTGAAGGGCGAACCGTCATGGAACCGGACGCCGTCCCGCAGCTTGAATTCCCATTGCGTTTTCGAAAGCCGTTTCCAGGAAAGGGCAAGGCCCGGCTGAGGGTTCAATCTCTCGTCCTGGTTCACGAGACGCTCGTAGATATGGGCAAGCAGAGAGTTGTTCTCATTGAGGTCCGCATAATGCGGGTCGAGAGTCATCAGCTTGAGTTGCGTTCCGATACGAAGCTCCTCCGCAACAGCGGCGGACCCGAGAAACCCTGCCGATACCGCCGTAGCGAGGCTCGCGGCGAGTATGGTCGTGCGGAGTTGATGCAGTAATGGCATTGCGATGTTCCCTTCTTATTTTTATGAGCAGGCCGCGGTGATTGAGCTCCTCACCACGCACGCTTTCGCGCCCGCGAAGCGATGGATCTATCGTTCAGACGGTGAGATCTGCCGCACTCGGAAGTCGGGAGGAGTTTCCATGGATGATTGCAGGCAAAGTTCTGCTATTCTCAGAATCAGCCATGATCCGAGCTCCCAAACAGCTTGATTGTGGTCAGGTCGAGCAGGTGTTTCCAGCACCTATTCGGCCGCAGCGCCAATGTTTCCTACAGAATGATAGAAGTCAATCAGAAAGTTTGCCTTGAGTAACAATCATCTTACCGTGGAGCAGTGCCGTGGGGCACGTGCTATGTTAGGCTGGAGCCAGGCCCAGCTTGCGGAAGCAGCAAATGTGTCACGCCAGACAATTGCTGACTTTGAGCGCGGAGCGCACAAACCCATTGGCAACAATCTGGCAAGTATAATGGCAGCGTTTGTGAAGGCCGGAATCGATTTCATTCCGGAAAACGGCGGTGGCGTGGGTGTTCGCTTCAGGGATCGAACGTAAGGGGATCGCGATCCTTGGTTCGCATTGCGTTCCACAGATCGCCATGAGCCAGTCATGTCAGCTATTCCACGATCGAATTCTCGAACGCCGGATAGGAGCTCGTAGCGGGCATCCATTCGAACAGACGTGATCACATCACAACTGCGAGAGCAATAAAGTACCTGGATTCGTTCTTGATCAGGATCCAGACCACTGCCATTCATTAGATGCGCGAGTGATTGTGCCAGCCGCAATATGCCCTGACAGTTTGGCCCAGATCGGATCTTTCGTAAAGCTGGCAAGATCGCCGCTGGATTGTACCAATGAGCTGTCGGCATATTTCGACAGGAGCTGCGGAATGCCGCCGGCGAATTCAATCTCCTGAAATGGATCGCTGCTGTCCGGCTTCAAGACGCGATGCCCCCATAGGCCTGGTCGGTTGTCTCCCTTAAGTGCTTCGAGAAGACTGAAATCGCCTGACCGCTCAATGCCGATCGACGTTAGATACCGCATGAGCGGGAAATAGACTGTTTGACGGCAACCCCCGAGAACTCTCACACTGGGTAGAATCGAGGACACGAGAAACGCCGTGAACAGGCTGGGGAGGATTGCGCGCTGCCGAAGCGCTGCGGCAAGGTCGTTCGGGCTGAACTTCAGCTCGAAGTTCGATGACCCGCCGGCCCTGAGAACGCTGTCTTGAAGGCGCAATGGGACCACTCTGTCCTTTTCCACGCGCCAGAAGAGATCGGTCGTTCTGCGGATCCAACCGGCCCACGGACCTGCGTTCAGGCGGTCGATCGTACTCAGCATGCAGTCAGCAACCGTGCCATCTCCGATGAAATGCGTCGACAACCATGATCCCGCCTCCTCGAGGTGGTCGGCAATCAGGTTAGCGATATCGAAATCATCGAGTTGAAGCAGCTTCACCTGAGTAGAAAATCTGCGGTGCCAGAGAACTTGATTGGCTGTCTTGATCGCTTCCGCCGCGGACGGAAACGTATCGGAAGGCAGCTCGGCAAGGAGGCGAGCAGCAGAGGCATTCGGCGCGGCCTCACCTTTTGAATTCGAAAGCGCGAAGCGGTAGGGACCGTTCAAACAGCCGATGCTGCAGCCATCCATCCGGCTCCGGGGTAGCCCGAAGAGATTGAGGGGGGTGTCTTCAAGCCGGAGCCAGCCGGCCCCCTTTTTGGCGGTCTCCTTGAATGTCGTGGTCGAGACGAAATAGGTGATGTGCCATTCCCGTTTTTGGGCTTGCAAACCCAGCAGACTGAACAAATGCGTGTAGAAAGCGTCCGGTTCGACGATCAGCAGGCAATGCGGACCGGTCTGCAGCACCGGCGACGCCACCAATTCCTGACCGGCCCGCTGCGCCTCCTCATCCCCAAAGCCTGACCTCCGCGCCGCGTTCTCGACGGACTTGCGGAGGAGAACCATGGCATGATTGCGCACCGAACTTTCTGAATGGAAAGGCTCGGCCTTATAGACAGTTGACGCATATGCGCTTAGAGGGCGTGCCCAGCAGGGGGCCAGATGCGGCATCAAATAGGATAGTGACCGTTGCACATCGATTGCGCTGCAATGCTCACCTGACCCAGCCGGTCGATTGGGGCTCATGTCACGCCGCCGCTGGCCGTTTCGGCGCGAGCGACGCCATTGTGTTGGCGCGGCGCCACAAAAGTTCGGGGCCAAGAGGGTCTGTTTCCGTATCGATGACCGCAGCCGGCAGCTGTTCGTAGCAATAGGCGGGAGGGATTGCTGGCTTTGTCATCAACGATACGAATTCCTGTATTGATGCCCGCGAGTTGGAGGACACCATGATGTGGAAGTTGCCGCTGTTCCACGTCAGCACCGAATAGCGGAAGAACGATCTCAGCGCGGACACGGTGGTCTGTAGATCGACTTGAAAATCCGCCATTGTATTCAGGATTTCATCTTTCTTTTCGGAGATGTGGCTCGCCAAGAAATACCGGGTCTTGAACAGTTCATCTTTCTGGCGCTCCCGCTCGTCATAGAGATCACGGTCCTGGTGAGCGAGCTTTTGCACCTGTACAAGGACACCACCATGCCGAATGCGAGGGGCGATGAACTCGAGTTGCTTCGCCCTATCCCGATCGTACATTTGAAATGTCGTGTCCTCGACAAGGATATCAAAACCGTTGCGAAACGGCACGAGGTCCGGATCGGTTGCGTAACGATCGCCGTCCAATTCAAAAAAGGGGCCAAGGAAGAAATGCGCATGCTCGCTTCCCCGTTTCGCGAGGAAAGCTTCTCGATTCGCCGCCGTCGGACTGCAGCAAAGCGTCTCGATGCGCCCGCCACCAAGTGCTGCTAGCGTTCGTGCGAGGCAACCGGTCCCGGTGCCCAGGGTATAGATTGTCGTTGGAGACGCGTTGCGCACCCAACCCCTCAGGGCGAACGCGAGCATTGCGGCGCCCAGCCGGCATTCCTCTTCGAGCCGATATGGAATACTGGCAAAGTAGTGGCTGTCAAAGTGTCCCCACAGGCGCCTATGCGTATCTGAAAAGACCGCACAGTCGAGATCAAAATCAAGCAGGCTCATGTCTGGCTGCGGCTTTGCAAGGTCAGGCGCGCCCCCCTGACCGCTGGCCGTTCTCTCGAAGAAGGCAGCGAATGACGTTAGCCGAGGAGCCTGTCGCCAAAGTTCAATCGTGCGCGGATCAACCATCATCGCCTCCGTTGGAAGCCGACGGGTAGCGCGCGCCATCTCGTTCATTGAGGTGGTTTCACGAGCGCCGTCTTCTTCTGCCATTCGTGAGCTTCAGGCGACGATTTTTGGACCTTGGCGGAAGGTGCCGCAATCTGTTGGATTCTCTAGGTTGACCGACGGCCAGAAAGGCTAGCTAAGGTTGTCGTGACCAATGCTGCAGGGAAGCACCGTTAGAGGTTGATCAACTCCAGGAAACTTGCCCTGGCGACCGCGTGATGACTCGTGGAAGCACCGAGTTTGTTTCTTGCTGACCGAAGGTAGAGGCGCACGGAACTCTCCGAAATTTCCAATGCCGCTGCAATCTGCTTGTGGATCTTACCAGCGGCAAGCAGTTGAAGGCACTGCCTTTCTCGCCTCGACAGCTTCTTATAGCGGGCGTCCTTTCGAAGCCCTGTTACCGCAAGCACCGTCTCGTGGAGGTAGTGAGAAAGAATATGCAAGTCGTGGGTGCTGGAGGCACATAGGCTCGACCAGTCCTGCGTGGAAAGATCTGAAGCCACGGAAAAAAGGGCGCGTTCTCCGTGTGCCCCACGAACGGGAATCGTTAGGCCATTGGGACCGACGCCGTGAGAACGGGCTTCTTCAAAGAAGTGGCGAACCTGCGTAGATTTTTGATCGAGAGAGGACCAGTCCACCGGCAAATGACCGGCGCGAACGATGTCCATCACGGGATCTATCTCGAAAAGGTTTCGGGTCAAATAGGCTTCGATCCAAGCCGCCGGATAGGTCGTGCAGTAGAACGGATAGTGTGTCGCATTAACTCCGTTGCGTACAACAAGGAAAGAAACGTGCGAAAGGTCATAACGCGTACAGATATTGCAGAGTGCCAGTTTCAGTTCTTCGCGTTCCTTAACCGCCTGTACATCGGACAATGATAGCGCCAGTCGCATTTGCTCTCCGATCCGATAGTGCGCGGTTACATGCGATCTATTTTATCATTGAACTCTAGATGCTGATCTATAGGCGAATCCGACATGCTGGGAGGTAGCCGTGGCTTCGAAGCTGCCGAAAGGGAGTGAGGTTTATGAAAAAGCGAAAAGGCATGCCGCATGGCGTCCTGTTTCTCATCGTAGGAACAGGAGTTGTCACCCTTGCGAGGGCAATGACCTTATCGTTCATTGCAATAGAGTTGCAGCAGACATTTGGCCTTGGTCCTGCGATGATTGGGCTTCTGTTAGGTTTAGGGCCTTTGATAGGGGCTTTTGCAGGGCCGTTCGTAGGGTCGCTTTCCGATAGAACGGGCCGGAAGGCGACGCTGACGCTCGTCCTGATGACGCTTTCACTCGCAACGGTCGCATTGGGGGTTGCAGAAACGATACTTGGATTCTGTCTTGCCCAATGCGTTGCCGCTGTTGCAATTTCAATCTACGGGCCGATTTCGCGCGCCCTGATGAGCGACATATGTGCCGAGCCTGTTCGCCTCAGATACTTCTCATGGCGCTACACGGCATCAAACATTGGTTGGGCCATCGGTCCACTGCTCGGTATTGCAGCAGGCGTTTTCTCCACCCCTCTCTTTCTTGCGGCCGCCGCGGTCTACGCAACGCTCGCGTGCGTCCTGCAACTGTTGAGTCTGCCATCACTTATTGGCACCGGCGGTCACCTCCCTTCCAAGCCAGTTCAGTTAATCGCAAGCTTCAAGGACGCGGTGCGCGACCGGCGTTTGCTCTACTTCATGGGTGGTGGCACGTTGCTCATTGCGGTGCATGGGCAATGGACGGCAACGCTAGCGCCATACCTTGCGGATAACTTGGCGGGCGGTGTTGAAATCTTTGCCTATCTGGTCTCGATCAACGGCGTGGTCGTTTTGAGCGGTAATCCTTTTGCGCGACGTTTCATTGAACGTAGGGGCGCGTTGAGCGCGCTCGTGACGGGGTGCATTCTGCTTCTGGTAAGCCAGGTGGGGTTTTCAGTTTCTACGGGCTTGGCGGGATTCGCGGCTTCGATGGTGATTTTCACGGCCGGCGAAATCCTTATCGTCCCTTCAGAATACATATTGGTTGACAGTATCTCGAGCGCACAAAACAGAGGGAGCTACTTCGGCGCACATTCCATCTCAACGATTGGTAGCTTTGTTGGGCCGACGTTTGGAGGGGCGACGCTTGCCACTCTTGGAGGGCCAGCGATGTTTCTTCTGTTCGCCGGGTTCGCGGCCGCCGGTGCGCTCTTCTTTGCAGCCGGGACACGAATGCCTCCTCCATCTGGGCAGCGACCGCACGCTTCGAAGTGGCTGCGTCTTCAACAGTCAAGTGGTCCCAACTATCGAAATCTGCAGCTCTTCTGGTTGCAAGCCTTTTGTTTCACTTTGCTTGTTCAAGGTCGCTCTCGTGCGATGATGTGCGATGAATGCCCGCACGGCGGGTGAGGCCTCGGTCTTGCGATAGGCGATGGACAGATCAGAGGTCACGGTTGAGGTCAGCGGAATGTAGCGAACGCCGGGGAGCTGCAGGCACGAAAGCGACTGTGGCCCGATCGCTATACCCAGCCCGACCGCAACCATGCTGGCGATCGTGGTAAAATCGCGCCCGCTCGCATTGATTTTCGGATTGAAGCCTGCTGCGGTGCAGGCATCGAGTGTATTGGCGTGAAATCCGACATCAGGTGGCTGGCGCGGTGTGATGAATGTGCTGCCGGCCAGCAAAACAGGATCGACGCTTTCGCGAAAGGCAAGCGCATGGTCCACCGGCAGCGCAACCACCAGAGGTTCGTGTAGGATGAGTTGTGTTGCAATACCCGGCGGAATGGGCGCTGGCGGGCGGATATAGCCGAAATCCAGGGTCCCTTCCGCGATTGCTGCCAACTGCTGGCGCATCTCGGTTTCCAGCAACTGCAGTTCGACATCAACATGGATCTTGCGAAAGCTAGCGATCGAGTCCGTCAATGCCCCGGAATAGGCGGCAGACGCGACGTAGCCGATGGATATCCGGCCGGCCTCACCTCTGCCGACCCTGACAAGGGCAGCCAGTGTCGAATCCACCTGCTCCAGGATCGCGCGGGCCTCGTCGTAGAGAAGTTCCCCGGAGACCGTGAGCTTGACGGAGCGTCGACTGCGGTCGAGCAGTGAAACATCCAGCATGGCTTCAAGGTTTATGATCTGCTGGCTCAGGCCCGGCTGGGCGATGCCGAGCCGGGCGGCGGCCTTGGCAAAATTCTTTTCCTCCACAAGCGCGGTGAAATAGCGCAGATGGCGAAGTTCAAAGCTGGAGCTACGCTGCAGCAGTTTTCGATTTTCCATCTTCAGCTCTCTGTGTTTCCTATCTTGAAATAAGCGCAAGCGATGAGAGTAGCCTTATATCATAAGTGTGGCTTCTCAAATTCCCTGCCCATGCTTATTGGATTTTTTCGGGTCTGCTGATCTATAACATGACAAGAATAATCCAGATTTACATCCGCCCTGAGCGGATCATTTGCAGGGCCTCGTCGTGAACAATCATCGGATCACAAGATCATTCCGCATCTCATCGGTTAGCGTTGTCTGCCTGTTGATGGCATTCGGCACAGAGGCTCAGGACGAGACAGTGCTTTCGACGATCACTGTGTCGGCCCAGAAGCAGCAGGACCCCAAGGCTGCCGTGAAGGGCTATGTCGCAAAGACGAGTTCCACCGCGTCCAAGACCGGACGTGCAATCATCGAGACCCAGCAATCGGTCTCGGTCATCACCCGGGACCGCATCGTCGACCAGAATGCCCGAACGCTGGCGGAGGCGTTGAACTACACGGCCGGCGTGGTCGGGGAACCCTATGGCCGCGACGCGCGCTTCGATGCCCCTAATATTCGCGGCTTTGATGGCCGACAGGCCCAGTTCCTCAACGGGTTGAGGATGATGCGCACGGCAGGCGCGACGGCTGTCGAGATCTACGGGCTCGAGCGTGTCGAGGTCATGCTTGGACCGGGGTCGGTTATGTATGGCCAGGGTAATCCGGGTGGCATCATCAACATGATCAGCAAGAGGCCGACATTCGAATCGTTTGGCGAAGTCGGCCTGGGTATCGGCAGTGACGATCACTATGAGAGTTTCTTTGACGTTGGCGGCGAAGTCAGTGAAGGGTCCGACTTCGCCTATCGTCTGACCGGTCTGGCCCGAAATGCCCATCTGCAGACGGATTTTCTGACCGACGATCGGTATTTCATCGCGCCGGCATTGACCTGGCAGCCGGACGAAGACACCAAGCTGACCGTGCTGACCAGTGTCCAGCACGACAAGCCGAGTTCACCATCCGGTCTGCCCTATCAGCTTTCGCTCAACTCGAATGCCAGCGGTTTCCGTCTGCCGCGGGAATTCACCACCGGCGATCCGTCGTTCGATACGTCCGACCGCACCCTGACCAACATCGGCTATGAGCTGGAGCATCGTCTCAATGATGTCTGGCTGCTGCGCCAGAATGCCCGCTACAGCAATCTCGATTGGGAATACCAGGCGCTCGGCATATCATCGGCTGGCCTTGCCGCGGACGGCCGCACGATCCGCCGGACGGCGACTTTTCAGGACGAGCTGCTGAACACGGTCAACATCGACAACAATCTGCAGGCGGATTTTTCAACCGGACTGGTTGACCATACGCTGCTGCTCGGGCTCGATCATCGCTATTTTGATAACAATGTCACGACGGAATTCTGGAATGCGACAGCGCTGGATGCCTTCAATCCCGTCTATGGCGGTCCCATCTCGCTGACCTCCCGGACACTTTACACGAAGGTGGATTCAACCCTTACCCAGACCGGCCTCTACGCACAGGACGAACTCGGCTTTGACAATTGGCGCGCGACATTGGGCATGCGCTATGATTGGGCAAGCACGGAAGGCACGTCCAGCAATCCGGCCACCGGTGCGTCGCGTCCTCTCGACAAGGATGATGAAGCGTTTACCGGGCGGGCGGGTCTCAGCTATCTGTTTGACGGGGGCATTGCGCCCTATGTCAGCTATTCCACCTCGTTTGAACCGGTGCCGGTCCCTGCGAGCGGAAATCTGCTGGAGCCGACAACAGGTGAGCAGATTGAAGTCGGCGTGAAATATCAGCCGGATGGTTGGGACGGTTTCTTCTCGGTTGCGGCCTATGACCTTCGCCAGAAGAATGTCCTGACCACGGTTGTTGTCGGTGGTGTCTCGCAATCGGCCCAGATCGGCGAAGTTCGCGTCAAGGGACTGGAACTGTCCGGAACGGCAAGCCTTGTCGATGGTCTCGATCTGACAGCGGCATTCACCCATATGAATGCCGAGATCGTCGAAGGCACGAACAATGGCAATCGTCCCGACAATCTGCCGGAAAACGCCGCCAGCCTGTGGGTCAAATATGCGATCCCAGAAGACACTGCCTTTGCCGGCCTTGGCATCGCCGGCGGTGTGCGTTACCTCGGACAGCGCTTTGGCAATACGGCCAACACGTTCGACCTGTCCGCCGTCACCCTGTTCGATGCCGGAGTGACCTTTGAAAAGAATGGCTACAAGGGTGCCCTCACGCTCCGCAACATCTTCGACAAGGACTATGTCGCCAGTTGCGGGACATTCGGCTGCACCTACGGAGAAGGTCGCACGATCATGGGTAAGCTCACCTATGCCTGGTAAAGGCCATGCGAGACCAGATTGATATCCGCCGCCGCGCGCTGCTTTTGGGGACGACATGCACGTTGCTTGCAAGAGGGCGTGTCGCCCATGCCCTTGCAGCCACCCCGCGTGTTGCGGCGATCGACTGGGCCATGCTGGAAACCGCGATGGCACTGGGTGTCACGCCGGTCGCAGCCACGGAACTCATTCAATTTGCCAAGGATGCCGTTGAACCGGCCATTCCACACGGCATGGTCGATCTCGGCTTGCGCGGGTCGCCCAATTTTGAACTGCTGCATCTGACAAAGCCCGATCTGATCCTGTCATCGCCATTCTACACCCGCCAGCAACCCGCGCTGGAGGCCATCGCGCCGGTCGTCTCTCTGCCGTTCTACGTCAAGGGCGAGATGCCGTTCGACAAGGCGTTGTCCGCCGTGCAAGAACTAGGCCGCAGCCTGGGGCGCGACAGGCAGGCCAGCCTAGTCATTGGATCGGCCACTGCACGACTGGATGACCTCAAAGCGCGACTGGCAGGTATGTCGGGCAGGCCTGTCTATCTGATCAACATCGGCGATGCGCGCCATTTCCGCGCCTTCGGCAATGACAGCATGTTCGGTGATGTGGCGACTCGGCTCGGACTGGACAATGCCTGGTCTGATCGGTCACGTTTCAGTTTTGCCGCACCCGTGCCCCTGGAAAGCCTTGCCGAACGGCCCGATGCACGCATCGTGATCATCTCGGATGTGCCGGTCGAGGCAAGGCGGGACTTTCGCGACAGCATGATCTGGAACCGGCTGGAGCCCGTGCGGCAGAAACGTGTCACGGTGCTTCCCAATATCAATCCCTATGGCGGGATCGTTGCAGCCATGCGCTTTGCCCGTCTGCTTGGGTCGGCGCTAGAGATGGGCAGTACACTTGAATAAGACAGCAAGCCTTCTTGTCTGGCTGAGCCTCCTGGTCTTGTCCCTGTTGTTGTTTACGGCGGGCACGACGATGCGCCTGCCGTTGAACGATTGGCCGCTACTGCCGTTGCTCCCCGAGCATATGAGCATGGATCAGATCATCGTGGTCTACGCGCTTCTGCCGCGCTCGGCTGTTGCTCTCTTCGCAGGGGCTGCACTGGGCCTGTCCGGCGCCATCCTTCAGGCCGTCCTGCGCAATCCAATCGCCGACCCGTCGACGCTTGGAATTTCCGCTGGCGCCCAGCTGGCGATCGTGGCGGCAACGCTGTTCGTCCCAACCCTCCTGGACGGGCACCGGGAACTGGTGGCATTTATGGGATCGGGCATTGCCGCTATCCTGGTCTTTGCACTCGGCGCAAAGCGCCGGTTCGAAGCGGTAACGATGATCATCGCCGGCATGCTGATCGGCATTACGGCCGGAGCGCTCTCGGCAGCCCTGACACTCTCCCAGGGCGAATATCTGATGTCGCTCGCGATCTGGAACGGCGGCTCGTTCAGCCAGCAAGGCTGGTCCTCTGCCCAGTCGATGGGAGTGCAGCTTTGCATCTATGCGGTCTTGACCGCACTGATAGCCAGACCCCTGATCGCCCTTGACCTGGGCGATAGCGCTGCCCAATCGCTCGGCGTTCCAATTGGCCTCATCCGCTTCATGGCGGCGCTGATCGCGGTCGGACTTTCAGCCACGGTATCCTCGGCCGTTGGTCTCGTCGGTTTTGTCGGCCTCGCAGCCCCGGCTCTGGCCCGGATGACAGGTGCAAGGCGCCGCAGTGCAATCCTCTTTGCATCGCCATTCATGGGTGCCCTTCTGGTATGGTTTTGCGATGGTGTCGTCCAATTGGTCACGCAAACCAGCGGCGCAAGCTTTCCGACGGGTGCTGTACTGGCTCTGCTCGGTGGTCCGCTGATTATTGTGATGCTGTCGCGATTGAAAACGGCGAGCGCGGCGCCAGCGCAAATCTCCGCTCGACGATCGACCAGCGACGCAAGCGTATTTTTGTCGCTTGCCGTCGTTCTGCTGGTTTTGTCTGGAATGTCGCTCTTTGTTGCCCGGACCGGCGATGGTTGGCTCATCTTGTCCGGCAGCGATCTTGCAGACATCCTGGCCTTGCGCATACCCAGAGTTGTCGCAGCGTCTGCGGCCGGTGGCTTGCTGGCGCTGAGTGGCGCCATTCTGCAAAGGCTGACGGCGAACCCGATGGCAAGTCCCGAAGTCCTGGGTGTCAGCAGCGGCGCGGGCGTGGGCTACGCTTTGACATTGGCGCTGTTCCCTGCGTTCGGGCCCATCCAGCTGTTTGCAGGCTCGGCTATCGGCGCGCTATCGGTGATGGTGATTGTCCTGCTCTTTGCTCTCAAGCGGCATCTGGCGGCAGAACGCCTGCTGCTGGCGGGCATTGCGGTCAGTGCGTTTGGTTCGTCTATCCTCGCAGCGTTCATCGCCGTCGGCGATCAGAGGGCCTGGCAGATCCTGTCCTGGATGGGCGGTTCGGCGTCATCGGCCACACCCCTGACCGCCACGATCCTGGCCGTGATGCTGGCCGCCTCTCTGTCGGCAGCACTGTGTACCCGACGCTGGCTGACCATATTGCCGCTCGGGCATGCGGCCGCAACCGGCCTTGGCATGCCGATGATGGCCAGCCGCGTCTGCCTGATTCTGATTGCCTCGCTTGCCACCGGCGCCGCGTCGATGCTGGTCGGTCCGCTGTCCTTTGTCGGATTGATTGCCCCCCACATCGTCACCAGTGCCGGCATCGTGCGGTCAGGCAGCCATATGGCGGCGACGGCCCTGATAGGCGCGGCATTGATGGCAATTGCCGATTTTGGCGCCCGTTCGGTGACCTTCCCCTATGAGCTGCCGCTTGGATTGTTCGCTGCCATCATCGGCGCACCCTATCTGATCTGGCTTTTGATGAGGCGCGCATGAACTTGCCTCTGCCCGCAAGCTTTGCCGATTGCCATGACCTGACCGATCCGAACGCCTCGGACGCGTGGTTGCCGTTTGATGCGTTTCTGACATCGCCGGGTCTGCTCACCGGTGTGGAACGACTGCTTGAACGGTGGGGCCCAGGTGATACCCAAGCCGCAGCCTCTCTGTGGAGCCAGGGCTATTTTTCCAGGCTACTCCGCCCGGTGCTCGCCTATGGAATTGTGCAGGATCGTTGGTTCGATCTCACGCCCGAAACCATGGGTGTGCGGCTTTCTGAGCTTTCAACGCCTTCGGGCTTCTATCTGAAGGAAACCCACGCCCGGACGGTTGAGGAGAACATCGCCGCGATGCTCGCCGACCATATCGAACCGGTCATCAGGGAGCTCTCAGAGCGCACTGGCACCACGCAGCGCCTGCACTGGAGCAATGCCGGCTACGCATTCCAACGCACCCTTTCGCAGCTCGACTGCGCAGCAAAAATGGAAAACGATTGTCAAATCGAGCGTTTGACTGCCGCACAGACCTATTTTGATCAGGGGTCGCTTTTCTGGACGCTCACCACGACCACGCCAGTTGATGTTAGACGTCGTGTATGCTGCCTTCGCTTCAGGCTTGAGAGCCTCGACAAGTGCCGGAGCGCCTGCCCATTGCGCTCGTGACGTACGGCTGTCGCGCTGTTACGCGGCGATTTGTCTCATAGCCCGATGGTCGGTTGAAGGACCGGCTGCTGCCCAGCCTGGATCTCCGCCGAAACTGAGAAGAGCCGCATCACACCAGATCCTAAATCATGTGGAGACAAAAGAGCTCATTACGTTGTAAAAATGGCTATTGTATCGGAGCTCAGGTCGGATGTTTTTGAAGATGATCTGCGACTATGTTCCGGGTGCCAGCTTTTTTAGGGGGAATTACCCAGTGAATTCATTTTTCTCTAACAGACAGTGGCAGTTGAAGTCCAAAGGAATACATGGCTTGATGGTCGATCAAGGATTTCTTCGCAGGAGACACGTCGGTTGCAGGATAGACATGAACTTGCAAGCTGAGTTGCCTCAGGTGTACTCGATTCACGAAGCTTTCCGATCTGCTCCATAATCGAGGTTATGCCTAAAATCGGCACTACGTTTTTGAATCTAATGAAATACAGATTGCTCGCGGTGGTCCGTTAGGGCGATTGCAGCTTTGATGCTGCCGGAGTCCTGCCCAGGAGACACACTGTTTTTACAGCCTTTCGGCAATTTCTGAGGGGCGTGCATCACGGAAATGATGTCGATGTTCTGGCGAATCCGATTCGGGATGATGTGTGAATATCGGACAATACAATTTCGCGTGTGCCAGCGATGCGACCGATGCGTCCTGAGGCTGGCAACTCTGCCAACATGTCGATGGACGCTACGAGCCGGGCAATCACCCGTGCAGCGGCATCAGGGTCGTCTTTTTCAATGTACGCACCGAATTCATCAAGCCGCCACAACGCTCGCACGGTCCAGCGGACGCGCCTCTGCCTCATAACCGAGATGGCGTCTTGACGTATTTGCCGACGACGCGTGCCACGTCGTCGTCACTGGCGAATTCGCCGCGGTCCGCCTCGGCAATTCCGGATTCAATTTCTGCTAGAGCACGTCCATTGAACGCGGAATCGCGTTGAGGATTCCCCTGGTGGCCAAATTCTGATTCCATGGCTCCGACTGGTGATTTGGTCGGAGGCAATATGACCCGAGCTTTCAGTGATGATCTGCGTAGCCGCGTTCTGGCTGCGTCACGGGATGGCATGTCGGCACGCTCAGCAGCGGCCCGATTTGGAATCGGCATTTCAACGGCCATCGCGTGGATCGCCAGCGCACGGGCGGGTCGGTTGACGCCTGCGAAGCAGGGCCGCGCGGCGGCTCGCGCCTGGATGCTCACGAGGACTTCATCATCGGCATGATCGAAGATGAAAAGGACATCACGCTTAACGAGATGGTTCTGCGATTGCATGAGGACAGAGCCGTATCGATCGGCCGCAGTGCGCTTGACGTCTGGCTGCGAAAGCGCGGCTGGACTTTCAAAAACGTATGGCCCGCCCCGTTGGCAATAGGGTTGTTGATGACTTTGCTTGGTCGTGCACAAACGTATCCGGCATAGTGGCACATTGGCCCTCGCCATGATGGAGATCCGCGCGTTCTGGTCCT
>JAESGE010000239.1_pt1 | contig 19608 bp, 10 predicted proteins | sample 9269601 | NCBI WGS metagenome assembly JAESGE01 (sample SAMN14515569, study PRJNA621662) | algae metagenome | isolation source: Tolypothrix brevis GSE-NOS-MK-07-07A and co-occurring heterotrophs from wet... | place: USA: Grand Staircase Escalante National Monument, Utah | collected 2006-04-16
GCAACGTGGTCGCCAGTGCAATCATCCTGATCATCGTTTTTCCCCTCGTCTGTTGCATCGTTTGCAGTTTCAGTTCGCCGTCTTCTTCCGCTCGCCGTCTTGGCAAGCCGATTTCGAAACATCGTCCATCGCCGCCCGGCTTCGCGGAGCGGCCGTCGTCAGGTGGGCAATGCCTCGATCCGCAAGCCGGAAGATCGATCGAACACATGGCACGCGCCAGATGGCACGGAGATCCCGATCGGTGTGCCGATCGCGATCCTCATCGACTTCTCGGACTTGACCGCCGCCAAGGCTCCGCCCGCCCTGACGGTGGCCATGGTGGCGTCGCCCAGAAGTTCGAAGGAATAGACCGGGGCGACGATCTGACCGGATTCCGGCGTCGTCACGGTCGCGTCCTCGGCCCTGAAGCCCAGTGTCACAGGCCCGCTCACATCCGGAGGCAGGCCGCCGATCCTCACGTCCGCGCCGGTGAATACACCATCGGCGAGATCGCCCTGAAGAAGGTTCATGGCCGGCGAACCGATGAAGCCGGCCACGAACGTGTTGGCGGGGTTGTCGTAGATCGCCGTCGGCGTGCCGACCTGCTGGATGACGCCTTTGTGCATCACAACCACCCGGTCGGCGAGGGTCATCGCCTCGATCTGGTCGTGCGTCACGTAGATCGTGGTGACCTTGAGCTCGTGCTGCAAATTCTTGATTTGCGCGCGGGTCGAAACGCGCAGCTTGGCATCGAGGTTGGACAAGGGTTCGTCCATCAGAAACACCGCCGGCTCGCGCACGATGGCGCGCGCCAGGGCGACACGCTGCCGCTGGCCGCCGGACAACTCGCGCGGCAGCCGGTGCAGGAGGTCGTCGAGTTCCACCATGGCGGCGGCCTTGCGCACGCGGGCATCATGCGTGCCCGCTTCGACGCGCCTGACCTTCAAGGGGAAACGGATATTCTCGTAGACGCTGAGATTGGGATAAAGACCGTAGCTCTGGAACACCATCGCAACGTCGCGATCCTTGGGCTCCAAATCGTTGACGACGCGGCCACCGATGACGATCTCGCCTTCGCTCGGAGCTTCGAGGCCGGCCACCATGCGCATCGTGGTTGTCTTGCCGCAGCCTGACGGGCCAAGAAACACCATGAATTCGTTATCGGCGATCGAAAGGTCGATGGCGCTGACGCCGGTGAAGGCACCCCAGCGTTTCGTCACTCCCCTGAGCGCCACCTCGACCATGAACCGGTACTTTCGAAGCTCGATGCGACCATCCGCAGTCACGGAAAATCCGTTAGCAGCCGAAAGTTTGACAGATATTGACTACGTATGCAACCTCGTGATCCCGCTGGCATGTAGGTTGGCGATCCTGCTGAAAACCGGAGTTTCCATGCCATGACCGATGCCGCGCATCATCTTGCCAACAAGCGTTTCGTGCTCGATGCGTTGCGCGCTGTCGCAGGTTCCGGACCCGCACAACTCGATCGCAACCTTGCCGCCGCCTATCATCCGGACGCGCACTGGCGGGGCTCGCATCCGCTCAACGAAATGACCGGAATCGACGCCATCGGCGCGACGGTCTGGCGGCCTTTGCTGGACTCGTTTCCCGATCTCGAGCGACGCGACACGCTGCTGATGGGCGGCGCATACAATGGCGAATGGGTCGGAGCCGTCGGCCACTATTGCGGCACATTCCGGCGCGACTGGCTCTCGATTCCCGCGACCGGGCGGCCGATCTATCTCCGATACGGCGAATTTCACCGGATCGTGGACGGCAAAATCGCCCAGAGCACTGTGCTCATCGACGTGCTCGACGTGATCCGCCAGGCCGGTTTCTGGCCGATCGCGCCCAGTCTGGGCACCGAGGAGCAATGGCCCTGTCCGCTAACAGCCGACGGTCTGGTGCTCACAGCTCAGGACCCGGCGCTTTCAGCCGCCAATCTTGCACAGACGCTGGCGATGCACGGCACCCTCGGCACCTATGACGATGAGGCGATGGCGGGCCGCGAAGGCCTGCTGAACATGCCCCAAAAGGACCACTGGCACCCGAAGATGATGTGGTACGGCCCCTGCGGGATCGGCACCACGCGAGGGCTTCAGGGTTTCGTCGACTATCACCAGCTACCCTTCCGGATCGCCTTTCCCAACCGACGCGGTGGCAATCATTATGTGCGCATCGGCGACGGCCCCTATTCGGCGACGGCCGGGTGGCCGAGCGTCCATGCCCGTCATCTCGGCGGCGATTTCCTCGGCGTGGGGCCGACCGGCCGCGACGTCACCATGCGGGTCATGGACTTTTATCTGCATCATGAAGGACTGATCCGCGAGAACTGGGTGCCGATCGACATCATCCACCTGTTGCTCCAGATGGAGGTCGATGTTTTTAGCCGGATGCGGAGCTTTTTCCGGCGCGGGCGTCTGGACTGATCTCAGGGCAGGCGTCGGGGCAGGCGCGCCGATCCGCGTACCACCAGCCGCGCTGGCAGCAATGCGGCGTGGCGGTCGATGCTGCGGGTCTCGATCTGTTCCAAGAGGAGCGATACCGTGGCATCGAGCATCGCCGCCGCCGGCTGGGCCACCGTGGTCAGGCGATAGCCTCCCCAGGACGCCTCGGGCACGTCGTCGTAGCCGACGACCGAGACATCCTCCGGAATGCGCAGGTGCAATTCGTCGCGCAGCACATCCATCACCGAGAACGCCATGTGATCGTTGGCGACGAAGACCGCGTCCGGGCGCCGGGTGCCGGCGAACATGCGGCGCGTGACGTCGGCCGCGCGATCGAAAGCGAAGCCGCCGACCTCGCGGCTGAATAGCCTCAGCCCGCCCGCTACCAACTCCTCCAGAAAACCGGCTTCCCGGTCGCGGCTCGTCGAGGAATCCTCGTGGCCGGCGATGAAGGCGATGCGCGAATGACCGCCCGCCACCAGGAACCGAGCGACCTGGCGTCCGCCGTCGACATTGTCGGAGGTGACGCTGCTCGTTGGCGAGGCCGGATCGTAGCGGTTGAACATCACGACAGGCGTGCCGCCGCTGGCGCATTCGCGCGCCAGCGTCGAGGACAGGGTGGCCGAGGCCATGACAATGCCCTCGACCTGATACTGGCGCATCTTCTGCACGACGCTGTCCTGATCTCCCGGACCGGTCATGAACAACAACACCTGGTAGCCATGCTCCTGAAAGCGCCGCGACATCTGCTCCAGGATCTGCGGATAGAAGTGATTGTCGAGATAGGCGAACAGCACGGCAATGAGCTTGGAACGGCCGCTGATCATCGCGCGAGCGATGGCGTTGGGCTGATAGCCGAGCTGCTTGGCGGCCGACAGCACCCGCCGGCGCATGTCCTCGGACACGCTGGCGTCGGGCGAGAAAGTCCGGCTCACCGCCGATTGCGACACCTTCGCCAGCCGCGCGACGTCGCTGGAAGATACACGCCGCCTCGTCATGCCGCCGTCATTTCCGCCCAGACCTTCCCGTCGCTGCCATTCCCGCCATGCCGCGCCGCGGTCTCGTCCCCCGCATGGGCATTCCGTGGTGGCTGGCGAGGCCTGCATGGCCCCTCAGTGATAATCGGGCAAGCCGCGCAAGTCACCCGCTTGCCGCCAAGCGGATTTCCGGCCGGCGACCAGGATCGTGATCGAATCGCGCGGTCACGCGCGCCAGGCACCGTTGGCGCAAGCCTTGAACGGTGGGCCGCCGCTAACCGCCGAACAGGCGTTCCAGCCAGCTTTTCTCGGCCGGCGACGGAGGCACCCAGGCGCGCTCCTGCGATCCCGATGAAACCGGCGGCAGTTGCGCCACCGGAGTATCGGCGCCTGACGGCCGGGGTCCGGAGCGCCACAATCCACCAGGCAGCGGCATCGGCTGCAGACCGGCATGGGCCGCCTTCATGAACCTGCCCCAGATCTCGGCCGGCAGGCCGCTGCCCGAGACGCGCTTCATCGGCGAATTGTCGTCATTGCCGAGCCAGACCACGGAGACGAGCCGGCTGGTGTATCCGGCGAACCAAGCGTCGCGGAAATCCTGCGTCGTGCCGGTCTTGCCCGCGACTTCCCAATTGGGAATATCGGCGCGCTTGCCCGTGCCGGTCACCAGGGTCTCGCGCATCATCGTGTTCATCATGGACAGGGCCAGCGGCGACATCACCGGCCCAAGCCCGCCCCCCGACCGGCGATAGATGATCTTGCCCGAGGCCGTTTTCACCTCGTTGATGACATAGGGCACGACGCCCTCGCCGCCATTGGCGAAGGCGGCATAGGCGCTGGCCAGCTCCAGCGGCGTCACCTCGGAGGTGCCGAGGGCGAGGGAGGCGTTAGGCTGGAGCGCGGAAGCGATGCCGAGCTTCTGGGCGGTGCGCACCACCGCTTTGGGCGTCACCTCCTGCGCGAGCTTGACCGAAACCGTGTTCAGGGAATTGGCCAGCGCCGTCTGCAAGGTCACCGGCCCGCGGAACTCGCGCGAGGCGTTCTCCGGCGACCAGCCCTTGATCGTCACCGGGGAATCGTCGCGAATCGTGTCGGGGGTCAATCCCCGCTCGATCGCCGCAAGGTAGACGAAGGGCTTGAAGGCGGAGCCCGGCTGGCGATGGGCGGTCGCGGCGCGGTTGAACTGGCTGATGCTGTAATCGCGCCCGCCGACGACGGCCTTGAGCCCGCCATCGGGCTGCATCGACACGACCGCGCCTTGGCGCACGCCGAGCTTGGCGCCCTGCGCGCCCAGAGCCTCGACGAGAGTGGTTTCCGCCAGGCTCTGCAGCTTGGGATCGATGGTCGTCAGCACCGTGACATCACCATCGATGGCGCCGACAAAATCGTCGAGCACGTCCATCACGTAATCGGCGGCGAAGTTGACCGAACCGGCCCCGGTTCGGTCAACAGCTTCCGCCGGGACAGCCAGCGCGCCCTTGGCGGAGGACTGGCTGACATAGCCCTGATCGGCCATGGCCGCGAGCACGAGCTGCGCCCGCTTCTCGGCGGCATTGGGATCACGGTGTGGCGAGAGCCGCGAGGGCGCCTGCACAAGGCCTCCCAGCATCGCCGCCTCGGCGATCGTCACTGAACGGGCCGACTTGCCGAAATACTTTTGCGAGGCGGCCTCGACGCCATAGGCCCCGGAGCCGAAATAAACCCGGTTGAGGTAAAGCTCGAGAATTTGGTTCTTCGAATAGGTCTGTTCCAGCCACAGCGCCAGGATGGCCTCCTGGATCTTGCGCGATGCGGTGCGCTCGGGGGTCAGGAACAGGTTCTTCGCAAGCTGCTGCGTCAGTGTCGACCCGCCTTGGACGACGCCCCGCCCCGTCAGGTTGCGCAGGACCGCACGGCCGATGCCGACCGGATCAATGCCCCAATGGCTGTAGAAGCGCCGATCCTCGATGGCGACGAAGGCTTTCGGCAGATACGGAGGAACCTCGCCGATGGTGATCGTGCGCCCCCCCGTCTCGCCACGGTTGGCGAGCAGCGAACCGTCGCTGGCGAGAATGGCGATGTTGGGCGGGCGCTTGGGAACGGCGAGCTGGCTGATCGGCGGCAGTTGCGCTGCATGGTAGGCGATGAACCCGCCGATGGCGATCACGCCCCACAGGCCGAGGACCAGGCTCCAGTAGACCATCCGGCCAAGAACCGAACCCCGACGCCGCCGGCGGCGCGGACGCGGCTCCCGCCCCTGCGGCGATTGCCGCGCTGGCTTGCGGCCGCCGCGCGACAGCGGCCGATCGTCGTCGGAAAGGCGCAGATCATCGTCGCGGCCGCCGCGCATACCTGTCCCGTCAAGGGACGGCTCGCGCCTGCCGCGTCTGTCTGATGGCCTGCCGCTCATGTCTTGCCGGGACCCCTGGGCATCCGTCGCTGCGCGGCGATCGGAACGTGCTCTGATGTCAAGTCAATCATGGCGCTTTTAAGGGACCGTTAAGGAGCGCCGCGACGCCGGAGCCACGGCGCCGCCGACGGCGAAAACGATTCCCTCCGCATAGCCGGACACCCGCCCCACGCGAGATGGGCTGGTGCTGCGTCCCGCGGCAATGATCCGGTCGCTGCGGCTTTTGTCTCAGACCGAGGCCGAGATCCACTTGGACAGGTCGCCCTTGGGTGCAGCGCCGACCTTCTGCGAGGCCAGCTTGCCGTCCTTGAAGATCATCAATGTCGGAATCGAGCGGATGCCGAACTGCGCCGGGATCTTCTGGTTCTCGTCGATATTCATCTTGACGATCTTAACCTTACCACCCATTTCGGCCGCGATCTCGTCGAGCGCCGGCGCTATCATCCGGCACGGGCCGCACCATTCGGCCCAGAAATCGACGACGACAGGTTCCGACGACTTCAGCACGTCGGCCTCGAAACTCGCATCGGTCACCTTTGATGCGTTGCTCATGGGCTTGATCCTTGTGTGGGACGGGGACAATTCCGCCGCCCATTGCCGCGCAAGCTATGAACCCGGCGGCCCGGGGTCAAGGCGTCGTCACGCGGGAGTGAATACCCGCCAGACGCATGAGCGTGATGGAGCCTGTCCCTCATCGGGCTGGCGTCCCGGCATCGGCCGCCAGAAGCGTCAGGGCCTCCAGCAATTGCGCGCGGGAGGGCTCGATCACGCTGCGGTCAGCAGTGAAGATCAGGCGGGCGCGCACCATACGTTCCGGGAAGATCGAGGCCGCGAGCGCGTCATAGATCGCCATCTGCACGAGCGTGCGCGGAAAGAGCGATCGCGCCGAAGTCGGCGGCCGTGCACCGGTCTTGAAATCGGCAACGATGATTTCCGTGTCGGTGATCAGCAGTCGGTCGATTCGGCCCTGCACCTGGCGCCGTGTGCCGTCCGGCAGGTCGATCGCGCCGGATACCGGAACCTCGGCCAGGCTGCCGGGGCCAAAAAGCGCCGCCAGGTCCGGCTGGTCCAGGACAGCCATGACCGAGTCGACGATCGCGGCGTGGACTTGCGGTGTCAGCGCCGCCGCCCGGGCCGAGGCAATGGCCATCGCCGTCGTCTTGCGCCTGTCCCGCGACACGCCGGGCAGGACCTGCAACAGGAGATGCGCCAACCGGCCTTCTGCGGCGGCCGCCACCAGGCCCTCGTCGAGCGGCCGGTCTGGCTGATCCGCCGCCACGAACGGATGGGAGGGTGCGAGCGGGGGCGGCGGCGGCGCCTCGGCCGGCGGATGACGATATAGCCATTCCGGCGGCGGCACGCTCGCCGGCGAAGGCGCGCCCGGTTCCGCCAGGGCGCTTGCCTCCACCGGCGGCGCTGGCGTGATCTTGAAACGCCGGATCGTGCCCTGCCCGTCGGGAGCGGGAATCTCGACAAGGCCGGGGATGGCGAGCGACAGGCCGCGCTCGATGGTCTCGTACCAGGACCCCGCCGGTGGCGCGTCGGTCTTGCCGGCGCCGCAGATGATGAGCCTGTCCTCCGCCCGCGTCAGCGCCACGTAGAGCAGGCGGTTACGTTCCTCCCGAACCTTTGTCTGCTCGTTCGTCTTTGCTTTGATCACGGAGGCCGGATCGGTCTTCGCGATGGGCGACCAGACCGGAACCGGGTCGGCGATGGCGCCCCGATCGGTGGTCCGGCCCGACAGCGGGAGGTCGAGCAGGCGCGGCGTGAAACTGCCGCCCTGCGGCCTGCCGACATCGGCGAGAATGACGATCCTTGCTTCCAGGCCCTTGGCGCCGTGAACGGTCATCACCCGGACATCGCGGCCGGGGGCTGAAAGGTCGCGCTTCACCTCGCGGCTAGAGCCCGCCATGCTCCGCAGGAAACCGTAGATCGACAGACCGTGACGGCGCTCGTAGTCGAGCGCTTCCGACAGAAAGGAGTCGACCGCGTCACCGGCTTCCGCGCCGAGGCGCCGGATCGCGGCATGGCGCCCACCCGCCGCCCCCAGCACATGGGCGAAGAAGCCGAAGGGTCCCTTGCGGTGAGCGCAGGCAACGAAGGCTTCCAGCCGTTCCTGCGCGGCCGCCAGACGCGCGTCCCCCACCGCGGCCTCGCGCAGAGCCTCGCGCAACGAACCGGCGCGGGTGGGCGCGAAGGCCATCAGGTCGGCGTCATCGAGATCGAACAGCGGGGTTCGCAAGGTCGTCGCCAAGGCGAGATCGTCATCCGGCAGCAGGACCGCCTGCCCGAGGATCAGCAGATCCTCGACGGCCGGATGCACCGCAAGGCGCAGCCGGTCGCGTCCGGCCACGGGCACGTGATTGTCCTTCAGGGCCTTGACAATGGCCTCGAACAGCGGACCGCGCTTGCTGACCAGGATCAGGACGTCGCCTGGCGCGAAAGGCTGGCCGAGATCGTCTTTTTTCGCCGCCATCCACCGGGCGATCTGGGTCGCGATCCGGCGGGCGAGCTTGATCGTGTGGTGCTGGCGTTCGGGCGCGTCGAGCGGAATGTTCCAGGCCGTGCGCTCCGGCTCTGGATCATCGGCGGCGATCGGCCAGAGATCGACCGCGCCGGCATCGTTCGGCCGCGCCGTATCGTGGCGTTGCGGCGGGACATTCTCCTCAAAGGTCAGGCCGTCCCAATGCTGGCGCAGGCCGAAGATGGCATCGACGGCGGCGATGACGTCGGGTGTCGAGCGGAACGAGGTATTGAGCCGGATGTCGCTGAACCTCGCCTCGGCCCGCGTCGTCCGGCCGCCAAAGGCCCGGCGCATGTCCTCGAACAATTCCGGTGCCGCCCCCTGGAAACCGTAGATCGACTGTTTCTGGTCGCCGACGGCGAACATCGTGCGCGTGACGGAGCTCGGCCGCGCGCCGGCGCCGGCGGTGAATTCCGAGGTCAGGCTCTGGAGGATGTCCCATTGCTCGGGCGTCGTGTCCTGCGCCTCGTCGACCAGCACGTGATCGATCCCGGCATCGAGCTTGTAGAGCACCCAGGACGACCCGACCCGGGTCAGCAGCGAGCGGGTCTTGGTGATAAGGTCCGAATAGTCGAGCAGGCGTCGGCGCTGCTTGGCGGCATCGAAGCGCGCGAAGATCGCCGTCACCAGCGTGGCGAGCGCCGCCGTGCGCTCAAGCGTCTCGATCGCCCGCAGGCGGTCGGTCGCGGCGATCACGTGGTTGGCGAGCAGGACAAGCTGCTCCGGCAGTTCGGGGTCCAGCTTCGCCACCGCCGCCGTGCCGAGGGACTTGCGGATTTCGCCCTGCGCGGTGAGCAGCGCGCCGATCCAGTGTTCGAGGGCGTCGCGCGGATCGTCCGCCTTCACCGCGCCGCGGGCGGCGTCAGCGATCCTGATATCGGTGACGGAGCCTTTCGCGTAGGTCGCGATGACATGATCGACATCGACCAGGCGATCGACGGTGGTCCGGAAATCCTGGGCAACCTCGCGCGCCGTCAGGTCCGGCGTGATGTCCAGGGCTTGCGCCAGCCGCTCCCGCATGGTCGACGTCGGATAGGGCACGTCGTTCGCGTCGCAGAAGCGGGCGCGGACCTTCAGCGCCGCCTGCACGATCCGGGCGAAACCGTCGTCGTTGGCTGTGTCGGCGCTCAGCCGCTGCAAGGCGCGGCCGAGGTCTGAACCGGGAGCGAGCAGCGCCGCCGACATAACCTCGCGCCGGGCGGTCTGCAACAGGGTTTCGCATTGGGTATCGTCCATGACCTCGAAGCGGGCCGGGACGTTCGCCTCGAATGGGGCCATCTGCAGGACGCGGGTGCAGAAGGCGTGGATCGTCTCGATCTTGAGCCCGCCCGGCGTTTCCAGGGCTTGCGCGAAGAGACGGCGCGCCCGGACCTTCTGTTCTAGAGGAACAACACTCTTCCGCGAAGAGGAAGGATCGGAAACCAGTTCCTCGAGGACCGTTTCCAACGCCTCCTCGCTCATTCCGGTCCAGCCGCCCAGCCGCTCGAACACCTTGTTCGACATGTTGGCGGCGGTCGCGGTGGTATAGGTCAGGCACAGGATGCGGCCGGGCTCGACGCCCTGGAGCAGCAGCCGCAACACACGGTCGACAAGGACCTTCGTCTTTCCAGAGCCGGCATTGGCCGAAACCCAGGCGCTGCCCTCGGGATCGGCAGCGAGCGCCTGATTGGCGCGTGTCGCCGGGGGGACGATGAAGCTCGCGCGGCTCATGGCACGCCTCCCGTCATGGCTCGTCCCCCACGTCGCCTTCTTGCGCGCCACTCCATTCCTTGACGCGGGCAAGCTGGTCGTAAGGGCGGGCATATCGCAGATTCTCAAGTGCCCGATGGGGCAAAAACGGCAATGATCCCAATCGGTAAAGGGCGATTTGCCGTAGCAGCTCGCTCAAGTGCTCCTCCGCGGTTCCAGCGGGAGGCGCCTCCTTCGGTTTCGGCCGCTCGTCAAGATGAGCACCCGACGCTGCCAGACGGACATAGAACGACCGCTCCACCGCACGCCTGCCGACGACCGCGAAACCGCCTCGAACAGCCAGCGCCTCCTGAAGCGTGAGTTGCGGCGCGAAGCCTGTTCTGATCTGTTCAGCGCTTGGTGCCTCGCCGGTCTTGAAGTCGATGATCCGCAAGCCGTCCTCGGCGCTGATCTCGATGCGGTCGGCCTTGGCCCGCAGCCTGAAGCGCTCTTGCTCGGAAGTCGGCAGGCCGGGCAACTCGAAATCATGAGAGGCTGCCACCTCGGTATGGATAACGGCGATCCCGTCGCGACGAGCCTCTTCCCAATGAAGGAAACGCGGCGCCATGCTCTCGAAGCGCGGCCACCAGAAAGCGGCGATTTCCGGCGCGTCATGTGCCTCAGCGAAGCATTTTCGGCCGATTTCGATCAATCGTTCAAGGGCATCGGGCGGCAACTGTCGTGGAAAATCCTTGGCGAATCGCTCGACGATCGCGTGTAGCAACGTGCCCCGGTCGGCCGCCGTCGGCTCGAGAACACGCTCCTCCAGCGGATCGAGTTTCAGGACATGGCGCGCATAGATCGCAAAGGGATCGCGGTAGAGCGTCTCGATTTCAGTGACGCTGAGCGACAAAGGCTGCAATGCCGCCGGCGGCATCGGTTTCGGCCGTGGCCGGGGATTGGTCTCGGCCGGCTGGCTCAGCAGACGCGCCAGATCGATCAGCCGCTTACCCCTTGCTTCCGCCTCATCCCAGCGGCTTTTCGGCGAGATCGCGTTCAGCCGCTGCCAAAAACGCGAGGCGATGGTTTCGGAACCGCCATTCTTGATCGCCCGCGTCACGATCACCTCGGATCCGGCGGCGGCCTGCACGAAATCATGGGCCGTCTGGCCAATCCGACGCTCGGGCGACGACAAGCCGACTTGGCGACGCATCGCCCGGTTGAGGAAGGCATCCGTGCGCGTGGCCGGTGGCCAGACGCCCTCGACCAACCCCCCCAGAATGATCCGGTCGGCCTGCATCAGCCGCGCTTCCAGCAACCCCCATATCTTCAGCCGCGGATGGCCGGCGCCGTGCGACTCGACGACCATCTCCTTGCTGAGCGCGCAGAAGATTTCGGTGTAGTCGTCCGCCTCCTCAAGCAGACTCTGAACCTTGCCGGCCCCGGCAACCGTCTCGAATAGCTTCAGCACGGTCTGGACATCGGGACGGGCCACGGGGCCGGCGGACGGGGAGGCATCTGCGTTTCGCCCCGAAACCCCGGACATTTCGCTGTCGCCAGGAGCGATATCGATATCGAGCACATCAAGGAATGCCTGACGATGCGCGACGGCGAGGCCTGTTAGGTCCGGTGTCGGTTCCGCCCAAGCTCGACAGAGCGGCAGGCAGATTTTTTCGAGACGGTCGAGCACCTCCACGGCACATGCAAAAGCCGCATCGTCAAGCAGCTTGCGCGGTCGCGGTGCATGGCGATGTGCAGCCCGCTCGGGCGCATGGGCAAGCGCCGCCCGCAGACCCGACAAGCCGGGCTGGAGCAAGACACCCCGGATCGCGCCGATCTCAAGGGTCGCGGCGGCCTTCTGGACCTGCGCCATCGGCACTCCAAGCCGCACGAGGGGATGGTTCAACAATCCAAGCACACTTTCCGGAGCGAATTTCGTGGCGATGACATCCATGATCAGCACCGCGAGATGGCCGGCCGCACTGCGGAACAGGGGTCGACCGGCGGAGTCGTCGGCAACGATGCCCCAGCGCTGTAACTCAGCTTCGACCCGCTCGGCGAGGCCGCGATCGGGCGTGATCAGCGCCGCGGTCTTGCCAGGCGTCTCGAGGACTTCTCGCATCGCTATAGCGACAGCCAAAGCCTCGCTGCGTTCGTCTTCCGCCGCCACGATCGACAGGCCGGCGAAGGCCTCCTCCAGACGGCGCTCCGGGAAACGATCCTGGCGCACGAGCCAGGTTTCGCTTGTCGCTGCCGGGCGCAGCGCTTCCTGCACGAGGGCCGCTCGGGCACGGCCTGCGCCGGTCATCCGATCCGCCTCGGGTACGGGATCGCCGTTCCTGGCCCCTACGGTGTCAAGTTCGATGATATCGTCGCGTGTAGCCTCAAGAAACCCGAGCAGATGATGCAACGCGAACTGGGGATGTGACGGAGAGGGGTCGGGATCGGCACCAAGCGCCCGCCAGCTTGTCTCGTCCATCGCCATGTCGACGCCTGGAAGCACCACAGCTCCCTGCGGCAGCCGCGCGATTGTGTCCAGAAGCCGCGCGGTCGCGGGAATCGTGCCGGTGGACCCAGCGGCGATGATCGGTCCATCCACCGTTCCCTGAAATAGCCGCTGCCGTTCCGCATCTAGGATGAGATTGCGCCACTGCGCGGGATCGGTGACGCTTTCCTGCGCCAAATTCGCGGGCCAAGCCTTGCCAATGACATCGAGAAATTTGGCCGTGATGGCCCAGAGAACATCGAACCGCGTTGCATCAAGATTCTGAAGAGCATCGAAGGCAATCCCCTCGGTCTGCAAGGCATCGAGAAGCTCGGCAAGCTGGCCCGCCAGGTGAAAGCCATCGGATAACGTCGCCGGCATCAGCGACGCATGCTCCGGATCGAGCTTCAGCGCCTCGCGATCGAGCGTGCGGCCGCAAGCGAGTATCAGCTTGGTCAGTTCAAGACGGCGCCTCAGCGGGTCGATCGCGGGTTGGGCCTCACGCGCGTAAAGCGCGGCATCGCCCGCGATCAGCGCCAATTCCGCATCGTCGACGTCACCGAGCGGAACGACGCGCGGCAGCAGCAGGGCCTTGCCCTCGAAGCGCGACGCCAGACCCGAGTTGAAAGCTCGCGCCGCCCGTCGCGTCGGCAAATACACGGTGGTGCGAGCAAGGACCGTCGGGTCGGCCATGTCTTCGCAAAGCCCGAGGTCATTCGACAGAATGGAATCGATCAGCACGTCGAGGAACGGGGCCCCCGATGGAATGCTGAAAAGATTGAGTTTGGCTGCCATTTCAGCCTGCCGAGGCCGCCAGCCGAGCGTTAGCCGGAGCAATCGCTTCCGGCGTGCCAACATGGAGCCATGTCCCTCGCAGGACATGACCATGGAGCGTGCCGGCTTCGATTGCCCGATCGAATTGCAGATTCAGCGAGAACGAGCCCGCAGGCGAATCCTCGAACAGTGTCGGCTTGATGATCGCGACTCCGGCGTAAACGAGGGTTGCCTCCGGCGCCGACCCACGTCGCCTGAGGCGACCGTCGATCTCGATCTCGAAATCACCGGCACCGTCGAAACCAAGACTTCGGGCGCGGTGGGCGAGCAGCAGCAGGATGTCCATCCGGTCGGGGTCCCAGCGGTCGATCAGATCAGACAGGTTGGAATGCCCCTCCTCAATCCAGAGCGAGTCCGAATTGACGTGGATGAACGGCGCCCGCCCTAGCAGCTTCAGAGCCTTTTTGACCCCGCCGCCGGTTTCTAGGAGTTGTTCGCGCTCGTCGGAGATCGAGATCCGGGGCAAGGCGGCGCGCGCCGTCCTTTGTCCCAGATGTGCCTCGATACAATCGGCAAGGTAATGCACGTTGACGACCGCATGCACGATTCCGGCCTCCGCCAGGCGATCGAGGGCGTGATCGAGCATGGGCTTTCCGCCGATTTCGATCAGCGGCTTGGGCAGAGTGTCGGTGATCGGCCGCATGCGCTGACCGAGCCCGGCGGCCAGGACCATAGCTGTCTGTGGTCGCGGATGAGACATTGCCGCCACGTCGGAACTCGCGATCCTCAAGGTTGAGCCAGCGCAGCATCGGCGGGGCGCGCAAGGATATCCGGCAGATACGTCTCATACCAGCCTTTCAGCTCCGCCAGGGCCGGATGGGCCAGATTGCGACTCAGGTAATCCTCGATGCGCGGCAGGTGCCTTAGATAAGCGGGCTTGCCGTCGCGGCGGTCGAGCCTTGCGAAGATGCCTGCGATCTTGGTAGCGCGCTGCGCGCCGAGAATTGCATAGGCCTGAAGGAAAGGCATGATTTCAAAATCGGGGTTCTGTGCCTGGCGCGCCTTGACATAGGCCGCGATCAGCCGGAGTTCGAGTTCGGGCGGCACGTCGACCCGCGCGTCCTGGGCCAATGAAACCAGATCATAGGCGGGATGACCGATGACCGCATCCTGGAAATCGATCAGCCCGATCCTGGCATCGTCCTTTCGGTCCGGCAGCCAGATCAGGTTGGGGGAATGGAAATCGCGCAGGATCCAGGTGCGTGGCCCCTCGAGGACGGTGTCGAACAGCGCGTTCCAGTGGCCGGCGAACTGCGACCTTGCCTGCGACGTCAGCACGACATCGGCAATATGGGGCGCATACCATTCGAGCAGTAAATCCGTTTCGATGGCGAGCGCGTCGCGATCGTATTCGGGTATGACATGGTCGCGGCCGTCTACGATCGGAAGAATCCCCGGCAGCGTCTGCGCGTGCATCCGCGCCAGCATACCGGCGGCAGCGGTGTAACGTTCGACGATCGGGCCTTGCGCGTCTATACAGATGTCGGAGCCAAGATCCTCGATCAGCAACAGGCCGGTCGCGAGGTCATCGGCATAGATTTCCGGAGCGGATAGACCCAGCGAGCGCAGCCCCTTGTCGATGGCCACAAAGGCTTCCACCGACTCGGCCAGCCTGGCGATGGTGCTGTAGGGCTTCCCCTCCCTGACGGGGGGGCCGTCCGCCCGCGGTGGCGAGATCATCAGGATGGCGGTGTCGCCGCTTGGCTTCACAAGGCGTTCATAGGCTCGCGTCGAGGCATCGCCAAGCATGTGATGGCGAATTGCGTCGCCCCAGCCGGCCCTGTCGATCATCTGGCGAGCACCCACCGAAACCGTCAGGCGATCGGCCCAGCTTGCCGTTCCAAGCAATTCGGCATGACGCAGCGTGTCGGCGGCATCGGGATCGAGTTCCAGGATGATGTCGAGTCGGGTCTCACCGCGAAGCAGGTTGCCCGCGCGCTCCGGCCATTCGACAAGCACGATGGCGTGATCGAGCATTTCGGGTAGCCCCGTATCGGGAAGGTCGTCCTGAGCTTTCAGGCGAAAGAGATCGGCATGGACGATCCGCCCGGCCGGGCTGTCATACTCCTGGATCAGCGTGAAGGTCGGACTTGGGACATCGAGTTCGACATTTCCCGTCAGTCTGCGAATAAAGGCGCGGGCGAAGGTGGATTTTCCGGCCCCCAGATCGCCCGAAAGAGCAATGAGATCGCCCGGACGTGCGATTGCCGCGAGATCGCCCGCCAGACGCTGTGTCCCCGCTTCGTCTTCGAGAACAAGCCGGAAGACCGCACTTCGCGCTGCCATGGCCTGCCGCCGCTATTCCGCCGCCGCGATCATCGCCCGACCCTTGACGGGCAGGATGCACGTTACGCGGGTGCCATGGCCCGGCGCAGATTCAAGCTCCACGCGACCGCCATGCAATTCGACGAGCGAGCGGACGATCGACAGGCCAAGGCCGACGCCGCGGTGGCGCGAGCCGAGGGCGTGACTCTCGAACCGGTCGAAGACCTTGGCCTTGACCTCGGGAGGAATGCCCCGCCCCTCGTCGGACACGGTGATCGACATGTCGCCGTCATGGCGAGCCGCCAGGACATGAACCGACTGGCCGGAGGACGAGAAACCGATAGCATTCGACAACAAGTTGAAGATCACTTGCCGCAGGCGCCGCCCATCCGCCAGGACAGTGCCGATATCGGGCAGGATGTTGACGACCAGCGCAACATCGGCCTCCGCCAGCCGGTCTGCGAGGCCCTGCACGGCTTGGTCGACGATCTCGCGGATATCGACCGGCGCCAGTTCAAGCGACAGATCACCGTTGTCGATCGAAGCGAGGTCAAGAATATCATTGATAATGGCGAGAAGCGCGCCGGAGGAGCGCACGATATGGGACGTGTAATCGCGTTGCTTCGGATTGAGCGGACCGAACGTCTCGGCTCCCAAAAGCTGGGCGAACCCGATGATATTCGTCAAGGGCGAGCGCAATTCATAGGATACGTGATGAACGAAATCGTCACGTAGCTGCGAGGCGCGCTCGAGCGCATCGTTGCGCTCGGTCAGCGCGCGCTCGACGTTCACGGTCGCTGTCACATCCGCGAAAGTCAGCAGCGAGGCGCCATCGGGCAGGGGCGTGACCGCGCAGTCGTAGAAGGTTCCGTCGCGCCGCTCCATACGGCAGATATAATCCTCGCGGGCATCACGCACGGCGGAAACGGCGTTCCGCACCTCGCTCCAGATGTCTTCATCGGCGAATATCTGGCAGCAATGCGCAACTACCGTGTCGATATGGGGGGTGCCGTTGAGGGCTTCCGTCGGCAGTTTCCAGGCTTGCACGAAGGCCGGGTTAAAGAGGCGAAGACGGCCATCCGGCCCAAACACCGCCACGCCCTCACGCAATGAATCCAGTGTTTCGCGCTGGACGCGCGACAGTGAGTTGACGCGTGAGGCCAAGGTGAAACGTTCGGTGGCATCGTCGAAGAGATAGGTTACTCCACCCTGCGGATTGGGATTGGCGACCATGTGGATCGTGCGGCCGTCTGGCAGGTACCACCAATCATCGATCGGCTCGCTGCTGGCATACCCGGCAAGATGCTTGCTTTTCCAGATCTTGAAATCCCCCAATTCCGGCAGTCGCCGTTCCGAGCGAAGCCAGTCGAGAATTTCACCGTCGCTTGGCCGCACGTCCAGAAAGGCTGGATCGAGACCCCAGAGGGCCTCATAGGCGGCATTGCGATAAACCAGGGTGCGCCGCGCATCGAATACAGCGACGGCGGTCGGCAGCCGGTCGAGGGTGCGAATATGCGCATTCATCTGACGTTCGAGATCGGTGCGCACCGCCTCGAGTTCGCTGCGATCGGTGGCGATGCCGGCCGATCCGCCGGCGATGGGCGCTTCGACGATGTCGACGGCGCGGCGATCGCCGGAAACCACGGCCATTGCCCGATGCAGAAACGTCACCCGCGCCTCGCGCGCCTGGGCGGCGCGCTCGCGATCCTCGGTATCGAGCAGTTCGAGTTGGCGACGAATGACGTCATCGGCATCGCGCCCGTCGACAGCCGCCACGTAGGCCGGATTGACCCAGGCCAGTTCTCCGCCTTCATCCCTAGTCCAGGCCGGCTGCGGCAGCGTAACAACCAGTGCCCTGTAGGCATCACGTTCGGTTTGCAAGTTGACGCATTGCCTCTCGGCGGCCAAGCGTGCCGCACGCTCGCCGGTGATGTCGCGCAGGCGCAACACCGCGCGTCCCGCAACCGCACGCCCCTCCGCCTCCACGAAGCTGCCGGTTTTGGAAACGATTGTCATCTGAAAAGCCTCGCCGCTGGCCTTCAGCCGCTCGACGTGATCTTCCAATGTCTTGGCATGGAAGGCAGGCGCCCAGCTGCCGAAGGCCAGCGGGCTCGACAACCCGCTGCCAGCCAGGAAGCCGCTGTCGGATTCGATTCTGGCAGGCTGCGACCTGCCGACCCAGCTGACAATGGCTTGCGCATCCGCTGAAACGAAAGCGGCGATGCGTTCCTGACTGCCCTTCAGTTCAGTGATTTCACCGACAAGCGCCATTTGCTGTTCGGTCCACCGCTTGCGCTCGCGCACGTAACGGATGGCCAACGTCGTCGCGAAAACGACGAGACCAGCAAGGATGGCGAACCCGGTCACGCTTTGTGGCTGGACGCCGGTCTGAACCGCCTCTTGCGAGAAAGCAGGTATGGCTAGGACGGCATATGGCAGGGCAACAGATGTTTTCAGAGCAAGACGCCGGCGAGGCGGGGCCCCGGTGAAGGCGGCAATAACTGTCATGAAACATGATCGCGTGTCTGATCTCACAGCGTTCATGTCGTGCGCCATCCTATCGTGTCGTGTTGGCTCGGCCAGCGGAGATTGAAGGTCTTCAGCCGACAGGGTCATCCCCCGCCGAAAACCGACAACATTCATGACAGACGCCGAATCGGTTCGACAATACCCCCCAGCTGACTCCAGCCCAAAGCACAAACTCCGAGAGGACCGTGCAATTTCGCAAGTCGGCAACCGTAAAGGTCAATACCTACCAGATATGGTGTAGACGCAAATGACAAACCCTATATCTCGAAACGCAACATGCGCCCGATCGAAACCGGGCGCATGTAACAAAAGGCGAGTAACGGAGCTGCTTCAGTAGCGGTAGTGATCCGGTTTGAACGGCCCGGCTTCGGGAACGCCGATATAGGCGGCCTGATCGGAGCTGAGCTTCGTCAACTTGACGCCGATCTTCTCCAGATGCAGCAAGGCCACCTTCTCGTCGAGATGCTTGGGCAGGGTGTAAACTTGGCGGTCGTACTTTCCGGTGTTGTTCCAAAGCTCGATCTGCGCCAGCGTCTGATTGGTGAACGAGGCGGACATGACGAAGGACGGATGTCCCATCGCGTTGCCAAGGTTCACCAGCCGGCCTTCCGATAACAGTATGATGCGGCGGCCGGAGGGGAACTCGATTTCGTCAACCTGGGGCTTGATGTTGTTCCATTTGAAGTTTTTCAGGCCCGCGACCTGAATTTCGTTGTCGAAGTGGCCGATGTTGCAGACGATCGCACGATCCTTCATGCCCCGCATGTGGTCGATCGTGATGATGTCCTTGTTGCCGGTGGCGGTGACGTAGATGTCCGCGCGCGGCAGGGCATCCTCGATGGTCGCCACTTCGTAGCCTTCCATGGCGGCCTGCAATGCACAGATCGGATCGACTTCCGAGACGATGACGCGGCAGCCGGCCTGGCGCAGCGAGGCAGCCGAGCCCTTGCCGACATCGCCGAAGCCGGCGACGAAGGCGACCTTGCCGGCCATCATCACGTCGGTTCCGCGGCGGATGGCGTCTACCAGCGATTCGCGGCAGCCATAAAGATTATCGAACTTTGACTTGGTGACGGCGTCATTGACGTTGATCGCCGGGAACAGCAGTTCGCCCTTCTTGGCGAGTTCGTAAAGGCGATGGACGCCGGTTGTGGTTTCCTCGGAGACGCCCTTGATCGACGCCGCCAGTGCGGCGAACCAGCCCTTTGGCTTTTCCTGAAGCTTCTTCTTGAGAAGCGCGAAGAAGATCTCTTCTTCCTCGGTACCGGGCTTGTCGAGGAAGGCGGTGTCGCCCTTTTCCGCACGCAGACCAAGGTGAACGAACATCGTTGCATCGCCGCCGTCATCGAGGATCATGTTCGGCATGCCGCCGCCGTGCCAGTCGAACAGCTTCGAGGTATACTCCCAATATTCGGTCAGGGTCTCACCCTTATAGGCGAAAACCGGAACCCCGGCAGCGGCGATCGCCGCGGCCGCGTGATCCTGCGTCGAGTAGATGTTGCAGGACACCC
>JAESGE010000240.1_pt1 | contig 19382 bp, 19 predicted proteins | sample 9269601 | NCBI WGS metagenome assembly JAESGE01 (sample SAMN14515569, study PRJNA621662) | algae metagenome | isolation source: Tolypothrix brevis GSE-NOS-MK-07-07A and co-occurring heterotrophs from wet... | place: USA: Grand Staircase Escalante National Monument, Utah | collected 2006-04-16
CGGCCTGTTTTCTAGGAGATCAATGTCCGCTTCATCCAGGACCCGAAAACCGCCGAACTCGCGCTCCGGTCGGGCGAACTCGATTTCGCGGTATTGCCGCCGGCGATCGCAACTCCGCTGAAAAACGTGTCCGGGATCACGGTGGATAGCCATCCGGGCTTGGCCTATATCTGGCTCGGCATTAACATGCAGAAGGCGCCGTTCACGGATATTCGTGTCCGTCAGGCCATTCGCCTGGCACTTGACGTCGATCAGATGCTGCTGGCCGGTTTCAACGGACTTGCTCCGCGTCTGAATACACTGATACCCGCGCCAATCCTGGGGCACTGGACCCAGGCACCGGTCTATAAGCGCAATGTCGCGGAAGCGAAGGCCTTGCTGGCGGCGGCCGGACAAACCTCGATCAAGGCGCGAATTACGATCCTTAACCAACCGGCGTTCCAGAGCATGGCCCTCGTGGCTCAGGCATTGTTGCGTGAAGTCGGAATCGAGATCGCGATCGACGCACAGGAAGGCGGTACGTTCTGGACGGCGGGCGAAGGCGAAGCCGGCAAGAACATCGACATGTTCATGATGCGCTTCAATGGCAAACTCGATCCCAATTTCCTGATGCAGTGGTTCGTGAAAGGCCAAATTGGCATTTACAACTGGCAGCGTTTCGATAGCCCCGAATTCGACAAACTGGCAGCCGAAGCGATTGTTGAGCTTGATCCGGCCAAGCGAAGCGAACTTGTCATCAAGGCCCAGCAGGAGATGGACAAATCCGCTGCCTTTGTTTGGCTAACCAATGATGTCGCTTTCGCGGTTCGCCGCTCGAATGTACGACCTGCTTTCCTGCCCGGCGCGATCGACTGGCAACTCGATCGTTTTTCGATTGCCGCCTCCTGAGTGGCGCCCGCCGCGGCGAGATGGCGGCTGGTCGGAACCAGAACGATGAATGAGACGGCACGCTACATCGCGAGCCGTCTCGTGACGACGGCCGCCATCGTTTTTGGCGCCATGCTGCTTCTGTTCACATTATCGGCAATCGTGCCCGGCGATCCAGCATCTGCACTGCTCGGACCGCAAGCGACACCCGAGTATCGGGCGCGCTTCATCGTAGAAATGGGGCTCGACAAACCGCTTCCGGTCAGATTCGGCATTTTCCTGTCGAATATGGCGACCGGCCATCTTGGCACGGACATGCTGTCGGGAAAGCCCGTAATCGAAATCGTCGGCGCAATTCTGCCTTACACGTTCGTTTTGACATTCGCAGCCATCGGGCTTGCCGTCATCATTGGCGTGCCATTGGGATGTTTCGCGGCGATCCGGCGCGGATCGGGGTTCGATCATGTCCTTGCTTTCATCTCGGTGGCCTTCATCGCCATTCCGAACTTCGTCATCGCGATTTTCCTGCTCCTGATCTTCTCGATCTGGTTGAATTGGTTGCCCGTGCTTGGCGCTGGAACCGCTGGTGATTGGGGCGACCAGTTCCAGCGGCTTATCCTGCCAACGGTAGCCCTTGCGCTTGGATGGATCGGCTTCATCGCTCGGTTGGTGCGCAGTTCGATGCTGGAGGTAATGGGCGAGAATTACATCCGGACAGCCAAAGCCTATGGGTTATCTGAGCGGTTGATCACCTATAAATACGCCTTGAAGAACGCCTGTATTCCCACGATCGCGATCCTTGGCATGGGGATTGGCCGGCTGCTTGGCGGCGCGGTTCTGGTCGAGATCGTTTTTTCGCGTCCCGGTCTCGGCCGCCTGATCTTCGACGCCATTGCAACCCGGAACTATCCTGTCCTTCAAGGCGCAGTTTTCGTCGTCGTGTTGATCTTCGTGATCACAAACCTGCTTGTCGATCTCAGTTACTCGGCGATCGACCCGCGCATTCGCCGTCATGCCGGGCAGGGGGCAAGTCCATGACGACCTCTCAAACGTCAAAAACGACGGCTTTGGCCTCGTCCGGCCTGGCCGGTATCCTGGTCCGCATCGCGTCAAATTTCGCCGGTGCCATTGGGCTTGCCATTGTTGCACTCGTGATCCTCGCTGCCACCTTCGCGCCCCTGGTCGCAACGCACGATCCGGACGCCATCGATGTTCTCAATCGATTTCAGGGCCCGACACTCGCGCATTGGCTTGGCACCGATCACCTCGGACGCGATCTGTTCAGCAGGCTTGTCTTCGGGTCGCGGGTCGCAATGGCTGTTGCCCTGTCGTCGATCAGCGTCGCCCTCGCGGCGGGAACTTTGCTTGGCATCTTGGCCGCCCGTTTGCCGGCGCGGGCGGAACGCGTGATCTTGATCGCCTTCGACGTCATCTCGTCGTTTCCATCACTGGTACTGGCGCTCGCGGTCGTCGCGGTATTCGGACCGTCGACACTGCTGGTCGTGATCATCGTTGCCGTGACGCTCATTCCGCATTTCGGCCGTGTCGCAAGGGCGCAGACACTGACGCTCAATTCAGCTCCCTTCATCGAAACCGAGCGCTTGCTTGGGGCGTCAACTACAAGGATCGTTTTCGTTCACCTTCTGCCGAATATAGCTGGACCGCTGGTTGTCCTGGCGAGCATGGACATACCGGTCGTCATCACCATCGAGGCCGGTTTATCGTTCATCGGCCTCGGCGTCCGACCACCGCTCGCGAGCTGGGGAACGCTGATTTATGACGGATATTCCTATCTGTCGGATTCTAAACTGCCCGTGATCATCGCGAGCGTCGCGCTGGCCATCGCGACCCTCGGTTTCACGCTATTCGGCGAGGCCTTGCGCGATGCCGTCGATCCGCGCCTCAACACCCGGCATTAATATGGAAACACCACTTGTCAGTATTCGCGGCCTGACACTCGATGCCTCCACCGAGCGTGGTGAAGCACATCTGCTGAGGGGTTTGAATCTTGATATCGGTCGCAGGCGAATTCTCGGGGTCGTCGGCGAGTCAGGATCAGGTAAATCATCCCTTGCCTCGTGCATTCTGCGTCTCCTGCCTGGGAATATCACCAGGCTTGCCGGGGAGATCAATTTCGACGGCGTCGATTTGCTGAAGCTCGACCGAAAGAGCATGGCTCAGTGGCGTGGACGGCGGATTGCCATGATCTTTCAAGATCCGATGACGGCCTTGAATCCGCTGTTTACAGTCGGCACGCACCTACTCGATGTTCTGCACCAGCGTTTTCCGGAAATTTCACGACACGAGGCCCTCGAGCGGAGCCGACGGATGCTGGCAAAGGTTGGCATCGCCGATGCAAATTCGCGACTGCTAGCCTATCCCCATCAACTTTCAGGAGGTATGCGCCAGCGCGTCATGATCGCGATGGCTCTGCTCGTCGAACCGGACCTGCTACTGGCGGACGAGCCGACGACGGCGCTCGACGCGACGGTGGAAGCGCAAATCGTGGAATTGTTCGATCGTCTTCGGCACGATTTCTCGGGATCGATCGTGTTTATTTCGCATCATCTGGGGTTGGTGGCGGAACTCTGCGATGATCTGTGCGTGATGTATGGCGGGACAATCGTCGAGACGGGACCTGTCGCTGAGATCCTGGCGAAACCGCGCCATCCCTACACCCGCGCGCTGCTCGATTGTGAAATCGAGGATGACGGTCGTGGCCGGCTGGCAACAATTCCAGGTGAGGTGCCAAGTCCGACAAGTGGCCTCAGCCAATGCATCTTTGCCAGCCGCTGCGCCTTCGCCGCACCGATCTGTCTGAATGGCTCGCCGCCGTTGATGGATGTCGGGCAGTGGCGCAAAGCCGCATGCCGCCGTTCGGCGGACGTTTTGCCATGAATCGCCCCTCTGTGACCAACGGCGACATGCATCCTTTGATGGCATGCAGCGGCGTTTCCGTTGTGTTCAACCGCCGGGTCAAGGCGCTCGACGATGTTTCTTTTGGCATTTCGAAAGGCGAGATTGTCGCCTTGGTCGGCGAATCAGGTTCGGGCAAGACGACCCTTTGCCGGGTATTGACAGGATTGACCCCAGCGACGTCGGGAGATGTCGAGGTCGGCGGCGAGAAACTGTCCACGCGATTGAAGAAAGATGCGCTCGGTTTTCGGCGGCAGGTCCAGATGCTGCTCCAGGATGCGGTCGCATCGCTTAGTCCAAGGATGCGCATTCGGGCGCTGGTGGAAGAGCCGCTCCGGATTCACGACTTGCCCCTGGATAAAGGGCGCGCGCGGCTTAAATCGCTGCTCATGCGCCTCGGTCTTCCCGAGGCGACACTGGATAAGTTTCCGCATCAGGTTTCAGGTGGACAGGCGCGACGCGTCGCGATCATGCGGGCACTGGTTTTGGAGCCACAACTCATCGTGGCCGATGAGCCAACGGCAGGCCTCGATGTGTCGGTTCAAGGCGAATTGCTAAACCTTTTTCTCGATCTGCATAAAGAATTCGGACTGACCTATCTTATTGTGAGCCATAATCTCAACGTGGTCCGCCGCATCACCCAGCGCACAATGGTGATGTATCTTGGTCAGATCGTCGAGGAAGCGCCGACTGACCGGCTGTTCGCCAGCCCGCTACACCCCTATACGGCGGCGCTGCTATCGACCAATCCTTCGGTTGATCCGGCGCGGCGACGCCGGAAAATCATTCTCAAAGGCGAAATTCCGAGCCTGCTCAATCCTCCCTCCGGGTGTAGGTTTCATACGCGCTGCTTTCGGGCCGCAGAGAAATGCACAGCGGAGGCTCCCGAACTTCGTGAGATCGCACCTGCGCAGCGTGTCCGCTGCCACTTTCCGTTGACCGATGATCAAACGCTGTAGCGGTCGTAACCACACCGATGTCATTTCCGCGGCTGGCATCGCGGATAACTGCGGCTGCTGACCCGTCCCATTTCGCAAGGAGTGCCATGATGTCCGCGTCCAACCCCATGCCGCCGATCTACATCACATACATGAATCGCCTCGACATCGAGGCGTTGGCACTCACCGATGATGAAATCCTTGGTGCTGTCGAGAGCGCATTGGCGACGCAAGGACGCGGTGAGGCAGTCATCGAGCCACGCATGCATTTGGAACCCGGTGTCGCCAATGGTCATTTCAACGTGTTACGCGGCTCGCTGGGTGGCGAGGTCGATGCCGCGGGAGTGAAGGTGGTTGGCGATTTTGTCGATAACTATAAGTCAAATCTCCCGTCGGAACTTGCGGTTTTGACATTGTTCGATCGGTTCAACGGCATACCGAAGGCCATCCTCGACGCTTCCGGTATTACCGACATGCGCACGGGCGCGATCACCGCCATTGGCGCGAAATACTTGGCGCGAAAACGTTCCAGGGTTCTCGCGCATGTCGGCGCCCGAGGCACCGCTTATTGGAACGTACGTCTGCTGAACCACCTTTTCGATTTCGATGAAATCAGGGTCCACTCGCGCAGGCCCGAAAGCCGCAATGCCTTTGCGGCAAAGCTTGAGGCCGATCTCAGCAAGCCGATCATTGCCACGCAAGACTGGCAATCCTGCGTGGAAGGGGCTGATATCGTCGTCGAAGCCTCACGGCTCGATGGACCACAGCCGATGCTGAAAACCGCTTGGATCAAGCCGGGCGCCTTCGTCGTACCCTACGGAACGATGAGTGCCGTCGAGCTCTCCCTGACGGACATCATGTCGAAACTCGTGGTGGACGACTGGGGTCAGTGCAAGGGCGGAAAGTTCGGCTCGCTTCGGGCCCATGTGGAGGCGGGCAAGCTTTCCGAAGCGACGCTCCATGCCGAAATGGGCCAGATTGTCGCCGGGCTCAAAGCAGGCCGGGAAAACGACAACGAAACCATCCTGTTCTGGCATCGCGGCCTGTCGCTTTCCGATATCGCGCTGGGTCACGCGATGATCGAAAAGGGTAAGCGGCTCGGCATCGGGCAGCGGCTGCGCTTCGCATGATCAGCAATGCAAGGATGTATGCCGTCACGCCCGCCATAGAGGTGTGTTGGCGGACATTGCTCGACAAGGTGGCGCAACTCGCCGGGATTTCCTTAGTCTACGAGAGTTATCCTGCGCCGCAACCGCTCGAAACGCTCTGGGGTCGATCCGATCTGGGCTGTGTTTTCATGTGCGGCTACCCGATCGCGCTGAAAATCGCCGATGTGACGCCTATCGCTGCACCTATTCCCGCCGCGGACTGGGCTGGCGGGCGCCCGGTCTACCGATCCGATCTCATCGTACGCGCAAATTCGCCATACCATACCCTCGCTGATACCTTTGGTGGGCGAGTAGGCTGGACTGTCGAGCATTCACACTCGGGCTTCAACGCCTTGCGCCATCATTTGCTTGGCCACCGCACCGATCGGCGACCGAAACTTTATGGTCAAACCGTCGGACACCTCATCACCGCACAGCGCATTCTCGATGAGGTGCTCGCGGGTGGTATCGATGTTGGGCCGCTCGATGCTTACTGGCACGGTCTGATCGCACGCGAACGACCAGATTTGACACGTGAGATTCGAGTGTTGGAATCAACTGAAGTGGCTCCGATGCCGGCTTTCGTCGCGTCGGGCGCCGTGCCGCCCAGCTGGATTCAGGCTCTTCGTGATGCTTTCGAATCCGCAAGATTCCAGACTTGGTTTGCCCCCCTGGGAGAAGCTTTGATGATCAGCGGTTTCCGGGCTGTCGGTCACGATGATTTTGCCACAACCCTCGCCTGGGATGCAGAGGCAAGAGCGGCGAACTACCCGGTCCCGACCTGATCGTTCAGACGATGGCTCCGCGCGCCGCCACGGGCAGTTCGCCAATCAACGTCTCACCGCGCACCATGATCATCCGTTCGACCATGTTGACCACGACGCAGACATGATTTGGAACGATGCGTACGATATCACCAACGTTCGGCCGATCGTTGCAGGCGCTGAGGTCGAGAAAGCCGTGTTCCTCGGCGAACTTCACAATCTCTGCCTGTGGATGCTCGAGAATGAAGCCATGCCCTTTCAGGCCGCCAATATCGGTCGTGAGCGTCTTCGAGCCAGCGTCGAGAATGCCGCGCTCGGGGGCCGCGCGGCTGACGACAGTCGAGTAGACATGCAAGGCAACGTCGTCGAGCGTCGCAAGACCGGTCGCCATCATCATTCGATCATTGAAGATGTAGGTTCCGGCCCGATGCTCGGTCATGCCTGAGAGTTCGCCGATATGCGGCATATTTGGCGAGCCACCGGTCGAGACGATGCGCGATTGAAGCCCAAGATCACGTAACCCTGCTTGCGCCGTATCGAGGAAACGCTGGGTCCGGGGCCAGGCTTCCTCCGGCGGATACAGCATCAACCCAGCGAAGGTTACGCCCCTTGTATCACGTACCGCCAGGGCGAGTTCGATCGCCTCGGCCGGTGTTTCGACGCCGGCGCGCCTGCGGCCGGTATCGCATTCGATGACAACTTCGACGTCCCGTCCCGCCGCAACGCCGGCACGCCCCATGCTAGCGATCGTCATTGGATTATCGGCCGCGATCGTGAGTCTGACCGGCAGGCGATGCAACAGATTGGCGACGCGCTGCTCTTTCTGCTCGCCGAAGACGTTGTAGCTGATGAGGATATCGTCAAACCCCGCATCGGCGAAAATTTCGGCCTCGCCGAGTTTTTGACAGGTGATGCCTCTTGCACCCGCATTTCGCTGCAATCTGGCAAGTTCAGGCGATTTATGAGTCTTGATGTGAGGCCGGTTCGCAACCCCCGCGGCGTCACAGGCCGATTGGAGACGCTCGATATTGCGTTCCACCCGATCAAGATCGATGACCACCGCCGGCGTTCCGTAGGTTGCTGCAATCGCCCGCGCAAGTCGTGTCATAAGTCGTCCTGTCCTGCCGCATTTCAACGACGAGTCTGCCGTGGCTCATGTTTGCCAGATCGTTTGTCTGATATGTCGCAGGGCCAACACGGATCAGCGTATTGGCCTCCGTTAACGAAGCGGTAACAAAACCGCCATAGCTTTTTCACTGCATTATCGGTTACGCCACCGAAACTTCACAATCTTTCGGCATCGATGTTAGCTTAAAGCGAGTTACTCGCTAAACCTCTCGTGTCCGACAATTTCAAGGTGTCAATCATCATGAGTTTGCCCAGCAGTTCGCGTGCCGTACCTCAGAATCCGAGCTTTCATGACGCAAACGCTCGGAACGATTACACAAGCCGCTTTCGCGCGATCGGGATTCCGGCAGTTGCCGCAATCGAGACGGTTCGTCGTGCTGGTCGTTCGGTATCGCCGGCAGTGCGTGACATGCCAGCGATCTTACGCAACGGATTTGCCGACTGAAGACGCCAAGAGGCTCCGCCATCGTACATGATCGTTCCCTGCCGAGCCGACGCGGGCTGCTGAAGGCACTTGCCGGGCTGTTTCTGACATTGAGCGGAACCACTGCCTATGGTGGTTACATTGTGCCTCGTGGTGGCCCTCAGATCACGAAGTACCGATTAACGCCCCCTCATTGGACCCTTGGGCTAAAGCTCAAGGTTGCCGTTCTCAGTGATCTCCATTGCGGCAGTATTCACATGGATCTCTCGAAGATTCGTGAGATTGTCGATATCACCAACGCTTTGGGCGCCGATCTGATCGTCCTTCTGGGCGACTACGTCACAAGCAGCAGCCGCAATTATCATCAACTGAGCCCGCAGGCATGGGCTGCCGAGCTGGCGCGATTGGAGGCCCCGCTGGGTACAGTCGCGATCCTTGGTAATCATGAGTATTGGGACGACAAGGAAGCGCGAAAGCGCCGTTCCGGTCCGACCGCTGGCGGCCTCGCGCTAACCGAAGCAGGTATTCGCCTGCTGCAAAACGAGGCCTTGCGCGTTGAAAAAGAAGGCGCTGCTTTCTGGCTTGCCGGGATCGATGATCAGATTGCCTTTCCGCTTTTCAAGGGTCGATACATTGGCGTCGACGATTTGCCAGGCACGCTGGCCAAGGTCGATGGCGATGAGCCGATCATTCTGCTCGCGCACGAGCCAGATATATTCGTGGATGTGCCCGCGCGCGTTTCGATAACGCTGTCGGGACACACCCACGGCGGTCAGGTTCGTATCCTAGGTTGGTCACCCTATATCCCATCGCGCTATGGCTCACGCTTCGCCTATGGTCATATCATCGAAGACAGCCGCCACCTGATCGTTTCAGCCGGTCTGGGGACCAGCGGTCCACCCTTTCGCTTGGGAGCGCCGCCCGAGATTGTCCTGCTTCACCTGGGTGACGTCGCTTGACGCCGAACGCCGCGATGGTTTCTCGTCGATCTTCGTAGGACTCGCTTTCTCGAGGTCTTTTGATGACCGATTCGCCGAACAACATCGTACGCTTCCCTGCTGGAGGCCATGGAAGTCATCGATCTTCACGGCCGACGCTCGCGGCATCCATTGCGGTGTTTCGCGACGGCAAGGTTTTGCTCGCGACCCGTACGAAGCCTCCGGCCGACCGACTCTGGTCGCTTCCCGGTGGTAAGGTCGAGGCGGGCGAGAAGTTGGAAAGTGCGGTATTGCGGGAATTGGATGAGGAGGTGGCGGTTAAGGCGTCGATCATTGGCTTCAACCGGCATGTCGAGATCATCGGGCGTGATGGCCAGAACGTCGTCACGCATCATTTCGTCGTCGCCTCTTATGTTGGCCGATGGCTCGAAGGTGAGCCGCAGACGGGCCCAGAGGCCGGCTCCGTCATGTGGGCTGATCCTCTTCATCTGGGAAACCTGCCGACGACGCGAGAGCTTGGCAGCGTGCTGCGTAGCGCTTACGCGATTTGGCGGGAAGCAGAGAATCGAATGGCGGAAGATGGAGTTCCGTCGTGAAACTTGAGCCAGTCTTAGCTATCGCCTTGATTTTGTGGGTAGGTATGGCCGATCCCTGGCCGGCCGGCGCCCAGCCGTCGGCTCCTCCGCGAACTGAGCGTGGCCAGGTATCGATCCCCGCGGCCGAACCTAGTCCTGATTCTAAACCGGCGCCCTATGAGCCAGATCTTCTCCAACTGGCTGATATCATCGGGTCGCTCGCATACCTTCGCCACATCTGCAACGGTCACGACGCAACATTATGGCATCAGAAGATGTTGTCGCTGGTTGAAACCGAGGGACGAACGCCCGCAATCCGCGACAGGTTGGTCGGAGCCTATAACGCCGGCTTTAAAGCCTATGCGAGCGCTCACAGAACATGCCTTGCAGGAACAGAGGAGGCATCCGTCAGGCTCTCTCGCGACGGGGAGAGGCTGGCAAGGCGACTCGCCGGACGCTACGGCGGCTGATATCACGATGCGGCAGCCGATGCTCGGTACAGCGCTTGCGACAGATCGAGCGCACTCGCTAGACTAGCAAGGAAAGTGTGTTCTGAGGTCCTGCGCTTTCGGACACATAACATCGTCCACTACAGGATTCTGTTTCTCGCATCGCCGGAATCCGAATTGGAAGAGCTAATACCATGGCGAGCAATTTCCTTGGTGACCTGATGCAGACGATCTCCGATCGTGGCCGCCGGGCCTTGAATCAGGCCTGGGCGCAGTTCGATCACGGCCCGCCACCGCAATCGGCACAAGCACTTCTTGATCTATGCGAGGCACTTCTGTCGCGACGTGGCGAGGCGTCGGGCGTGGCGTTGGCGAAAATGATGCTCAATGGCTATCGCGCGTTGCCCGATAGCGAGCGCTTTATGTTTTTGAACGGCGTTCAATCCGGTTTCGGCCCTGATGAGCGGGAACTGCGATTGGTGGTCGAAGCCTACGCAACGTCACCCAAGGCCGATACGCTTCGTGCGTTACAGGCAGTCGTGGAGCCGCGTCGTCAAGAATTGATCAGGCGCCTGAACCAAGCTCCAGGGGGCACGGAACAACTCGTCGCGATGCGCCGTGACCTGCTGCGGCTGGCAGCTTCATCGAAGCAATGTTCCGATCTTGATGCGGACTTCGTTCACCTTTTCAGCTCGTGGTTCAATCGCGGCTTCCTCGTAATGCGCCAGATCAACTGGGATACGCCCGCTCGTATTCTCGAGAAGATCATCCGCTATGAAGCCGTGCATGCGATCCGGGACTGGGATGATTTGCGTGACCGGATTGAGCCGGAGGATCGCCGACTGTTTGCTTTCTTCCATCCCCGGCTTGTCGATGAACCGCTGATTTTCGTTGAGGTCGCGCTAACACGGGATGTGCCACACGCCATCGCGCCTTTGCTGGCACGCAACCGTAGCGTCATGGCTGCCGCGGAGGCTCGCACGGCGGTGTTCTATTCGATCTCGAATTGTCAGGACGGGCTTCGCGGCATTTCCTTTGGTCATTTCCTGATCAAGCAGGTGGCGGAGGAGTTGCAGCGCGAGCTGCCAGATCTAGAACAGTTCGTTACCTTGTCGCCGGTGCCACATTTTGCAAGATGGTTGGCAGCGTCCGACTATGCCGAAGATCGTGCGCTTGCCTCAGCCTTGGCCGATCTGTCTTGGATCATGAAGGATGAAATGATTTCGCTTCTGCGCCCTCAGGTCGAACGAGCGGCGGCGCGTTACTTCATGACAGCGAAGCGTGACGACGGCCAGCCGGTCGACCCGGTCGCACGGTTTCATCTAGGCAACGGCGCTTCTCTCGATGGCATCCACTGGCCAGCGGATTTCGCAACCGCGGCGCTGTCCGCAGCTCATGGATTAATGGTCAATTATCGCTATGATCTCTCACGGATCGAGGCCAATCACGAAGCCTATGCGGAAGCCGGGACCGTAATGACCGCATCGTCGGTGCGGCGCCTTTTGTCCAGGCCGGCCTTGTCGCTATTTCCCAGACTGGGAACAGGCTGACGTCCGTTAAACATGTCTGGAAACTGCTTTTGACCAACCATCTTTTCGATCAAATCAACACGCGCGCCTCCAATCCCGATGCGCGGTTCATCGAGACGCCTAACGGCTTTATCATGACCTATGGCGATTTATGGGCGGATTCGGCGCGATACGCTCATGCGCTTGCCGGGCTGGGCGTGGTTGCAGGTGATCGAGTGGCAGCGCAAATCGAGAAAAGCCCACAAGCCCTGATACTCTATGTCGCCTGTCTGCGCGTCGGCGCCATTTTCCTGCCGCTGAACACGGCCTACACGCCGCATGAGATCGGTTACTTTTTGGGCGACGCAGAACCCAGGGTTTTCGTCTGCGACCCTGCAAAGATCGATGAGCTTTCGCCTGTCGTGGCAGCGGTTGGCGTTGCCAATGTCATGACTCTCGATCGCGAGGGTCGGGGATCAATTGCTTCAAAAGCAGTGGAGTTCGCGGCAATTTTCGAAAACCTCGATCGGGGACCAAGCGATCTTGCCGCCATCCTCTATACGTCCGGCACGACCGGCCGTTCGAAGGGCGCGATGCTGAGCCATGAAAACCTTGCATCCAATGCTCGCACCCTCGCCGAGGCATGGCGTTTCACAGCAGGAGACAGACTGATCCACGCGCTGCCGATCTTCCATACGCACGGGCTTTTCGTCGGCACAAACATCGTACTGATGACCGGTGGCACGATGTTATTTCTTCCAAAATTCGATGCGGACGAGGTCATGCGTCAAATGCCGCATGCGACGACGATGATGGGGGTTCCAACATTCTACACGCGACTCCTTGAGCATCCTGGTCTCGATCGGGAAGCGACCGCCCATATGCGGCTATTCATCTCCGGATCGGCGCCGCTGCTGGCGGAAACGCACCGGGCCTGGAAAACGAAAACCGGCCACGCCATCCTCGAACGCTACGGCATGACCGAAACGAACATGAACACGTCAAATCCCTATGTTGGCGATCGGATTGCAGGAACAGTCGGGCGTCCCCTTCCCGGCATTGAACTGCGCATTACTGAGCCCGAAAGCGGTGTCCCGCTTCCGACTGGCGAAATCGGAATGATCGAGGTGCGGGGACCCAACGTCTTCACCGGGTATTGGCGAATGCCCGAGAAGACGGCATCCGAGTTCAGGCCGGATGGCTTTTTCATCACCGGTGATCTCGGTCGGATCGATGCGCGAGGTTACGTGCATATCGTTGGGCGCGGCAAGGACCTGATCATCACCGGCGGGTTCAACGTCTATCCGAAGGAAGTTGAAACCGAAATCGATGCCATGACTGGCGTTACCGAAAGCGCGGTGATCGGATTGCCACATCCAGATTTTGGCGAGGGTGTGGTCGCGGTTGTTGTGCTTAAACCGACAGCGAAGCTGGACGAAAAACAGATTATCTCAACTCTTGAAAAGCGGATTGCCAAGTTCAAATGCCCGAAGCGCGTGTTCCTCGTCGAGGATTTGCCACGGAACGCGATGGGTAAGGTTCAGAAAAACGTCCTGCGCGAGCAGTTTAGGGCTCTGTTCTCCGAGGCAAAGTAGGGTTGATCGGACAGCGACTGACGGTTTCCCGCCAGTCGCCAGTCCTTCACGAATATGCTCAATCAAGCTTAACGCCGGCTTCCTTGACCACGGCACCCCAACGCTTGATCTCCGAGTTAATGAATTTCGCGAAATCGGCCCCCATTACCGTGGGAATATCCGAGCCGCTTTTTTGCCAGGCAGCCTTGATCGCTTCCGAAGCTAGAGCGGTCCGGAGTTCGTTTTTCATACGCTCGACCACGGCCTGCGGAGTATTTTTTACGGCAAACAGCGCATACCAGGTTGAGACCTCATAGCCGGGCAGTCCGGCCTCTGCCGCGGTTGGCACATCTGGCACCGTGCTCGATCGCTTTGGTGCTGCAAGCGCGAGCGCACGCAGACTGCCGCCCTGAATTTGCGATGACGACGTGCCAAGCCCGTCGAACATGACCTGGACGTGACCGGCAACCAGATCCTGCATCGCAGGACCCGCGCCGCGGTAGGGCACGTGGGCAAGGTTGGTGCCGGTGCTCAGTTTGAACAGTTCGCCTGCCAGTTGATGGGTCGTGCCGTTACCGGCTGACGCGAAGTTGAGCGTGCCGGGATTGGCTTTCAGGTAAGCAATAAACTCCTGCAGGGTCTTGGCTTGCACCTTGGCTGGATTGACGACGATGACCTGGGGTGGCTGAGCGATCAATCCAATCGGGATGAAATCTTTCTCAAGATCATAATCGAGCTTGGGGTAGAGTGCCGGAGCAATCGTGTGGTGAGCGGCGCCGACAAAAAACGTGTAGCCATTAGGTTCCGCTTTTGCCGCCGCCGAAGCGCCGACGGTTCCACCAGCACCGCCCCGGTTATCGATGACGATTCGCGTTCCAAGTTGGGCGTCAAGCTGGGCGGCAAGGGGCCTGGCGAACGTGTCGGTGCCGCCACCTGCTGGAAACGGCACGATGAACGTGATTTGGCGTTCCGGCCAATTGCCGGATTGCGCCAAACTTGGAACGGCGCCGAACAGGAGCGCGACCGCCACAGTGCCAATACCAAGAAGCATGAGATCGCGGCGGCGAAAGTCCGTGCAGAAACGGTAGGCAGTGGCATACTTCATTTTGGTGTTTCCCCATTCATTGTTTGCCCGATCTGATCGAAAATCGTCGGTTGAAATCAGACTGAAAGATTTTTGGTGTGAGCGCCAGCGTGTTGTCATATTGCGGAGCAGTTCGACATCGTCGCGGCTACGAAAAAATCTGCATTCTGCTTTAAAAAATGAGCCGAGCGGTCTGGCGTTATGCCATTTTATGATTACCTTCAAATATGTCGTAACAATCGAAAGGAGGTGATCCAGTGTCTCATTGTCTTCGCGTTAGGTCGTCGTTTGCACGGACCTGGACCACTGGCTCCCTCAACATGGCCAGTGCCGCGGTCTAACCTCGACCGAAAGAATGACAATGGAAGGGCTGCCCGCAAGGGTGGCCCTTCTTGTTTTATGGCAAAGGACGCAAGCATTTTCCCGTTTGATCCGGTTTGTTTCCCGACCTTCTCACGTTGAGGACGTCCTGCTTCGTTGAAGACGTCTTGCATCGTTGCGGCCGGTTAGCCCATGTTGTCGATGCGTGTACCGCCTCCGAGGTGGCTAAAGGGCTGTGTTGCCATGAGGGTAATTATTTCCGGAGGCGGAATTGGCGGCCTGACATTGGCCCTTATGCTGCATCAGCGGGGCATTTCCTGTCTGGTATATGAACAGGCGGGCGAGTTGCGCGAGGTGGGCGTCGGCATCAATACGCTGCCTCATGCGATCCGGGAGCTTGCCGACCTTGGCCTTCTGACCGCGCTCGATGCTGTCGCAATTCGCACGCGTGAACTGAATTACATGAACCGTTTTGGCCAGTTGGTATGGCGGGAGTTGCGAGGCCTGCATGCGGGCTTTGGGGTGCCGCAATTTTCGATTCACCGTGGGCGTCTGCAACGGGTAATCCACGACGCCGTGATCGCACGGCTTGGGCCGGACCGCGTGCGTCTGGGACGACGCCTGACTGGATTGCAGCAGGATGAGGGCGGCGTGACCGCTCACTTCGTTGATGCCGCATTGGGCCAGGCGGCTGAAACGATCCGAGGTGACGTGCTGGTGGCAGCGGACGGTATCCATTCGCCCGTCCGACAGATTTATTTCCCCGAACAGGGCTCCCCGCGCTGGAACGGCGTGCAAATGTGGCGTGGTGCGACCGACTGGCCAGCTTTTCTTGACGGCAACAGCATGATCATAGCCGGCGGCATGAGCGGCAAACTGGTCCTCTATCCGATCGCCAAAGGTTCTAGTCCGGAAGCGCGGTTGACGAACTGGGTCGTGAATGTGCGAACCGGCGATCCGGCCCGTCCTCCACCCAAGGAAACCTGGTCGAAGCAAGGCCGGCTTGAAGACGTTCTGCCTTTCGCGCGCCGGTTTCGGATTCCCGGCATTGATGTCGAGGCCTTGATCAAGACAACGCCCTCGTTCTGGGATTATCCGATGTGCGACCGCGATCCTCTGCCACGTTGGACACATGGTCGCGTAACATTGCTCGGCGATGCCGCTCATCCCATGTATCCCGTAGGATCGAACGGTGCCTCGCAGGCCATTCTCGATGCCCGAACCCTGGCCGATGCGCTTGCGGCCGCCGAGCATCCCCGCCACGCATTGGCGATGTATGAGGCCGATCGGTTGCCAAAGACGGCCGAGATCGTGCACATGAACCGGGCCGGAGGCCCCGAACGTGTGATTGATGCGGTCGAGGCACTGGCGCCAAACGGTTTCGACGACATCGAGAATGTCATGCCATACGCGCAGCGCGAGGCAATCGTCAAAAGCTATGCTGGCAAGGCTGGCTTCGCGCGCGAGCAGGTGCGGTCCGTCTAGGATCGGCCGGCGTCGGGGGGTGGCAAAAAATCGACCTCATGTTTTGCCGCCAAGGCAACGACGTCCGTCGGATTCTGCTCCGGCAAATTGTGGATCGCCCAGAAGAGATCATACAGGCGGGCGGTGGGCGATACCCAGAACAGGCATTTCGCCACGATGCCGCTGTTGTTGAAGATGCCATGCGGGATACCGCGCGGTAGCCGTACCAGATCACCTGCTGTTGCCACAGCCTCCTTCCCGTCTAGGAGCAGATCAAGCCGACCTTCGAGCAAATAGATGAATTCGTCCTGTGTCGGATGAATATGCGGTGGCACGAAAGTTCCGGTTGGAAACATCGCATGCCAGGAAAAACTCGACTCCGTGACGGATTTTGGCACGTAGGTCTGGCCAAGAATATTCCAACTGATCGAATCCATGCCCTCGCCAGCTTTGCTGACGCCTGCCGCCATCGCTTTCATGTCATGGTCCTTTCAAACATGCAGGTACCGGTCGAGCAACGTCTGATCCCCGCCAAGCTCAGCACTGGTTCCAGTCCAGGCAACGTGCCCTTTTTCGAGGATGACATGCCGGTCGGCCAACGTCATCATCGCTCCGATATTCTTGTCGATGACGAGGATCGATTCACCTTCGGCTTTCAAGGCAGTCAGGCAGGCCCAGATTTCCTGTCGGATGATCGGGGCCAAGCCTTCGGTCGCTTCGTCAAGGATGACGAGCCTTGGGTTGGTCATCAGCGCCCGTCCTATCGCCAGCATCTGCTGCTCGCCGCCCGATAACTCGTTGCCACGATTGAACTTGCGTTCCGCGAGCCGCGGAAGAAAGGCATAAACCCGTTGCAACGTCCACCGCGCGGGTCCGAACCGGCTTGCCGCCGTTGCGACGAGATTCTCCTCGACGCTCAGGGTCGGGAAAACCTGACGACCTTCAGGAACAAGTCCGATGCCTGCTTGTGCGATCTTGTAGGGTGGCGCACCGGTAAGGTCAGCCTTGCCGACCACGACCCTGCCGCTCATGATGGGAAGGAGGCCCATGATGGCGCTGATCGTGGTGGTTTTGCCCATACCGTTCCGCCCGAGTAGCGTTACGGCTTCTCCGTCCGCGATCGACAGATCGACGCCAAAAAGAACCTGCGCATCACCGTAACCCGCCGCGAGACCCGTAACCTGCAGCATCGATCTTACGCCTCCCCGTCCTCGCCGAGATACGCGGCGCGAACGGCCGGATCGTTCCGGACGACGGCGGGCGTTCCCGTAGCGATAATCTTGCCATAAACAAGCACGGAAATCCGATCGGCCAAGGCAAAGACCGCCGCCATGTCGTGTTCGACGAGCAGCATGGCGTAGCGGCCCTTCAAGGCCTTAAGCAGCGCGATGATGCGTCCGCTATCCTCCCGGCCGATCCCGGCCATTGGCTCGTCGAATAGGATGACTTTTGGTTGTTGAGCCAATGCCATGGCGATTTCCAACGCCCGCTTCTCGCCATGAGACAGACTGCCCGCCCGGAAGCTTGCTCGCGGAAGCATTTCGACGGCGTCGAGGGCTGCACCGGCCTCCTCGTTCAGGCTTGCATCGGTGGAGGCGCGGCGAATTGGACTAAGCGGTCGTGATGATCTGCCTTGAACCGCCAAGGCCACGTTTTCCAATGCCGACAGCGAAGGAATGATCGAGGTGATTTGAAATGTTCGCGCCAAACCGCGCTTTGCGCGTGCATTCGCGGGTATAAGGGTAACATCTTCGCCGTTCAGCAAGACTGATCCGCTATCGGGCGAAAGTGTACCCGAAATCTGCCCGATCAGCGTCGTCTTTCCAGCGCCATTGGGGCCGATCAGTGCATGCAGTTCGCCTGGCAAAATTTTAAGGCTGACGTCATCGGTAACCACCAGCGCGCCGAAGCTCTTGCGCAGTCCCGATAACTCGATCGCGGGTTTTTCGGCAGTCACGACCGGTTCATCCATTTGCCGAAGACGCCGGCAAGTCCCCCTCGGGTGAAGATCACGAAGAGAATGATCATCGGACCGAAGATTATCTTCCAGTGTTTCGTGATGGCTGAAAGCTGCTCTTCCAGCAAGAGAAACACCAGAGCCCCGGTAATGGCGCCGTGCAGCGTACCGACACCGCCAAGAATGACCATGAAGATCAATTCGCCCGAACGCTGCCAGGAGATGAACGCGGGGCTGACGAATTCGGTATGGTTCGCGAGCAGGAAACCGGCAATCGCGCAGATCATGCCAGAGACGACATAGGCGCCGACTTGCACGATGCGGACATCGAAACCGAGAACGGCCAAGCGAACCGGATTTTCGCGACTTGCCCTCAAAACACGCCCGAACCGCGAGGCAACCAGCGCCCGTGTCAATAGAAAGACCAGAATGAGCGTGGTGAGGACGATATAGAAGAAGGCCAATCTGTTCTCAAGTACGGCGAAGCCAAGTATGGTGCTGCGGGCAGTCAAGGTCAGGCCATCGTCGCCGCCATAGGCATAGAGTGACTGGGCCATGAAAAATGTCATCTGGCCAAAGGCAAGCGTGATCATGATGAATGCAACGCCGCGCGTGCGCAGCGATATCGCCCCCGTGACCGCAGCAAAGATCGCTGCCGCAATCAATGCTAACGGCAGCGCCAGGAACAGATCGCCATAGCCATCGGTGATCGCGATACCGGCGGCATAGGCGCCAATTCCCAGGAAAGCGGCATGCCCGAAGCTGACGAGGCCGCCCATGCCAAGGATCAAATCGAGCGAGAGCGCGGCGATTGCGAAAATCATTCCGCGCGTGACAAGTGAAATCCAGTAACTCGAGACCCCGAACGTCGCGAGCAAGGGCACGAGCGCCAGCCCTGCGAACAGGATCAGCGGCCAGAAATTCCGGTACCGATCGTTCACGTGCGACCGCGCGTCGGCAACAGGCCCGCCGGTCGGAAAAACAGAACGATTGCCATCAGCAGGTAAACCAGCATCGATGACAGAGCCGCGCCGGTCGCGCGCGCGCCTGGAGCGCTCATGAAAAGCCGAAGTATATCGTTCATCGAGGCGCGTCCAAGCGTATCGACAAGGCCAACAATCAGAGCCGCGACAAATGCCCCACGGATCGATCCAATGCCGCCGATGACGATGACGACGAAGGCCAGGATGAGGACGGTATCACCCATTCCGGGTTCAACCGACAGGATCGGTGCGGCGATCGCGCCGGCAAAACCCGCCAGCATAGTGCCGAAAGCGAAAACAAGCATGAAAAGGCGGCGGATATCGACCCCAAGCGCCGAAACCAT
>JAESGE010000242.1_pt1 | contig 19188 bp, 20 predicted proteins | sample 9269601 | NCBI WGS metagenome assembly JAESGE01 (sample SAMN14515569, study PRJNA621662) | algae metagenome | isolation source: Tolypothrix brevis GSE-NOS-MK-07-07A and co-occurring heterotrophs from wet... | place: USA: Grand Staircase Escalante National Monument, Utah | collected 2006-04-16
ATTTACACCATCATCGGTTAGAAGTTGTCTAGGATTTTATCTCCTAGCTAGTCGTCCCTGGACTGAAATCCTCTCTAGAAGAGAGATTCAACCATTTAGACTAAACGAATCGCACGGTTTTACCAGACCCAGGCGCACCTATTACCAGTGTTCCCCTTTCGGCATTGGGAAACCAAACTGTAGGTGCAGCACCAAGCATAGTTTGTATGTTAGCCAGCAACCCCCGCCATTTACCTTTTACCCAATAGCGAGGAGTTCCAGACCACAGGGTAACTTTATTGTGTTTGCACTCCTTGATTTGCTTGAGTGCTAGGTTAGTTGCTGCTAGTTTCTCGCTGATACCGGAGACTTTACCAGTGGTAATTTTTCCCTTACCAGTACCACTGATTTGCAACAACAGTATAACGAACAGTATTCCACCTACCATCATCCAACCTTGGGGATTGTTATACTGCTGAAACAACTTGCCAAAGTCAATGCTAGCCAGAGGTGCTTGGAAAGATGACACCTCAATTAATGTCGAGTTAGCAGTGTTCTGGTTGTCTGGTAGATTTTTCTGGTAAATGTTCATAGCAGTTAAGTATGCATTTAACAGAAATTTTAGCTACCAAGTGAAAGCTAGGGGATTGACCTTTTGGACATTTTTTTAGAGAGGGAAGAGAAGCTTTTTAAAGATTTTTTCTACCTGAGTTTGAATAAAGAGGATAAAGTTTGATATGTTACTTGAACTTAACTAACTAATTGTTAGAACTGTCCGGCATACAAACGTATTTTGGCAGAATTGGGAGACAATCGCAGTTCTAGGATAGGTTACAGTCAAGGGGTGCTGGAAATAATGGCTCCATTACCAGAGCATGAAGTAGCTAAAGTTATTACTGACTTTTCCCGTTATCTTTTGAGAAGATGCGATCCCTCCTGGAAGCGCTATCCCAAAGTCCTATTCTCTCGTCGTGTATTGTCATTAACTCTCATGTGTTGATAATACATGAGAGCTTAAAACCCTTACTATTTCAACCTTTTACGACTTAACGGGAAAAGTCAGACTGACACCAACCAGCAACAAACAACTGTTAGTTTCTAGACTTTATTGTAAAGTTTTGTAAAAAAACTTCTTCTTTTGCATAAAATAGGAAGTTAAACTCTGAGTTATTAATAGAGGTAGAAAATAGAGCTTGTGCTGGTAGTCCTATCGAGCGGCTAACTTTGAATGGACAAGGCAGTTCATATCCTACCTCTACACCCTACACGCCTATGTGTGAGAGCTAAGTAGACAAAAAAATAAATTGAGAAAGCCCTCTATGGCTTGATGTACTTTGTTAAATTTTATGAACATCAAGCCATAGAGGACTTTGTGTATATTGACATACCAGAGCAAAGAAATTAGATTGTCAATTAAGAGTTAGCCGCTCGATAAAACTTCAATACATAGGAGTACCAGCAAAAATTATGAAAAATAACAGAACCCTCCAAGCTGGGCGCAAATACGCGCCCAAGAATGCTTGGTGGTTATTTACTTGGGCTTTGAAACGGTGGCACCCATCAGACTCTGTTGATGCGCTTTCTACCTCTGGCGATCATTCCTTAGTAGAGCGCGACATAATTTTGGAGCGCATTCGTCAAGCTCGTCTTAGTTTTAACCTCACTCTCACACTAATGGCAGTAAACACCTTTGTGACTATTGTGGGTGTGGGACTTTTGCTTTTGGGAAATTTGCCAGAGGGAACGGTCATAACAGCTATAGGACTTGCCTCAAATATAGTTGCGGATTCTCGTCGGCTTGACAGGGATACCAGTAAGAGCCTCGACAAATTAATGAGAGGAGTTCACTCAGAAGAAGAGTAGACCGCTACTTAGCCCAACTACCAAGGCTTTACTAGGTGTCTAGTAAAAGCCTTGGTGACTTTTTTCTTAATTTGTAGTCGTTTGACTTTTTTAGCATCATGTCTAAAGCAAAAGAGCAGGAGGAATTTTTAGAAAACTTAGTTAAAGAAGCTCAAAGTCATCCAGTCTTTTCGGGTCAGCGTCGTCAGGCTATTGAAAAATTGCTCAATATCATCTCAAAGGAACTAGATTTTGTATACCATATTTCTTCTAAAACTAGAACAGAAGAATATGAAGAAGCTAAACAAGAGGTTTTATTATACATTTTCAAAAACATTGATAAGTACAATTATGAGCTTGGTAGCTTCATAAATTGGGTTCATTCAATATTTAAATATAGATTGTTAGACGCTAAAACACTTTATATGAAAAAATCAATATCTTTTGTACCAATAGATGAATTTAACTTTTCAATTTATCAAATAGAAGAACCTCCTTCTTTAATTGAAATACTAATAAATATTATAGAAAAAGACCCAGAGGATATTTTAAAAAAGACACATATAAAAGGTAATCCAAAAGCTAATATGCGTGATTTATTATTGTTAAGATTAAATGGAATTTCGTGGTCAAGCATTGCACAAAATTTAGGTAGTAGTATACCAACACTTAGTAGCTTTTATCAGCGTTCACTGTCTAAATTGGTTCCTAAGATTAAAGAGTATTTGAACCATGTTTAAGTAAACACCGTCAAGTAAACGTCCTAACTCAACGCTTACAATTTTGTTGCAAAGTTTATAGGTTATGCAACTGCTTAGTCACAATTTTTATAATTGATTACTCAAAAAGGTTGTGGGTAGTATAAAAATAGTGATTCCAAGAATCCAACCTTATCCGAGAAGTATCGGAATCTGTCTAGAAAACTTCTTGGTACAGTATTTTAGTATCGGCTCAATAAGTAGGGGTAGGGCAAGAAAATTATGATCTTAGAGGTCGCGGCATTATAGAATGTGACACATGACGCAAAAGCAGTTGACACAGACACCAGTAGATAAGCTCCTGCAAACCATCGACCCAAACAAGATTGCAGACGAATCTTTGCGTCAGACTGTAGAGATATTGCTGAACCTGATAGAAGAATTAAAATCAGAAGTTAAGGACTTGCGTTCAGAAAACCAACGATTAAGGGACGAAAACAACCGTCTCAAAGGGGAACAGGGTCAACCAGAAATAAAACGCAAGCAGCCAAGGGTTGAGGCCAGGAATCACTCTTCTGAGAAAGAACGAAAAACCCCAAAAAATCATGAGAAAGGTCAGAAAAACGAAAGCATTAAAATAGACCGTCAGGAAATTATCAAATATCCCCAAGAGAAACTCCCAGTTGATGCACAGTTTAAAGGCTATGAAGAAGTTGTAGTTCAAGACATTAAACTGACAACCGACAACGTTTTATTCCGCAAAGAGAAATACTACTCTCCAAGAGAGGGAAAAACTTACTTAGCGGAACTACCAGATGGTTACGAGGGAGAATTTGGACCGGGAATCAAAGCTTTGGTGATTAGCCTATACTATGGCAGCAACATGACCCAAAGCAAATTACTAGAATTTTTGGGTGATATTGGTATTTCCATGTCATTTTCGCTACCAAAAGTGGTTATGAGGAGTTAGATCAACGAAAACAATTAACAGCAGCAAAAATCGAGGAGTTGTTGTTAGTCTTGGAGCATCCTGAACTTCCGTTGCACAATAATCCTGCCGAACTAGGTGCCAGAACAATGGTTCTGCGACGTAATATTAGCTATGGTACTCAAACTCAGGATGGTACTCAAGCTTGGGATACTTTTATGTCCCTTGTGGCTACGACCCGCAAGTTGGGAATTAGTTTTTTTGAATACGTGCGCGACCGCATCACTCGAACTGAAAATATAGAGTCGCTAGCTCAAATAATTCGGAACAAGACTGCTTCTAATCTGTTTGGTTGGTCCTGGCAGACGGAATAACTGCCTACCCCTAATTATTGAGCCGATACGTATTTTATAAGTCTGCAACGAATAAAAATCAGAAAGACTCTGCGTTTCTCTGCATTTAAAACCGCTACGATTTTATGCAAAGTGGGCAACTAAGTTTTGAGGCTAACGCCTCATACGTTGGGCAATCATATTTATGTAGTCCAATGGTTAAATCTAGGGTTTCAAACAACTCTAATCGCTCCAATCAATCTACTGCCAAAACTGCTGCTTCTAATCCCAAAACTAATCCCAAAACTCAAGCAGCCAATAAGAAAGCTCCTAACACTCAATTGTCAGACCTTGATATTGACGATATTGACCCAGAACTTCTCAGCGACAGTTATAACCAAGTTAGACGACCGTTACTGCCTTACGGCATTGTCGTTAATGACAAACCCGCCGGACTTCTAATTCCAGAAGACCAGCTAGAAAAGGCTGGCTGGCTTGATATGCCACAGGAGGACGACCTAACTATTGTCACCCTAACTGAAGATGTTACTGGACTCTTAATTACTCAAGCACGGTTACTAGTTTTAGCTTTTGTACCAGAGTATATCCGTTATAAATCAGATGTTGAAGATTTGGGTGGTTCTTTTGTTGGACTTTATGATGAATACAAGCATAACCTTGACAAGAAAACAATGGATGTGTGTTCAGAACATGCACTGGTGTTTCTGGATGAGGATAATCAACCCCTGCATACTACTCCTGTCGTTGTCCGCTTTAAGAATGTAGCTCTCTGGAGTTTTAAGTCGGTGCGTGAGGAATTTTACCGTTCTTTGGAGAAAACCTTTGCTGACTATTTCCAAGTGCCATTTAGCGGCAAAAACGATAGGTGGCGTAGCTTAGGTGTGCTGTCAGTCGAGTTCAAAGCTGTCAAAGAGGGCGAAGGTAAGAATAAACACGACTGTTGTAAGACTGTAGATTATACCAAACCCACCGTTGAAAATCTGTCTCAATTTTATTTGGGTCAGCCCACAGCTAAAGCCCTCATTTGGCAACAACATGATGCGATCGCTGGTTTTAATGAACCTCAATCCCTACCTGCTTTGCCAGGAGAATCGGTGTCTGTAGATGTGGAAGTATTGCCACCAAATAAGAATAGGAATAAAATTCAAAGCGTTCGTAAATCCAAACCAGCGACCAAGCCACCTCGCAAAATTCAACTTATTGACGATGACGACTTCCTCGATGAAACCGACGATTTGGAAGCTGAATTAGACGATGATGATTTTGAGGAGGAAGACGATGAACTAGATGATGAGGAATAGTCCAATGCAACTATAGCGTCTGTGCTGGTAAACTACCCACTACTCAGTGCTGAGTCATGAGTCCTGAGTAGATTAAAAGTCACTCAGTACTTATGTACTTGGTATATGCCCCGCACGGCATCCACTTGTGGGCGGCCTTTTAACTCAGCACTCTTCATCCACCACTGACCTAGATACCGATTTAATGGGGATTTCCGAGAGGTTTTAGATGAAAATACCCTGCCGTAGCTAAGATGACTATGGCAGAGTTTTCTTCTAGATTTCGAGTTATCAACTTTGGGATTTTTTACCAGTAGTGAAAAGCTGACTATCAGCAAGTTGATAGTCGTTGCCATTGAAACAAAAATTCAATTGGCGTAGCTGCTCTTGCTCGGTTTGCAGTACTTTAATGCACGGTAATGCCTGACCTCGGTTCTCTCCCACTGACAACAAATGTTTACCTGTTGGCAAATTGGGATTCAAGTAACTCAAGAATACCTGAGTAATTGGTTTGTCCTTTCTGAGCCAGTAACCAGTATACAGACATCCCAAAGCACCACAGACATCAGGTGTATTCAAGTTGAAAACTGCGAACCTACCGTCCTTTCCTTCCACACTCCAAGCCAATATATTTTTAGCAGATACTTTGGCATTCAACTCTGTATTTTCTACAATCACCTGTTCAACGACTGTTGCAGGCACAACATTAGCAGCTTTGTTCCAAGTAACGGTTGCCGCATTTAAGCTACAGCCCCCTAAGCTCATGAGAATCGACAGCAACAAAAAGATGCCCAAACCAATGCGAAACCAATGAACCCAGTAGCGTACCCTCATAGTCGGTGCTGGTAATTGATATGCAGTTGTCTTCAGTGGTTGAGACTGAGTAAGGGAGGCGGAGGATGAATAAACTCCCTTTCCTTCCCCTGTTTGCCCAAGGTGTATTTTTGAATTGGTATCAGTATCAAATATTTCTTTTATCTCATGGGGTGAGGTAATAGAAGTTTTAGATAAATCTGTCATACTCTACCTCCCATTTCCAGTATTTTTAGCAGTGCTGATATAGCTAGAATTTACATTGGGAGAACAGGTCAGCGTTCCATTATCGCTATTACTGTTGCGATAACTAGCTAAAGCGGTTTTGCCGTAATCTTTGAGACTGAGACGACCGAGGGCATCTGAGCCATTTCCATCAACTTTGCTGTAATCACCACCAAAATGCTTTTGAGCCACTCGTTCAATTAGGCGTTCACCCGTAAATGGCTGTCCTGTAGCCGGATCGATTTGCTCTTGTGTCACTTGAATTTTGTTAGCCATATCAGCCATAAATGCCCTATCTTGGTCAGCTGGAGGAAAAAACTCAAATAGTTCAGCCTCTGTTGGTTGATGCCCTTGCTCCACTTGACTCAGAAACTCTTGACCTCCAGGCTTGGCAGCAATTAACTGCACTGCATAGGGGTTATAACTCATGAACTGGTAGCGACCGAGAGCGCGACCACAATTTAACCCCCCATCCGCACAGGTATGTATGCCAACTGCTTTGTAATCCCCGCTACCAGCACTCTCAATTTCCGCAATTGCATTTGAGAGCGATCGCAAATCAATACCGGAGAATGATTGATCTGTTATCGACTGACTACCATTACTGAACGCGCATGGATTAATCTTCTCTCTTACTCCAGGACGGTTGGTAATGCTAGCTTTAGGCTCTCTTGTAGCTCCAGTTGGTAAAGATGCAGTATTTGTCCTCTGTTCACTCAAATTGCCTACAAATATCAGGGAGTTAACCTTGTAGCTGAAAAAAGGAACAGGCCCGATAAAGTAAGGTGTACAACCCATTCGCCAAGCACAAAACCGAAAGAACAAAGCCGTATCTACCGTATCAGTAGTTTCATCCGGCTCCATTACCACCACCTTAAAAGCTTTACCAAACGGTAGCCGTCCTGTTGGTTCCCGACCGTTATTCACTGCTTTCAGGATACCCCGCCCGCCCTCGACTTCTTGGTATTTACCGGAAATCCACTGCTTTCCTTCCAACTTACTGCGATCGCTACGACCTGTATTCTCCAAATCATCCAATTCTAAATAAGCGCAGTCTTTTACAGTACAAGGCACAGAAAACCCTTGCACATCGGAACCAGAAATCGTATTGTTACGGCGGTTTTCTGTTGGCCCATAAACTACATCAATCCGCATTACCAAGCTACCAATTTCAGTGATGGGATTAGGCATTAATCCTAAAGGTACTTGTCCCAAACCAGGAATATCCGAAACATTGCTATTCATCCAACCTGTAAATTGTTGTAGCTGTACTGCATCTAAGTTAGGAATTGAAGAGATAGAAAACTTTGACAAGTCGATTTCTCCCAGCTTCATTTGCCCAACTTCATACTGTGTTAGTACCTGAGCTAGTGTTAAATTAGATGCGGCAATTAAGTGAGATTTTAGTAAGGTTGCAACAGGTGTAATATTGTTTACTTGTGTATTAGCCAATTCTGGAACAACCTGAGCTAGATGGCTCAATGTCTGCTCCCCAATCAGGGAAAATTCACTCAAGGCAATTTTGTTTAAATCTATACTGTTAATGTCTGTGTTCGCCTCTGGTACTGTGCGTAGAGCGATCGCCTGGATCGCGTGCAAAGAAAACTCTTCTGCCTGTAATGCTTCACTGATATCTCCTAACTTCAAATATTGGTCAGGAGTCATACCCACATTCCAAGTGCGACTCAGGTCATAACCTAGTGTTTGACTGTAGGGACTGCCATCAATTGCACCAGATTGACTGATACCTGGTAGCTGGGCCAGAGAAATACGGCTCCAGTCTGGCAGCAAAATTTTAGTAGCAGGTAGTCGAGACTGAGGATTTGCAACTTCTACAATTCGAGTCGGTAAATTGCCATCACCAAATGTGTTGATTGTGGCTTGTGCCGCGATACTATAAATAATACAAGCAATGACAATCAGAAGAGATATCCATGCTTTTGGTATCTTCATAATTTCAGGTTTAAAAATGACAGCAACTACACCCCACTAAGCAAAGTAATTTATTTAATGAAAACCATTGTTTTGTTACTTATGGGGTATAGTTATCAGTAGAAATATGACTTATAACTCTAGCTCTGGCGATGCTGACTGTTGACTTTTCTTAGACTTGTAACCTGAGCCAGAGCCATATCCTGGTAATTGAGGATTGGGATTAGCAGCCGATTCAGTGTAAGGTGTATCCCCAAGATTGATTTCAAAAATATTCTCTTGATAACCATCCCTAAATTGGTCTGCTTGCAAGGGATTACTACTATCTCCAGAACTTGATTGCTCAACACCGTAACATAAAGATTGATAGCCACTGCCAAACTGATAATTACTAATGTCGTCAGTATCAATATTTTGGTTAATTGTGGGTTCGTTATTCATTGGCATTACCTAAAAAAGCTGTATCAATGCCAGCATAAAAAGATTTATCTAGTATCAGCCTTCACCTATTGGACATTAATTTTTTAGCCGATTGGCTATTTTTGGTGATGCGCTCATATCGAGATGAAAAATGGAGCAAATGAATTTGATTCCACCAGAAGTAATGGCAGAAATCAGTGATGGTAATAGTACCAAACTGCCAGACAACACCCGAAAAATGCTGCAAATTATGGCAAGTTTAAATACACCAAAAGAATTATTAGCAAGTATGAAGGAAATAGCTGAATTTTCCCTACCAGCGTATCGTTGGCGCAGCCTAAAAAGAGAAGATAAGGGCTGGAGATTTATTTATACTTATGTGCCTTAAATGGATGGAAGCGATCGCTTCTTTAATTATGAACATAAATTCTCAAGTTAGTCATCATGAATACTCAAGAAATTCAAGAAATTTTAAATCATCTCATCATTGGAATTACAGCCTTATATACCGTTGTGATGGTCGTTGATTTCGTTGTGGGAATAGTCCATCTGTGGCAGAAATTTACAGTCAACATCGAAAACACAACATCTGAAAAATCACACCTGGAATCTATTGATATTAAGAAATCTCTCAATTTGAAAAATCAAAATCAATCAACTAACCGTATTACATCAAAATCAGAACCTCAACCAGACAACTTTATTAGCATTGATGTAGACAAAATTGATTTACGGACAGCCAGAAAAATTGCCACTGCCATAAAAAAAGCTTCAAAATCCAATCCTGACTTAATTATCAAACAAAAAGTCAACAATAAATGTGTTCCTTTAGCCTGGTTGCAAGCACAGATTAAGCATCGTTTAGAACTGGCACCAGAAATTGTCACACCCATTATTAGAGAATTGGCTCCTACTGCTTTTACATCTGATCGAGAGAATATTCAGCATTCTAGCATTGCAAAAACAGGTAAACGTAAAGTCAGTTAATCATATAAAGAGAGGAATATCGATATGGCGGTTATCGCTCGGATGAGAAGACAAAAGTACTTGCTGTACAATCTTTCCAGCAAAGTTTTTGTATCTCCCTCAACTGCACACCGCTATAGTATTACCTCTCTTTAATAGTTTTTCAAATCCTTGTATAAAACTAATTTGAAGTTGCTAGATATACAAGCTATCGCTTCTAGGTGATAAATTCAAATTTAATTCATTATGGCTATAAGCTTAATAAATACAAATAACACCAGTATTTATACTCCACAATATACTCTTGTTTCCAATATTTCAACTCTTAATTCTGCTCTCCAACCTCTGTTTCAGGCAGAGGTTTTAGCCATAGATTGTGAAACAACAGGACTTGACCCTCTAACTGATTCTATTAGACTGATTCAAATAGCTGCACCAAACCATCCAGTAGTGCTGATAGATTTACCAGCTATTCCCAAAAGCGATCGCCAACTGCTCAAAAAACTGCTTTGTAACTCTGCTGTCAAAATTGCACATAATGCCAAGTTCGACTGGCAATTTCTCACACTCGCAGGACTTCAACCCTCTGGTCAATTCTTTGATACCCAACTTGCTTATAAAGTTCTAACCGCAGGATTAAAAACAAGCTCATCCTTACAAAATATAGTTAAAAAGCTACTACACCTTCAACTAGATAAAACTCAACAAATCAGCAATTGGTGCCAACCTCTTACCAAAGCTCAATTGCAGTATGCTGCCTTTGATGCTGCCATATTACTTGACCTTTACCCAATTCTCCTCAAGAAGTTAAAGCAGGCAAAGTTACTCAAAATTGCCCGACTGGAATTTCAGTGTATGCCTGTTGTAGCTCAAATGGAACTTAACGGAATGCTATTTGACTTGTCTCGATGGCAGATACTGGGTGCAAAACTAGAAGCTGAAAAAACAGATGCTTTAAAGCAACTCAAGCAACTCCGTATTGCTAGTTCTCAGATGTCATTACTGCCAGAACTGACAGATGCAGTCAACCCGAATTCACCTCAGCAAGTTTTGGCTGCTCTACAAGCTATTGGTATTAAAATCAACTCAACTAATCAAAGTAAATTAGTTTCTTTAGCTGCACAGTATCCCATAATTCAAGCATTGCTAGATTACCGCCGTCTATCTAAAATTATCGGCACTTTTACCGAAAAACTACCCCAGCATATCCACCCCAAAACTGGGAGAATTCATCCCAACTATTATCAATTAGGAGCAAAATCCGGTAGATTTTCTTGCCGCAAACCACCTCTACAAAATATTCCCCGTGATGAAGCCGCTCGTAGCTGCTTCATTGCTGCCCCTGGCTATAAAATTATCAAAGCCGATTACTCCCAAATAGAACTACGAATTATGGCTCGGCTTAGTGGTGATACAAAGATGTGCCAAGTCTATCGCCAGGGGGCTGACTTACATCGATTAACAGCATCTTTAGTAACTGGAAAATATATCAATGAAGTGACTGAAGAAGACCGCAGATTAGCAAAAGCAATAAACTTTGGATTGATTTTCGGTATGGGCGCTGCCAAACTCCAAATTTACGCTCAAGTAAAATATGGGGTGGCAATGACATTAGAACAAGCAAAAGCTTTCAGTCAACGATTCTTTGAAGCTTATCCTGGAATAGCTAGGTGGCATGAAAACATCAAACGTAAATACATCCAAGGCATTAAGGAAAGTCGTACACTAGCAAATAGACGACGGAGATGGGTAAACAAGCCCCGACTATCTGAGCTATTTAACCATCCAGTCCAAGGTTTAAATGCCGACATCAACAAATTAGCTATGGTAAAACTTTCAAATCCATTAGCTAAATTCAGAACAAAACTCATCTGTGTAAGGCATGATGAAATTGTACTGGAATGTCCAGAGACTGAAGTTGACCAAGTTAGCCACATATTACACAATTGTATGGTTGCTGCTGCCCAAAAGTTTCTCAGCCCTATTCCAGTTGTTATAGATATTAAAACATCAAATAGCTGGTGAACTACCCCAACTTGCCGAGTCCAACTGAAGTTGGATTTGCAGTCAAGCTATTCTGAGAAGATTAGTCAAAAACTCAATTGCCCTCCTCACAGTATAGCTCGTGCAAAATGTGGTTAGAGGGCGTTTCGTTTTTGATCCGAAGCACTATCCCCGCTCTATCCCAATACCATTCGTGACAGGTTAAGACAAAATTAGTTTTGTCAATAGTAGTTACGCTATAAATTAGGACGGCAGTTAGGTATTAAATTCAATACTGTACGGAGTTGAGAGGGCGACAATGAGTGATGCTTTTTAATATGACGCGATCACTAGCCCAAAAATTATGTTTTCTACCCCCGTTTTTGGCAACATTTTAAGCACTATTACTTATTGACAAATTGTTGATCGCCTTAACCTGTCACGAATGTCCCAATACCGTTCAGTTAAGGACATTTATCTGTTGGGGCGGGCTGTTCTTGAGCAGGGGGAGAAAAAAGGCTTAACTGAACCGTATTGCACCCTCTCCACTATTTCTGGCTATTCCTGAATCGGTATTCTAGCCATTATAAATAACGGAACTATTTTAACTATATCTGCTTACGCAGATTAAGAGTGAATCAAGAGTTTAAAACTCGCTTAATTGGGTTTCATTTGTGTGTCTATAAACTCTGTGACTGACAAATACGTGATGTAAAAAATGAGTTCCAATATTTACATATTTGAGGTGTATTAATGTCTAATCCCCGGATTTTAGGGGCAAGAGAAATTCATCTAATTTCACTCTACAGTCACTGGGAATTTGGTATGAAACCAGAAGAATTTTATGCCAAATGGGATGTGAGTTATGAACAAATTGCCTTAATATGCTGTCGTTCTGATTCTACGGTTAGAGGTTGGTTTAAACAAGGTAAATTTAGACGCTATCCTCAGCCTAATGATTTACGACATTTGGCATTCATGGACTTTTTACTGGAACATTTTGAAGAAGTTCCCGAACAACTTTGGCAATTGCTATGTCTGACTCATTCGCCTTGATCTCAAAAGGTTTTTAAAACAAAAGCTTTGTTGGGCAAGGTTTTCAGACTCAGTACACTTTCGCGCATTCCAGTCGGAACGCTATATATCTGTCCAATAAATCTAATGCACACATAATTCTAATTGTCAATATCAATTTGACCTGTCTTTGAGTATACCTCCTCGTTTAAGGTAAATATTGGCGATTTAAAAGTACATAACATGGTTACTTTACAGCATTTTTAAGGGGGATAATATGACTTATTCTGAGCAATTAAAACCGTGGTGTATTGTCCGTGATATTCCCAATCAAGAAAATATTGTTGTGACAAGATTCCGCCGACGTGATGATGCTGTTGCTTATCTGCAAGTGTTGAAGCAGTCAGGCAGAGATATTGCTTTTCAAATCATTTTTAAGGCTCAAAACGTCAAGATGCCACGGGAAAATGAAGCTTTGAACGGTTCGTTTTGAGAAGATTTTAAAATAGTAAAAATACTAACTTACCGGATGATATAATCCCGTATTTTCGTTAAATTCCCACCCCATACCCGATCTATCCAAGCCAAAAGCACCATGCCACAAAAAGCGGTGGGTGCAGCTTCAGAAGCTGCTCGCGTGTTGTGTCCAAAGACTTAAAACCAGCGATGACCTACTACTCAGGAATTGGTGCATTCACACTACTAGTAGAGGGTACGGGGACGTGTTCCCACAGAGAGAGTTGCGGTAAAATTCTATTCCGTCCAAATGCTACACCGCAAAGGACAAAAAACCCCAAAGCCTGGGCGAACTTTAACGACAAATATTTGAGTAGGTAATACTAGCACATCCACTTAAGTCATAGAATAAAATAAAAGCTTCCTGAAAATGGACTTCCAGGAAGTTAAATATATATCGGGAAGTAACTTCTTTTTTCATATGGACGCTGCTGATACTGGTGTTAATTCTGTAGAAATTCTTTCTCCCAACCCTGAAGACAGTGTAATTAAAGCTACTAATCAGCAGGTTACTCCGGAAATGGTTGAGGAAATTATTAGGCGATACTACTACCGTACTCCTGCTGTTGGTAATGATGAAGAGTTAATTTTGGCTTGGGCGGGGTCGCAGAACCGCGAACAAACTAAGCGTAAATACTATAGCTTTGGTCAAAAATTACTCAGATGGGTACTCTCTGAAGGTATACCAGATTTACGATTAGTGCAGCAGCCAAAGTTACTCGATTTTATTAATAGTTGGGGTGAGGTTTCCCCTTATACCAAATCTAACCACATTTTGATGCTGCGTTCCTTGTGGAGTTACGGTAGTGGGGAGAGTATTGGTTATTTTTTACGGAATATTGCAAGTACGATTTCTTACGAGAATTTCAGCAATTTACCTAAAGCCGACCGATATCTTGAAGACTGGGAAATGGCTTCTTTGGCTTCGGCTGCTAAGGATTTAGGAGGAATTCACTGGCTGGTATTTTGCTTGCTTTTTTACAGCGGGATGCGTGTTGGTGAGGTTGGTAGGGTGACGGTTCCAGGTGATGAACCTCTTAAACCTAGAGAGGATTATTCGGGTTTATATTGGCATAACTTTCAGTGGTATCCCGACCCCATGCCGGAGGATAGACAGCGGGGATACTATACGATTAAGTTTCGAGGAAAGGGTGGGAAGTACCGCGAGATAGGGTTAGACCACGACACTTCGCTCGTTTTCAAAAAGTATCGAGGTACGGCTCGTGATAGCGCACCAGTTTTTCCAAATGTGTCGCCTGACCCAGCAAAAAGAGGGTTGCCGTTGAGCGATAGGGCGATTAAGCGGGTGATTCAAGATATTTCTGAGGTTGCGAAGGTAAAATTCTCGTGTCACTGGTTGCGGCATTCTCACGCATCCAGGGCTGTGGATAGTAAACCTCTGTTTGAGGTGCAAGACCAGTTGGGGCATAGTAAAACAGATACGACAAAGACGTATGTTCGTTCCAAGAAGGGTGCGGGCACGGGTACAGTGCTGCCGAGATTTTAAAACTTATGGAACGGCACTTCACGATTAATCGTAATGATAAGTTAAGCAATTTGTTTGCAAATACTAATCACGAACTGCTGTTAAACTTAATGCAGCCTGATCGCGCCCCACATCCTTATGTCTCGTTGGTTTAATACCGCAGGTCCAAGGCATCGCTGACATTCATTATATGCTACCGCCTACGATTCGGTTGCCTAACTTGGAGCGGCTGATTGAACAACTTCCTCCAACTTTTCATTTTTCACGATTAACTCTTCATTTAAGAGAGAGTTTTGACTTTTTAACTGCTTGCGCTCAGTCTTAATTCCTTTTAAATCAGTCTCTAATTTTTTGTAGCGTTCGGGGGAGACAGCAGAAGCTCTCCCCCTTTTTACTCCCCCAACTTTGTTTCAACCATCTGTAAACGACTATTTACGCTTTGTAGATGTTGGGCGATCGCTTCACTAATTAACTCGCTTAAATCCGCTGCTGGGGGTAAAGGCATTTGCCCACCCAAGGCATCAACCACAATTCGTCTTGCGGCATCGTTGATTGATTCCCCTTGCTGGCATTGTTCCGAAAGCTTGGGGAGTAATTCCTCTGGGAGCCGAAATGAAATTATTTTACTTGCCATTGTCCACGCTTGTGTTTACGCTATTGTATACGAGCAGTTTAGCACTTTCGTTTACGACTGTATACAATATCGTTTACAGCTGGCAGTAGTAATGATTGTGGATTTATTATCAATCGTTTACGACACCGTAAACAATAACGGAAACGGTTGGTTAGCTCGTAAGCGATCGTCCGTTTACTGCCGAGACATTTTTGGAAAAATGCCTCCCTCGTTGCTTTGCAACGAGGCAGTTGTGCGAAGCACAACTGGGCAGTAGGACGGGCATGGCGATCGCACTATTAACGGGACTTAAACAAAAGAGGAGAGTAAAAAGGTTATAATGCTTAACTGTAACGACCTGCAATACTAATCGCTCAAACCTGCAATCAAGGCATTTTCAAACCAGGATTAACTGCAACTATAATTACGCTTCAACCAGGATTAATTGCAACTGAGCCAGGATTAACTGCAACCAGCCTGCAATCATCGGTTTCAACCAGGATTATTTGCAACTAACGGAAAGCCTCGTCAAACGGTAGTTTAGTAGTCTGTTCAAAAAATGCCCCAACTTCAAAAAAACTATTTTGTTTTTGAACCAGAATTAATTGCAACTATAAGGTAAAAAAACGGTCGTTTTTTTTACTGGTATTGCCACCATCAATCAGAACCAAAAATGGAATCAAGTTTGGTAACGAAACTCGGTAATTATATCAAAGGCAACATATCCTGTTAGGTAACGAGTTCTTTTACTTGTTATGGTTAAAATATGTTGATCGGCTATGCGCGAGTTTCAACACACCATTATTGAAATATGTAAGTTGATGGGAATCTCCAAACCAACGCTCTACAACTATGTTGCAGAGATAGAAGCTGAACATGTTACATAAGCAAATCCCGGTAGAGGCGCTCATCAATTTACGCCACCGCCTCGATGGTTTGCCTAGTCGTTGCCAAGAGCGTCGGATTATTGTTGAAGAAACAGCAGCACTATACGGGGTATCGGTTGACACCCCGTATAGTGCTTTGCGTAACTCATCACGCCCAAAATCCATTGGAGCTGGATTTATAGCTTACCACTCGATTTATTACAAAGAAAATACGTAATTGGGAGAGCGATTATTTTCGGGAGAGATGAGGCACACAACTTATACCTAATTGTAATGTAAAGAATGCTGATTAAAACTTATAATAACCATATAAAAGAATAAATATCAATGCATAATTATTTTAAAGTTATTATGTTATTCTTTAAAAGGACAAAAATTAATATGAAAATAATAAATTGTTTTTCATTAGGGACAGATATATGTTGCTTTAATTTATCTGTAACTCTGTGTCTAATAGACTAACTATCTATGAATTTTGTATATTCTGTCTATATACAAGTTCATAAGGCTGATACTATATTTCCTTGCATCTGCCCGAACTGCTATTGATACTCTTAAAATGGAGCTAATGTTGCATGGTTTCAAGTAAATCACCAACTATATTACCAGAAAATGTATCAACTCAGCCAGTCTTAGAATTTGACTATGAAGATCTGGACATTGAAATCCGAGTGATTGTTCAACAACGCACGAGTGAAATTAAGAACTTGATGCGTCGTACAAGCCAGGAGATTATCGAAATGGGGCAAAAGTTGGTTGATGTAAAATATCAATTAGGACATGGGAATTTCAGAAGTTGGTTAAAGGCTGAGTTTGACTGGAGTGTTCAAACTGCCACCAGATTTATACAGGTAGCTGAAAACTTCCAAGATAGCGATTTGACACTTTGGGATATCGCCGCCTCCGCCCTTTATCTTCTAGCCTCTCCCTCTATCCTAAAAGAAGCTAGGGCAGAAGCGCTCCAACGCGCAAGTCTGGGCGAAAAAATCACCTATACCAAGGCTAAAGAAATTATCTGCAAGCATCAGAAAGCTGTCAAGCAAAAAAATGCTTTATCAGTGAACGTTGATGTCCCTGTAGCAACTTTTGAGTTGGAGTCAAACAAATTCATAGAGGTAGAGCAGGATGAGACTTTGGGTAAATCTGACGCACTTCTTAAACTTACTGAAAAAGAAGTAGAGACAGAAACACCTTTGCGTTCATCCCAAGATTTGGTATCTTTTTCAGCCTCTAAAGATAAATATCTTGTACCAACCGTAGAAATAAATAAAGAGGAGCTTGACAACACTACACTGACACCAGCCAGCAAAGTAAATCAAGCTGCATTTTCTCAAAAAACACCTAATTTAACTATTGTAGAAATAGAGATTGGGATTAAAAAACTGACACCAGAGCAACTGGCTTTGCTTATTATGAGTTCTGCTAAAAATGGATTGAGCGAGTCCCATCTGGAAGCTATAATTCTAGCTGCTCAACAAGCACTCAATGAGGTGAATAGGAAGGAATCGAATACTCTCATGTCATCAGTGACAAGTTAAGAAAATCTTACCTACTGGGGTTTTCGACTTTATTTCCCGGAGAAATGTGTAGTTTTTATTCGTTCCGTTCCTGGGATTGTTTTGATGGTTTAGGGCAGTCCACTTTGCCTATCCTTTTCTCGGCGGTTACAGCTATTTCACAACAGGACTTACGCAAGTATCGCAATAGAATCATAAGTGTCACATATGCAAAAAACTGAATTTGAACTTGTATGGCTTATTATATAACCATCAGACAAAAAAGCTGCTGATGTGCCAGTTGATAAAAAATGTGCTAGTTGCGTAAGTCCTACATAAGTATGCTGTGAGAATATAAGGGATGTGGTCTACATTTGTTGTTCATTTCGCGCCATCTTAAATTTATGCAAGTAGTAACTCAATTTAAATGTACCAATTTGGTACATTTGAATATCGTTGTTCCAGCCCTTTATCTTTTATCAGAACCATCTACCTCGAAACAAGCCCGTAGCAAAGCCCTGAGACTTGCCAAAGAAGGTGAGAATATTACTCACACTATGGAACGGCAAAGGTATATTGTGCGGTTAAGTGGAGAGGAGCGGCAGGAATTAGAAGTGATCGTGAAGAAGGGAAAAGGAGGTGCCCATAATATTCGCAATGCACAGATACTTTTACACAGCGATGAAAATGGTGAGCGTCTGACGGTTGAAGCGATAGCCAAACTACTGCAAAGATGAACGGGTCAGACTTCAAAGTTTACACCCTGTTATCTCACAAACGCAAACTTACCGGGAGCAAACTACTAGAATTTTGAAAATTATGACAATAACAACAAACTACAATCCTTGGGTACAACGTCTCACGTATAATCCTGAAGCAAGTCTGCGTTTGTTTTGCTTTCCGCATGCAGGTGGCAAAGCTTTAGATTTCCGCATGTGGTCGGATAAACTACTTAAGACAGTCGAGCTTTGTCCTGTCGAGCTTCCTGGTCATGGAAGGCGCTTAAAAGAACCTTTATTTACTAGATTAGAACCTCTTCTTAAGGCGATCGCTCAAGGTCTTCTTTCACACTTGGATAAACCATTCGCCTTCTTTGGACACAGTATGGGTGCGCTCGTCAGCTTTGAGCTTGCTCATCTACTTCGCAAGGAGTACGGTTTGGAACCAGTTCACCTTTTTGTATCTGGTCGCCGTGCTCCTCAAATCTCAAATCCATCTCCTCCCATGCACGCTTTGCCAAAATCAGCTTTTGTGAAAGAACTATGTCGTCTCAACGGTATTCCCCAAGTAGTGCTAGACAACACTGAACTGATGCAACTATTTCTCCCCGTTCTGCAAGCAGACTTTGCCGTTAATGAAACATACGTTTACACTCCAGAGCCTAAACTTAACTGTCCCATCACTGTCTTGGGTGGCTTACAAGATCAAGTAGCTAAATTTGACGACCTGGCAGCATGGCAAGAGCAGACTACAGCTTCCTACCAATTGCAGATGTTTCCTGGAGACCATTTCTTTTTACATTCAGCCCAGACACTCTTTCTTAAGTTTTTAAAAGATGTATTAGCTAATATGTTTTAATTATAAATATGTAAATTTTGTTGCTGACAGCTGATAGTCTAATACAAATTTTAAGACCAAAATATCAACGGCGAGCTAGCCCCCGGATTTATCCGTGGGGGTAAGCCGTTGGCGAATTTATTCGCCGTCAAGTTTCTTTTTGGTTTTGAATATACATTTTGATGGTGTCCAAAGTCGCA
>JAESGE010000243.1_pt1 | contig 18901 bp, 17 predicted proteins | sample 9269601 | NCBI WGS metagenome assembly JAESGE01 (sample SAMN14515569, study PRJNA621662) | algae metagenome | isolation source: Tolypothrix brevis GSE-NOS-MK-07-07A and co-occurring heterotrophs from wet... | place: USA: Grand Staircase Escalante National Monument, Utah | collected 2006-04-16
CCATCTGCGGGCCGTTCAGCAGAAGCGATTCATTCCGCTTGCGGCGGTCGGCTTCCGTTTCGTCGATGCCGGCGGCGTCGCGGGCCTTCACGGCGGCGGTGAAACGCGCCAGCCGGCCTTCGAGCTGGCTCATCGCCTCCGCCACCTTGGCGATGCGTTGGCCGGTAATGTCCTGGAAGGTGCAGGCCTCGAAGATGTCGTAGATCTTCGCCTCGACCGCATCACGGTAGCCCTTCCCCTCGGGAAGCGCGAGGATGGCTTCGGCGGTGTTCATGATCGAGTTGGTCGCGCCGGCGGTCGCCGCCACCACTTCGCTCAGCTCCTCGTGCACCATCGGCAGACGATCGCGCGTCAGCTCGTTGGCCCGCAGGAGCGCGATCGCGTCCCGCAAGCTGGCGATGTAATCGGCGATGTCGAGAAGTTCCTTCACCATCGCCGAAGGGTTCGAAGTCTGCGACCGGACGTCGCGTGCCGTGAACGTCATTCCCATGGTCGATCTCTATGGCGATTTCTCGCGACGATCTGGTTTCGACCGGTTCGAGGTCGGCCGCTCGCGCGGGCGTCCGTTCCTCCGGCGACCGGCCCCGACGACAAGGCGTTCGGGGTCGGCGCACGCCACGTCATCCTGACACTCCGCTCCGCCGATCGGTCGCCTCCCGCGAGAGGCGACATCGGCGGCTCGGACGATCAGGCGCCGCAGACCGCCTCGATCTTCGATTTCAGGGTCGCGGCGTTGAACGGCTTGACGATGTAGTTGTTCACGCCGGCTTTCTTCGCCGCGATCACGTTCTCGGTTTTCGATTCCGCGGTCACCATGATGAAGGGTGTCTGCCGCAGGCCGTCATCGGCCCGCACCTGGCGCAGCAGTTCGTAGCCGGTCATCGGCTCCATGTTCCAGTCGGAGATGACCAGCCCATACTTGCGGCCCTTCATTTTCGTCATGGCGCTGGTGCCATCCGACGCATCGTCCACATCCTCGAACCCAAGTTGTTTCAACAGGTTGCGAATGATACGGACCATCGTCTGATAGTCATCGACGACGAGGATAGGCATCGAAAGATCGAGAGCCATCAGCTTGCTCCACTCCAAACCGGACAGATAGTCGCGCGGCGGACCTCTTCTGGGATCCGTTCCGCAACACGACCGTTCTACAGATAGCTCGTTTCAAAGCGGTTAATTCACCTTGCCGCATTGAGCGGAAAAAGCGCCTTCGATTCTGAAGAGTTATTTACCAATCCGCCTCTGTCGCGCTCTGCCGGCGGACCATGCGGGTCAGGCTTGGCGCGTGGAGGTTCGCCTAGCGAGCTTGGCGCGGCCAGCGCAGAGGCCACTTGACGATATGCATCGGCAGGTCGATTTCCGGCACGTCGGCCTCGTTGGCGCCGACGCGGCCCTTCACCGAAACCCCGGCCTCGATCACCGTCCGTGCATTGCCCGATACCAGGGGATGCCACCATTTCAGCGTATCCCCCCGCGCCAGCAGACGATAGGCACAGGTCGGCGGCAGCCATTCGAGTTCGCGCGCATCCTTTGGCGTCAGTGTGACGCAATCGGGGACGCGGCTGGAGCGGTTTGCATAGTCGTTGCAGCGGCAGGTCGCCGCGTCAAACAGAACGCACCCGACATCAGTCGCCAGGATCGCGTCATTATCGGCGTCCTGCAGCTTGACCAGGCAGCATCGCCCGCAGCCGTCGCACAGCGATTCCCATTGCTGCGGGGTCATAGCTTCCAGCGCCGTCGTCTCCCAGAAGGGACGCTCGGTGGGCGGAGCCTGCGGCATCGCGCGCGCGGCGAGGGGCGAGGGCTCGTGGTTCATGCCGACTTATGCCTTCGCTCGCGCGCCGAGGAAAGCCAAAAGTCGAAGAAAGTCAGAAGTCGAAAGAATGGTGCCAGTCGAAAAAAAGGGCGGAAATCGAAAAAAGCCCCGGCGTGAGCCAGGGCAGGTTATTTTCCGTGATGTGTATCGGTGTCGACGCGGCGTCAGTAACGCTGGTCCGGATCGGGGCCGACCGTGCGGTAGCGATTTTCGTAGACGGCCGGAACGATGTCGTAGGTAGTGGTCGCGGGCCGGGTCTCGACCCGGCGCTGACGCTCGCCATAGACCGGCGGGACGATTTCGTAGGTGATGGCCTCCGGCACGAGGACCCGGCGCTGCCGGGTGGCGTATTTGGCGGGAACGGTGACCCAGCACAGCATATTCTGGCCGAAGATGTTGCGCGTCACCTTTCGGGCCTGATGCTCGGGCGCGACCAGCACCCGTTCCGACACGATGCGGTAGGTGGCGGGCGAACGATGCGGCACCGTATAGGCTGAACGCAGCAGGATTTTCTCGGGAACATAACCGTATTCGGCCGGCTGCGCCCGCGTGACCCGGCGCTCCTGCTCGACCAGGACGGGCTCGGTCGCGAACTGATAGCCGGAGCTTTCGTCGGCGTGATGCGCGCGCGGCAGCTTGTAGCAGAAGCCGTCCGGCCGAACGCCGTAGCCCGGCTTGCAACCGCGAATCTGCGCTATCGCCATGCTCGAAACAACACAGGTCGAAACCAGGACGATTGCCGCCATCAGGGCCGGAAGGAAGCGTGAAGGCATCGGGCGGTTCCTGCAGGCAACGAGAACAACGGCCAAAACCAAGCCAGACTTCAGCCATTCAGACAAGCTGAAGACGCAAACAGGGTAAAGTTAACCATTGCGGGCGACGGCCGCATCTTCATACAGATTGCCGATTTCCTGAAGGGGCGGCGACATTACGATTCAAATGCCGTTCGTTGACGGGGCAAGCGTGCTTCCCTCCATCGTCGGCGGGCGCGTGATGCATCTGGTCCAGATCAGTGCCGACGAAATATCGATTCCGGAAATTGTCGCTGGCGGTCGCGGACTGCGCCGCGCTAGCCTGTGATCCTGCATTCTGCGAAGCTGCGGCCTTCCGCCGCCTGTCTCCGATCCTTGCCTTCACGGATTTCCATGCGCGCCTTTTATCATCCCGACCAGACCTTGCATGATCCCCAGCAATACATGCGCTTTGGCCGCATCGTCGCGCCGAAGGACCTGCCCGCTCGTACGCGCTCGCTGCTGGCCGCGCTATCGCGTCACGGCGTGATGCCGGAAGCGCCGTCCGCCCACGGCACCAAGCCGGTTCTCTCGATCCATTCGGCGGATTACGTCCGATTTCTCGAAGGCGCCTGGGAGCGCTGGCTCGAGTTGCCCGAGCGAGGACCCGAGGTCTGGGGCAACACGTTTCCCTATTGGAGTGGTCGACCCGAGGACCATAGCCGCCCGCCTTGCCGCGCTACCGGCATCATGGGCCAGGCCGGATGGTATCTGGGCGATCTATCCGTGCCGATGGGATCGAACACCTGGATATCGACGCTGCGCTCGGCGGAAACGGCCGTGTCGGCCGCCGAAGCGCTGATGGACGGCGCGCGCCACGCCTATGCCCTGTGTCGACCCTCCGGGCACCATGCCCGCACCGACCGCGCCACCGGCTTCTGCTATCTGAACAATACGGCGATCGCGGCGCAGCACCTGCGTCAGCGGTTTGGCAAAATCGCCATCCTCGACGTCGACGCCCATCACGGCGACGGCACCCAGCAGATGTTCTATGCGCGCGAAGATGTGCTGACGATCTCGATCCATGCCGATCCGTCGAACTACTATCCGTTCTTCACCGGCTATGCCGACGAGCAGGGCGTGGGCGCGGGCGAAGGCTTCAATCTCAATCTTCCGCTTAGCCATGGTTCCGGCATCGCTGAAATGGCGGCGGCGATCGAGACGGCCTCGCGCCGTATTGCTGATTTCGGCGCGCAGGCGCTGGTTGTCGCGCTTGGTTACGATGCCCATGTCCGCGATCCGATCGGCGTGCTTGCCCTCGAAAGCGGCGATTTCGGTGTCATTGGCAATCAGGTCCGTGCACTCGGCCTGCCGACTCTCGTGGTGCAGGAGGGCGGCTACGCGGTCGAAATTCTCGGCGATTGCCTCGATGCTTTTCTGTCGGGGCTAAAAGTCCAGCGCTAGCCGTCCCGCCTCCTCCAGCAGGGTTCCCGCCGATGGCAAATATGTCCGAGCTTTCCGCCGTCCAACTCGGCACTTTCTTTCGCAGGGGCGATCTCTCGCCCGTCGACGTCGCGCGCGATGCCTTGGAGCGAATCGAGGCGGTGGAGCCGCAGGTCAATGCCTTCGTCCATCGCGACCCCGACCTGACGGTCCAACAGGCGCGGGCTTCGGAGTTGCGTTACCGCGAGAAGTCGTCGCTCGGCCCCCTCGACGGCGTGCCGGTCACCGTCAAGGACAACATCGCCGTCTCGGGCTGGCCGATCCGGCGCGGCTCGGCCGTATCCTCTACGGCTCCCGCGACCGACGACGCCCCTTCCGTGTCGCGCCTTCGCGAGGGCGGCGCGGTCTTCTTGGGTAAGACGACGATGCCGGAATATGGCTGGAAAGGCGTGGGCGATTCGCCCCTGACCGGCATCACCCGCAATCCCTGGAAGACGTCGACCGGTCCCGGAGGGTCGTCGGCGGGTGCGGCCGTGGCGGCGGCGCTTAATCTCGGCTGCATCCACATGGGCACGGATGGCGCGGGCTCGGTGCGCATTCCGGCCGCCTTCACCGGCGTTTTCGGGTTGAAGCCGACCTATGGACGCATTCCCGCCTGGCCGGTGTCGACGATGGGCTTTCTGGCTCATATCGGGCCGCTGACCCGCACCGTGACTGATGCCGCGCTCGCGCTCTTCGTGACCGGACAGCCGGACAGCCGCGATATGACGGCGATGATCGGCGCGCCGCCCGATTATCTCGCGACGATCGAACGCGGCGTCGAGGGCCTGCGTATCGGCTGGTCGCCGGATCTGGGGCAGGGCGTGGCCGTCGATCCGGAAGTGGCGGCGTTGACGGCCAATGCGGCGAAGGTTTTCGCCGGCCTCGGCGCGCATGTCGAAGACGCCTCGCCGGATTTCGCCGATCCGATCGCGACACTGATGACTTTGTGGTCGGCGGGTGCCGCCCTGGCGCTGGAATCCATCGATCGCGACATGCGCGGCCGCATGGACCCTGGCCTCGTCGCCATCGCCGAAACGGGCGCGAGCGTGACGGGCGCGGCCTATACCGATGCTTTGCTCAATCAGCGCAATGCGCTCGCCCAGGCCATGGCGCGGTTCCACGAGCGCTACGATATCCTACTCACGCCGACCTTGCCGATCCCCGCTTTCGTGGTCGGCCGCAACACGCCGGCGGGCGCGAACGATGACGACTGGACGCGATGGACGCCGTTCAGCTACCCATTCAACATCACGCAGGCGCCGGCTGCGTCCGTGCCGTGCGGCCTGACGCGGGAGGGGTTGCCGGTCGGTCTGCAGATCGTCGGCCGGATCGGTGCCGATGCGCTGGTCTTGCAGGTGGCCCGCGCCTTCGAGAAAGTCCTGCCGTTCGCCCGCATCGATGCGCCTCGCGGATAATATGTCGCCGGCTTTGATGCCGCGGGTCGCCGCCGGTTGGCACGATCCATGCTGGCGTCAGCCTGCCGCCATGCATGGGCGGTGCCGGATCGGTTTCCGCCTTCAGTTGACAGCGCCAGTCGCGCTTCTCACACTGTCGGCCCGTGACAACGCCCGGTTTAGAGGTGGTTGAACGACGCAAGGGAGCGCCAGAACGATGGACCGCAGGACATTTTTGAAGACGGCTGCCGGCACGGGCGCTCTCGCCTCGATCTCCGGTCTCTCGATGCCCGCCATCGGCCAAAGCGCTAGCGCCAAGACCCTGCGCTTTGTGCCGCAGGGCAACCTCGCCAATTTCGATCCGATCTGGGGCACGCAATACGTGGTTCGCAACGCCGCGGCCCTTGTCTGGGACACGCTTTACGGCGTCGACGAGACGCTGACGCCGCAGCGCCAGATGGTCGAGAGCGAGGAGACGTCGGCCGATGGCCTGACCTGGACCTTCAAGCTGCGTACAGGCCTGAAATTCCATGATGGCAGCCCGGTTCTCGCCAAGGATGCCGTCGCCAGCCTGAAGCGCTGGGCTGTTCGCGATCCCATGGGCCAGATGATTCTGGTGATCCAGAACGAACTCGTCGCCCTCGACGATCGGTCCTTCCGCTGGTCGCTCAAGAAGCCATTCCCCAAGATGCTGCTGGCGCTTGGCAAGAACAATGCGCCGTGCTCCTTCGTGATGCCCGAGCGGATCGCCATGACCGATCCGTTTAAGCAGATCACCGAATATATCGGCTCGGGTCCGATGCGCTTCGTCGCCAACGAATGGGTGCCGGGCGCGAAGGCCGTCTTCGAGAGGTTTGCCGACTACGTGCCGCGCAGCGAGCCGGCCTCGTGGCTGGCCGGCGGCAAGAAGATGCTGGTCGATCGGATCGAATGGGTGATCATTCCCGATCCCGCGACGGCGGCGGCGGCGCTCCAGAGCGGTGAGGTCGACTGGTGGGAAACACCCATCGCCGACCTGATTCCCGTGCTGAAGCGCAACCGCAATATCAAGGTCGATATTTCCGATCCGCTGGGGAATATCGGCACTTTCCGCATGAATCATCTGCACGCGCCGTTCAACGACGTGCGCGCCCGCCGTGCCGTTCTGATGGCGTTGAATCAGGAAGATTACATGCGCGCCATCGTCGGCGACGACAACAACCTGTGGAAGCCGATACCCGGCTTCTTCACGCCTGGCACGCCGCTTTACACGGAAACCGGCGGCGACATCCTGAAAGGTCCGCGCAATCTCGATGCGGCCAAGAAGCTTCTGGCCGAGAGCGGCTATAATGGCGCGCCGGTCACCTGCGTCGTGGCGCAGGATCTGCCCTTTGTGAAGGCGCAGGGCGACGTCACGGCCGATCTCTTGAAGCGCCTCGGCATGAATGTCGATTTCGTGGCGACGGATTGGGGTACGGTCGGCTCGCGCCGGGCGCAGAAATCGCCTCCCGGCCAGGGTGGCTGGGCGATGTTCCATTCGTGGCATGCGGGTGCCGACTGCATCAACCCCGCTTCCTATACGGCGGTTCGCGCCAATGCGGACAAGGCCTGGTTCGGCTGGCCGGATCTTCCGGATGTGGAGAAGGAAGTCACAAACTGGTTCGAGGCGCCTGATCTTGCCGCCGAAAAGGTCGTGATGAGCCGGCTGAACAAGGCGGCGATGGACGGTGTCGTCTTCGCACCGACCGGCTTCTTCCTTGCTTATCAGGCCTGGCGCTCCAACGTGTCGGGCGTGGTCAAGGGGCCGCTGCCGTTCTTCTGGGGAGTGAGCAAGACGGCCTGATGAAGACTGCCTGAAGGCGTAGAAAGGCAGGCCCTCATGTTCGCCTATCTCGTCCGGCGCGTTCTCGCCACCATTCCGGTGATGGCGATCGTAGCATTGTTCGTCTTTAGCCTGCTTTATATCGCACCCGGCGATCCTGCGGCCGTCATTGCCGGCGATCAGGCATCGCCGGCTGATGTCGAGCGCATCCGACAGGGGCTGGGCCTCGACCGGCCCTTCCTCGTGCGGTTTTCCGAATGGGTGTTCCGCATCCTGCAGGGCGACCTCGGCATCTCGATCTTCACCAGCCTGCCGGTCAGCAGCCTGATCGGCCAGCGCATCGAGCCGACCGTATCGCTGATGCTCGTCACCCTGGTGTTCGCGGTGACGATCGCGGTTCCCATGGGTGTCATGGCGGCTTGGAAGGCCGGGACCTGGATCGATCGCTCGGTGATGGCCTTTGCGGTGTTCGGGTTCTCCGTGCCGGTCTTTGTCGTCGGCTATCTGCTGGCTTATGTTTTCGCGCTGGAACTCGACTGGCTTCCCGTGCAGGGCTACACGCCATGGGCACGCGGCTTCTGGCCGTGGTTCGAGAACCTGATCCTGCCGTCGATCACGCTGGGTTTCGTCTATATCGCCCTCATCGCCCGAATCACGCGCGCGACCATGCTGGATGTGTTGCAGCAGGATTACGTCCGCACTGCCCGCTCGAAAGGACTTGGGCAGACGAACATTCTGTTCATGCATGCCCTCAAGAATGCGGCCGTGCCGATCGTCACGGTGATTGGCATCGGCATCGCGCTGCTGATCGGCGGTGCTGTCGTCACCGAAAGCGTGTTCGCCATTCCGGGCCTCGGCCGGCTCACGGTCGATGCCATCCTGCGGCGGGATTATCCGGTCATCCAGGGCGTCGTGCTGATGTTCAGCTTCGTTTACGTGCTGATCAATCTCCTGATCGACGTGCTCTATACCATGCTCGATCCGAGGATACGGTATTGAACGCGCACCCTAAAATCGAGGTTCCGCCCGGTCTCGCGATCGCGGCCGAGATGCCGGACGTGCTTCCCGCAAGCCCGCCGCGCAAGGGCTTCGGCGGCTTCGTGCGCCAGAATCCGGCCATCGCCATCGGCGGCGGATTGCTGGTCATCATGGCGCTGATCGCCATTTTCGCACCGCTCCTCTGGACCGTCGATCCCACGGCGCTCGCCACCGCGCGGCGGACACGGGCGCCCTCGGCCGAATACTGGTTCGGCTCCGACATGCTCGGCCGCGATATCTACTCCCGCGTGCTTTACGGCGCGCGCGTCTCGCTGATCGTCGGCTTCAGCGTCGCGTTCCTGGCGTCGGTCGTCGGGCTCGCCATCGGCCTGACCTCGGGGATGGTGCGTTGGACCGACGGCATCATCATGCGGATCATCGATGGCATGATGTCGATTCCGCCGATCCTGCTCGCCATCGCGCTGATGGCGTTGACGCGGGGTTCGGTCCAGAACGTCGTCATCGCCATCACGCTGGCGGAAATCCCGCGCGTCGCCAGGCTGGTGCGCGGCGTCGTCCTGTCCCTGCGCGAGCAGCCTTATGTCGATGCGGCGGTCGCCTCCGGCACGCGCATGCCGATGATCATCCTGCGCCATATCCTACCCAACACCCTCGCTCCGATGAGCGTCCAGGCGACCTATATCTGCGCCAGCGCGATGATCGTCGAGGCGATCCTGTCGTTCATCGGTGCCGGCATTCCGCCGATCACGCCCTCCTGGGGCAACATCATGGCCGAGGGCAGGGCGCTGTGGCAGGTGAAGCCCTTCATCATCCTGTTTCCGGCGCTGTTCCTTTCGATCACCGTGCTTGCGGTCAACCTCCTGGGTGACGGCCTGCGCGATGCGCTTGATCCGCGCCTGGCCAAAAGGCTCTGACCCGTGGCCCTGCTCGAGATTGACCAGTTGCAGACCCATTTCCGCACTCCTGACGGGGTAAACCGGGCCGTGGACGGGGTCTCGTTCCAGATCGAGGCGGGCCAGACCCTGGCGGTCGTCGGCGAAAGCGGCTGCGGGAAATCCGTGACCGCCATGTCGATCCTGCGGCTGATTCCCGAGCCGCCTGGCAAGATTGCCGGCGCTATCCGCTTTCAGGGCCGGAACCTGCTGGACCTGTCGGACCGCGAGATGCGCGCGATCCGTGGCAACGACATCAGCATGATTTTCCAGGAGCCGATGACGAGCCTGAACCCGGTGCTCACCATTGGCCGGCAGATCGGCGAAACCCTGCGGCTTCATCAGGGGCTCGGCAGCCAGGAGGCCGAGGCTCGCGCGGTTGAAATGCTCAATCTCGTGGGTATCCCCGAACCACGCCAGCGTGTGACGGAATACCCGCATCAACTCTCTGGGGGCATGCGCCAGCGGGTCATGATCGCCATCGCTCTTGCCTGCTCGCCGAAACTGCTGATCGCCGACGAGCCGACGACGGCGCTCGACGTGACCATCCAGGCGCAGATCCTCGACTTGATGCGCGACCTGAAGGCCCGCGTCGGCGCGGCAATCATGCTGATCACGCACGATCTTGGCGTCGTCGCCGAAGTCGCGGACCAGGTCGTGGTGATGTATGCCGGCCGCAAAGTCGAAGAGGCGCCCGTCCGCCAGCTTTTCGCCAATCCGCGCCATCCCTATACGCGGGGTCTGCTCGGCGCGGTTCCCAAGCTCGGGTCGTCGCTGACCGGCACGACGACGCGGCTTGCCGAAATTCCGGGGTTGGTGCCCAGCCTGAAGCAGCGCATCGTCGGCTGCGTTTTCGCGGGCCGCTGCCCACACACCACCGATCTTTGTCGTGCGGTCGCACCTGGACTTGAGGAGAAAAGTCCAGGCCACATCGCTGCCTGTCATTATGCCCTCCGCGAGACGGCAGCCGCATGAGCGCCCCTCTTCTCCAGGTCAACGACCTCAAGAAACATTTTCCGATCCGCGGCGGTTTTTTCGGCCGTCAGACCGGCAACGTCTATGCGGTTGACGGTGTCTCGTTCGATATCGCGCGAGGCGAAACCTTGTCACTGGTGGGTGAATCCGGCTGCGGGAAGTCCACGGTGGGCAAGGCCGTGCTTCGTCTTTTTGGTCTGACCGGTGGGCAGGTGGTGCTCGAGGGCCAGCGGATCGACGATCTGTCAGCCGGCAAACTTCGGCCTTTGCGGCGCAAGGTTCAGGTGGTCTTTCAGGACCCGTTCTCCAGCCTCAATCCGCGTATGCGGGTCAAGGATATCCTGGCCGAACCGATCCGCAATTTCGGTCTCGCTTCGTCTGCTGAAGACCTCGACGAGCGCGTGGCACGGCTGATGGACAAGGTCGGCCTCAACCGCGACGCCGTGAACCGCTGGCCGCATGAGTTCTCGGGCGGGCAGCGCCAGCGTATCGGCATCGCCCGCGCGCTTGCCGCCGAGCCGGATCTGATCATTTGCGACGAGGCGGTTTCGGCGCTCGATGTCTCTGTCAAGGCGCAGATCGTCAACCTGCTGGGCGATTTGCAGAAAGAGCTGGGGCTGGCCCTTCTGTTCATCAGCCACGACCTGGCGATCGTCGAGCACATGACTCACCGTGTCGCCGTGATGTATCTCGGCCGCATCGTCGAACTCGGCGACAAGGCGCAGATCTTTTCGGCACCGATGCACCCCTATACGCAGGCCTTGCTCTCGGCGGTGCCGGTGCCCGATCCGTTGGCCCGGCGCAACCGCATCCTGTTGACCGGCGATGTGCCAAGCCCGGTCAATCCGCCAAAGGGCTGCCGCTTCAACACCCGCTGTCCCTATGCCTTCGCGCGCTGCTTCAGCGAGGAGCCTGCACTGAAGACACCTTCGGCGGCGGGGGTAGCGAAAACCCATGTCGCCGCCTGCCATCTGCATGACGGGCCGGAATCGGAAAACCCGCTGCTGGCGATGGCCGCGCCGGTTCCGGCGACCGTTTGAAACCCTTTCGCCGGCGGCGAGTTGACAAGGCTATGATATGAGCCACGATCTCATTCTGAAGGGCGGGCGCGTCATCGACCCCTCGCAGAACCATGACGGTATCTGCGATGTCGCGTTCACGAATGGCAAGGTTTCGGGTTTCGGCAGGGATTTGAAAGGCGCTGCCGAAACCCGCGATGCCTCGGGCTATATCGTCTCGCCCGGCCTGATTGACCTTCACACCCATGTCTACTGGGGCGGCACGTCGCTCGGCATCGATGCGGACGAATTTTGCCGTACGTCGGGCGTGACCACGGCAGTCGATACCGGCAGCGCCGGGCCGGGCAACTGGGCGGGTTTCCGCAAGCATGTAATAGAGCCGTCGCAGGCGCGCATTCTCGCTTATCTCCACGTTTCGTTTGCCGGCATCTACGGCTTCTCCAAGACCGTGATGGTGGGAGAGAGCGAGGATGTGCGCCTGATGGCCCCGGCCGAATGCGCCGAGGTCGCCGACGCCAATCGCGATCTCATCGTTGGCATCAAGGTGCGTGTCGGGCGTCATTCGTCGGGCGATCAGGGCACGGCGCCGCTGAACATGGCGCTACAGGTGGCCGAGCAGGTCGGCATGCCGCTCATGTGCCATATCGATCATCCGCCGCCCTCCTACGAGGAGGTGCTCGACATGCTGCGCCCCGGCGACGTGCTGACACACGCTTTCCGGCCGTTCCCCAACGCGCCCGCCACCGCGCAGGGCACGGTGAAACAGGCCGTGCTGAACGCCCGCAAACGTGGTGTCCTGTTCGACATCGGCCACGGCAAGGGCTCGTTCTCGTTCAAGACGACGCGGGCGATGCTGGCCAACGGCTTCGAGCCGGACACGATCTCGTCTGATGTCCATGCGCTCTGCATCGATGGGCCGGCCTTCGACCAGGTGACGACGATGTCGAAATTTCTCTGCATGGGAATGAGCCTGAATAACGTCATCAAGACCTCGACACTGAATGCGGGCCTGGCCTTGAAGCGCACGGAATACGGCTCGCTGAAGGTCGGTTCGCTGGGCGACGCGACGATCCTGACCGTGAAGGAAGGCCGGTTCGACTATCACGATGTCACCGGCGAATTGCTTGTGGGCGACCGGAAAATCGTTTCCGAAGGCGTGGTGCTGAAGGGCAAATGGTGGCATCCCAGGCGCAGTCGAAAATTTGCCGCAGCGAAGGGTTGAAGCCGTGAGCGCCGAACAGAAGCTGAAGGAAATGGGTTTGACCCTACCGGTCATGCCCGCCCCGATCGCCAATTACGTCCGCTTCAGGCGCGCGGGAGATCTTGTTTTCCTCTCGGGACAAGGGCCGTTTTTGGCCGACGGTACGATTCCTAAGGGAAAGGTCGGCGCGGATGTCAGCGTGGTCGAGGCCTATGAACACGCCAGGCTTGTGGGGCTGGGGCTGCTGGCTGCGATGAAGGAAGCCGCGGGCTCGCTGGATAGGGTGGAAGTCATCAAGCTGCTTGGCATGGTCAATGGCGCGCCCGATTTCGTCGATCAGCCCAAGGTCATCAACGGCTGCTCCGACCTGCTGGTCGCGGTGCTCGGCGAGAATGGTCGTCACGCCCGCTCCGCGGTCGGCATGGGCTCGCTTCCCCACAACATGACGGTCGAGATCGAGGCGATTATTCGGATTTTGCCGGAGTAGGAGCGTCAGTCGACGATCATTGTCGACGCCAACATCCGCAGCGATCCTTCCGCCTCAGAAAACAGGCCAGGCCGGCAGCGGATCGCGCAGTTGCTCGAAGGCGCGCGCGAGCCGTAAGACACCGGAATCGTCGAAACGCCGGCCGATGATCTGAAGGCCGACGGGCAGCCGGTCATCCGTCATGCCTGCCGGCACGCAGATCGCCGGCTGCTCCGACATGTTCGCGCCCACTGTGAAGCCGATATGCTCGAAAGGGCGTTCGGGATCATCGAGCGGCGAGGCTTGTTCCGCTGGGAAGGACGGCACGGGCGAAACAGGCGAGAGCACAAAGTCGTAAGGTCCGCTCATCGCCAGCATCGCGTCGCGGATCGCCGCCATCTGGCTGAAGCCATGGAAGACATCGGCGCCCGACGCGCCGGCTGCGCCATTCGCCCATGTCAGGATATAGGGCAGGATCCGGTCTCGGCGCGGCGGAGCAAACTGGCTGATCTCGGACCACGCGCGCTGCCGCCAGAATAGATCGAGTCCGTCCAGCATGGCGCGCGTCAGGGGAGGCTTGACCGGCGTGACGATGGCGCCGGCGGCCTCGAACCGCCGCGCGGCTGCCGTCACGATCCGCGCCGTCCGTGGTTCGACGTCAAGGCCGACGCCGGCATCGAGCATCAGTCCAAGGCGCAAACCCTTGAGTTCGAGCGCCTGTTCCCCCCAATCGATATCCTGCGGTTGCAGCGCGGTGGGATCGCGCGGATCGGCTCGCGAGAGTTCCCGCATCATCAGCGCCACATCGCCGACGTCGCGCGCCATCGGACCCGCGACTCTGCCGTAATAGGCTGGATCGATCGGCACGCGCCCATGACTGGGCTTGAGGCCGACAATGCCACACCAATTGGCGGGCAGGCGGATCGATCCGCCGATATCGGTGCCGACATGCAAGGGGCCGTAACCGGCGGCGGCGGCCGTCGCCGCTCCAGCTGAACTGCCGCCGGGATTCATCGCCAGGTTCCAGGGATTGCGCGCTAGCGGATGGAAGCTGGAGAGCCCCGAGGATAGCATGCCGAAATCCGGCATCGTTGTCTTGGCGAAGATGATCGCACCCGCCTCCCGCAGTCGCGCTGCTGGCGGAGCGTCGGTTCGGGCGGGAACAAGGTCGCGGGCGGCGGTGCCGAGCGGCAGCGGCACGCCAAGGGTCGCGATGTTTTCCTTGATCGTAGCGGGCAGGCCTTCGAGCGGCCGGGCCGTTCCTGCCAGCCAGCGGGTTTCGGATACCGAGGCCGCGAATAGAGCTGAAACGGGGTCGAAGGCGTAAAGCGCTCCAAGCCTTGGCTCGCTCGCCTCGATTCGAGCGATCACGTCGCGCATGACCTCGACAGGCGACAATTCATGCAGGCGGTAGGCTGCCAGAAGTTCGGCGGCGCTTAGATCGGCCGGGCGCCGGGTCCGCGCGGTCGCGGGTTCAGCGGGCGAGACGGTGGCGCGGGCGTCGATCATCCTGTGTTCCTCGTGAAGGGAAAGTGACAGGCCGCCTGCTGGCCGCCGACCGCAACCTCCGTCAGCATCGGTCGCTCCATCCTGCATCGCGCGGCGGCGCGCGGGCAACGGGGCGCGTAGGCACAGGCGTCGGCCGTTGGCGAATCCGTCGAATGGATCGGCGATGCGGTGACGGCACCTTGCAGTGGCTCGCCCCGCGCCGCCTCCAGCCTTGGCACCGCATCGATGAGCGCGCGCGTGTAGGGGTGGGCCGGGTCAGCGAAGACAGCTCCGGTCCTGCCAATTTCGACGATGCTGCCGCGGTACATCACCGCGACCTGGTCTGCGACATGCTCGACCACCGCGAGATTATGGCTGATGAAGAGATAGGTCACGCCATGGCGCGCCTGGAGCTCGGTCATCAGGTTCAGCACCTGCGCCTGGATCGAGACATCAAGGGCCGAGACCGGCTCGTCGGCGACGATCAGTCGGGGTCGCGTGATGAGCGCACGCGCCAGGGCGATGCGCTGGCGCTGGCCGCCCGAAAATTCATGCGGATAGCGTGCCGAGGCGTCCTGTCCCAAGCCGACTTCGCGCAGCGCTTCAACGACGCGCTCATGCCGCTCCGAGGCGGTCAAGTGGGGTTCCGCGATCGTCAGCGGCTCGGCGACGATGCGCGCGACGGACAACCGTGGATCGAGCGACCCGTTCGGGTCCTGGAAAATCATTTGGAAGAATCGGCGGCGTGCCCGTAGCGCGGCGGCGCTCAAGGCCAGCAGGTTGTCGCCCTCGAACAGCACCGTTCCGGCATCGGGCGGCTCGAGCGCCATCACCAGCCGCGCCAGTGTCGACTTGCCGGAGCCGGATTCGCCGACGAGGCCAAGGCTTTCGCCGGCCGAAATCGTGAGGCTCACATCATCGACCGCCATCAGCCGGCGCCGTGGGCCAAACAGGCTGGCCCTGGGCAAGGCATGGCTCTTTCTCAGGTTCCGGGTTTCGAGCAAGAATGGCGTCATCGGGCCGGTCCCGGGTGGAAGCAGGCGACGCGTGTCGCGCCCACGGCGACCGCCAACGGTTTGTGATCATGGCAGGTTGCGTCACCGCGTGGGCAGCGGCCATGAAAGGGACAACCGGGCGCCATGTCGAGGGGGCCCGGCACGATGCCCGCGATGGCGTTGAGTTTTCGTCCTCGCCCTCGTCCGATCTGAGGAAGCGCTCCAAGCAGGGCCTGCGTGTAGGGGTGGGATGGCCGGCGGAACAGATCGGACGTGGCGCCGCTTTCCATGACCGCGCCACCATAGAACACGGCCGTTTCCGCAGCCAGCCTGGCGACGACGCCAAGATCATGGGAAATGGCCAACAGGGCCATGCCCTCTTCCGCCACGATGGCGCGGATGAGATCGATCAGTTGGGCCTGCACGGTCACGTCGAGCGCCGACGTCGCCTCGTCCGCGATAAGCAGAGCCGGCTTGCAGGCGAGCGCGCCGGCCAGCGCCACACGCTGGCGCTCGCCTCCGGACATTTCGTGCGGATAATGCGCGAGCCTCGTCCCTGCCCGAGCGATACCGACCCGGTCGAGCAGACGGGCGGCCGCCGCCCAGGCGGTCTTGCGATCCAGCCCCTCATGCAGCATCAGGGTTTCCCCGACCTGATCGCCGATCCGCTGCAAGGGGTTGAGGGCCGTCATCGGCTCCTGGAATACCATGCCGATCCGCCTGCCGCGAAGGCGTTGAAGGTTTTCGTCGTTGAGCGTCGTGAGATCGATGCCCTCGAACAGGATTCGCCCGTCGACCCGCGCCGCCGTTGGCAGCAGGCCAAGGATCGCCAGTGCCGTCAGCGATTTGCCCGAGCCCGACTCACCGACGATGCCAAGCGTGCCGCCGGCGTTCAGCCTCAGCGAAATGCCGCGCACCACCGTGGCCGGCCCCCGCGCCGTCGGTAGGGTTATGCTGAGGTTCTCCAGTTGCAGCAGCATTGCGTGTCAAGTCCGCGCGCGGCGCTGGCGCGGATCGAGAACATCGCGCAAGCCGTCGCCGAGGAGGTTGAAGGCCAATACGCTCAGCGCGATCGAGGCGCCGGGAAAGATCGCGAGCCAGGGCTGCGCGCTCATATAGGTCTGCGCGTCGTTCAGCATCCGCCCCCATGATGGTTGTGGCGGCTGCGTGCCAAGACCAAGATAGGACAGGCCGGCCTCGGCCAGGATCGCCAGTGCGAACTGGATCGTTATCTGCACTATGATCGCCCCCGCGATATTGGGCAGAACATGAATTCGGGTGATCGCGATATCCGTCAGGCCGGCGGCCCGGGCGGCGAGCACGTAATCGCGACTCCAGACCTGGACCGCGGCGCCGCGCGCGAGACGCGCGAAAACGGGGAGATTGAAGATGCCGATGGCGACGACGGCGTTCAGTGCGCCGGGGCCAGCCAGCGCCGCGATCATGATCGCCGAGAGCACGGCGGGAAAGGCGAAAGCGAAGTCGGTTGTGCGCATGATCGCGTCGTCAAGCAGTCCGCCTCGACGCGCAGCGGCCAGCGTTCCGAGCAAGACGCCTCCGACACTCCCCATCGCGACCGCGCCGAGCGCAACCAGTAGCGAGCTTCTTCCACCCGCCATGATCATTGACGCGACATCGCGGCCAAGCTGGTCGGTGCCAAGCCAGTGCCCCGCTGACGGTCCCTTGAGCCGGTCAAGAATCGCGATCCGCGCCGGATCATGCGGTGTCCAAACCAGCGAGATCGCCGCCATCAGGCAAATCAGCGCCGTTAGCAACGCACCGGCGATGAACGACGGATTATCCCACCACGCCCGCAACCGCTCGGTGGTCCTTCCCGAGTCCTTTGTCGTCATGCCCGGCGCGCCAGGCGCGGGTCGACCAGGCCGTAGAGCAGCTCCACGGCAAAATTGATCAGGATCACCAACGTCGCGAATAGCATGACGAGGCTCTTCACCGTCACGATGTCATGCTGGGCGATGGCCTGGAACGTCAGGCGCCCCAGTCCGGGGAGCGCAAAGACGTTCTCGATGATGATGGCCCCCGCGATCAGGAAGGAGAATTGCAGCCCCATGATCGTCACGACTGGGATCATCGCATTGCGCAGGACATGGCGCAGCAGGACAGCTTGCCGGCTCAACCCCCTGGCCCGCGCCGTCCTGGCGAAATCCTCTTGCAGGGCCTCGAGCACGGAGGCGCGCGCGACCCGGGCGAGGATCGCGGCCTGTGGCAGGGCAAGCGCGATCGCCGGCAGCAGCAGCGCTTTCAGGGCGGGAAAAAATCCGGCGTTCCAGCCAGGGAAACCGCCAGCCGGAAACCAGCCCAGGCCGACGGAAAATACCAGGACCAGCAGGATGCCGAACCAGAAGTTTGGGATCGCCAAGCCAACCTGGGCGAAGATCATCACCGCCGTGTCCCCCGTCGTGTTGTGATGCGCGGCGGCATACAGCGCGAGTGGTAGCGCGATCGCCGTCGACAGGAGCATGGCCATCAGCGCCAGGGGCAAGGTCACCGGCAGACGCTCCGCCACGAGGCCAGATACCGGCACACGGTAGGTTTGACTCTGGCCCATGTCGCCAGTGGCCAGATCGGCGATCCAGGTCAGAAAGCGCTCGGGCGCCGGCCGGTCAAGCCCCAGTTCGACACGCAGGGCCTGGAGCGCCTCGGGCGCCGCGTTGAGCCCCAGCGTCACGGCCGCCGGATCACCCGGCAGGATATCGAGCACGACGAAGACGATCACGGCCGCCACGAGCAGCGTGGCCATGAGTACGGTCAGGCGCCGGAGAAGCCAGAACATCGACGTTCAGCGCCCACCCCGCCTATGGCAACCACTTCAACTCGGCCAGCGGATTGACGGCAAGCGGCCAGTTCGGCCACAGCCCGTCGAGCTTGGCTGCGCTCACCGTGATCTTGGGAAGGATGAACAGGAATCCGTTGACGGCGTCGCGTGCCAGCAGGCGCTGCGCCTCGCCATACAAGGCGTTGCGTTCGACATCGCCCGTCGCGGCCTCGACTTTCGCTATCACTGCGTTGAACTCGGGGTTTTTGTACTGAAAGTAATAGTCAGGCCGCGTATAGACTTGGATATCCAGCGGTTCGGTATGCGAGATGATCGATAACTCGAAATCCTTGCCGCGGAATACGCGCTCCAGCCATTGCGGGAATTCCAGAGGCTCGATGCGGGCCGTGATTCCCACCTGCGCCAGCAATGCCGCGATGATTTCGCCGGAACGGCGGGCATAGGCTGGGGGCGGCAGCTTCAACGTACAGGTAAAGCCGTTGGGATAGCCGGCGTCCGCCAGCAGCTTCCTTGCTTTCGCCGGATCGTAGGGGTAGGTGCCGGTCAGGTCGACATAGGCGGGGTGGAGCGGCGAGAAGTGGCTGCCGATCAGGCTGACATCGAATCCGTAGACCCCGAGCGCGATCGACTTGCGGTCGAGGGCGTGGCTGATCGCCTGCCGCACGCGCACATCCGAGAATGGCGCCACGGCATTGTTCATCGCCAGGATCGTCTCCCCCTCGGTATTGCCGACCGTGACCATGAGTTTCGTATCCGCCTTCAACTGTGGCAGCGCCTCCGCCGCGCCGAGATTGGTGAGGGC
>JAESGE010000244.1_pt1 | contig 18863 bp, 15 predicted proteins | sample 9269601 | NCBI WGS metagenome assembly JAESGE01 (sample SAMN14515569, study PRJNA621662) | algae metagenome | isolation source: Tolypothrix brevis GSE-NOS-MK-07-07A and co-occurring heterotrophs from wet... | place: USA: Grand Staircase Escalante National Monument, Utah | collected 2006-04-16
TATGTTTAATATTTTTTCTTGCCTAATCATATTAATTCAGTATTATTTTCTTAATTATCCTGACTTTTCACTTTTATCTTGACTGTAATCTCTTTGTACTTCAAGTTGAAGTGCGAAATGTGGGTTATAAATTTCAATTAGGTAAGCAGCACTTCAACTTATCTGGACTACCTTTTGCTGCAAAGGAAGTTGCCAACTTGGAAGCAACTATTTCTGGTACAACTAAGCTGTTAGATCAGGATTTTAGCACGAAAGCCACAATTCCGCAAATGAATCAAAACTCGGTGGTGCATTTTGCGACTCATGCGGCTTTTGTTCCTGGTTTACCAGAAGATTCGTTTATTCTATTTGGAAATGGCGATCGCATCACTTTACGCAACATCCACGATACTTGGTTTTTAACCAACGTTGATTTAATTGTGTTGAGTGCCTGTGATACAGGATTAGGGGGAATATTAGGCAATGGCGAAGAAATTTTAGGATTTGGCTACTTGATGCAAAATGCCGGAGCAAGGGCTGCTGTTGCTTCTCTGTGGTCAGTTAATGATGGCGGCACTCAAGCGCTGATGAATGTTTTTTACACCAAACTCAAACAAGGAAATCTCACCAAAGCCGAAGCTTTAAGACAAGCACAAATAGCTTTAATTAATAGTAGCAAAAATCCTGTTGGCAAACAACGCGGGGACAGTATTGTAATAGAACCTTTAGCATCAAATTTAGGCGACAAGCTTAGTCATCCTTACTACTGGGCGCCATTTATTTTAATTGGCAATGGATTGTAGTTAGTTTAGAAGAATTGAACTGCCGTGCTATTTAAACGCAACCTTCTGCAATTGAGTTGCATCGGGTGACAATGCGATTGGCTCGCGATGCAACTCAATTGCATCGAGTGACAATGCGATTGGATCGCGATCCGATGCCATTGTATCGAGTGACAATGCCATTGTGTCGGGTCACAATTCGATCGCATCGAGTAACAATGCCCTTGTGTCGGGTGACAATGCGATCGCATAACCAAATCATCAGACTTAAGTAATTATCCGGAAAATATACTCGATGCCTTGTATCTATTTAAGAGATTTTGCGGTTATATTAAATTAGATGGTTGACAATATGCTCCTGAGTAGCATCAAAAGCTTGAGGGTAATGCTTGTAACTCTGTTGTTATCCTTTGCTGCCACAGGAGAACTCAAGGCTGTTGCAGTTATGGCAAACCTAACTTTGACACAGGTACAAACTTTTTAGTCTTACGCAAGCCCTCTTGTCTACACTAACAGTAACTAATAAGCAATAAATAGTGGTTATTATAGTATGCTATACCCTATCTTTCCATCTGCACTGTCTGCGATGATCGTCCATGTCGAAAATGTCGCAGTGCAGCCAGAACAAAATTTAATATTTACTTCAAAAGTTAATTTATTGCCATCAAAAAGTGTTGATATTAATTTTACAACTCCATCATTTATTATGGTTCAAGATTCGTCTTCTAAAAACGCAGAAGCTAATCGACTTTTGCAACAAGGAATTGAGACATTAAATCAAGGACAAGTATCAGAAGCGCAAAAATATTTACAGCAAGCGCTTAATATTTATCGGCAAATTAAAGACACTTTAGGGGAAGGAGAGACTCTAAAAAATTTGGGTAATGCTTATTATCTTCAAGCAGACTATGCCCAAGCAATTAATTATCAACAACAGGCTTTAAAAATAGCACAGCAAATTCATAACCCCGATTTAGAAAGTAGGGCGTTATTGAATATCGGAAACGCTTATCGTGATTGGAAAAAGTACCCTGATGGGATTAACTACTACCAACAGAGTTTAGTAATTTCACGTCAATCCCAAATCCGACAAGTTGAAGGTATAGCAATCGGTAATTTAGGAATTGCTTACTACGAATCAAAAGATTATCTCAAGGCAGTAGAAATTTTACAACAGGGTTTGACTATTGCTCGGTCAATTGAAGATAACAAATTAGAGTCACTTTGTTTAGTGTATTTAGGACAAGTTTATAATGCCATGCAAGAATATGCCAAAGCGATTGAATATTATCAGCAAGTTTTGGTAATTAGTAGAAAACTCGATAATCGTCGTGAGGAAGTTATTATAGTAAGTGCGCTAGGACTTGCCTATGAAAAAATGGGTAACAACCAAAAAGCTCGTGACTTTTACCAACTCCAGTTAATATTAGCACAGGGATTAAACGACAAAGAACAAGAGATAGCAGCGCGTAAAAATATTGAAAGAATCCAGCTTCCTTCTAATTACCAAGAATTGGAACAAGTACGCCAAAAACTAGAACAATCACGAACAAGCAATAATTTACCAGCAGTGGTACTTGCTTTAATTGAGACAGGCAGGATTTACAATCAGCAAGCTAACTACTCAGAAGCTGCTAAAGCACTTGAATTAGGTTTGCAACTAACGCGAGATATGAAAAATTCGCTATTAGAAAGTCAAGTTTTGTTAGAATTTGGAACTACTTATTCTTTACAGAAAAAACCTGATAAGGCGATTGAATTATATAAGCAAACTTTAGCTATTGCTCAACAAATAAAAAAAACAAATAATAGTCAAATTAAAGATTTAGGTATTGAAACAGAAAGAATAGCTCTGATAGAAATAGCGACTAATTATACACTTCAAGGAGACTTACGGCAGGCAATTGAGTATCGTCAGCAAGATTTAGCAATAGCCGGTAAACTTAAAAACTCTCTTAGAGAAGGACAGGCTATTTATGCTCTAGGTAATCTTTACTGGGAACAAGACAACTATATCCAAGCAATTAATTATTTTGAGCAGAGTTTGGCAACTGGGCGAAAAATTAATAATCTAGTGCTACAAGTGCAATCTTTGAGAATATTAGCAACTGCTTATTTGGGATTAGGAGATTTTGAACAAGCAATTAATTACGCTGAAAAAACTAAAAAAATAGTTGAAGAAATTGATAAGCCCCGGCAAGGGCAGCAAACTTTATCTACTATAGAAATTGATTTCCTTACACAATTACAGAGCGAGTCCTTGTCTTTATTGGGTGCTGCTTACTTGTTTGGTAGTGCCAGCCACGACAAAGCTATTGGATATTTCCAGCAAAATTTAGAACTTGCAAGAAATCTTCCCAGTAGTAATAACAAAGTCACAGCTTTAACAAATGCTTATCAGAGTTTAGGGAGTGCGAATGCTTTTCTAGGAAAATATGACGAAGCTATAAAGTATTACGAAGAAGTTTTAGCTGTTCGACGCTCAATCAAAGAACCGCAATTTGAAAAGATAAACCGTCAGATAGAAGGGGCTAATCTACAATTTTTAAGCTCGGCTTATGCTTCCAAGGGAGATATTAAAAAATCAGTTGAGTATGCTCAGGAGAGTTTAGCGATCGCACAGGAAGACAATAATCTTTACGGTAAAGCTGGGGCTTTGGGGAATCTGGGACGGACTCTATTTCTGGCTGGGAATTTACCGGAAGCGGAGAAAACACTACGAGAAGCAATTAATATATTTGAATCAGTCAGAACAAGATTAGGCGAAAAGGACTTACAAAAAGTCTCTTTCTTTGAGATATACACAGATGTTTACGAATTGCTACAACAAGTATTAATTGCCCAAAATAAATCGATTGCAGCCTTAGAAATTGCTGAACAAGGTAGAGCAAAATCTTTTTCTGAGTTATTAGTATCCCGTGCAGGATTGACAAAGATTCCTAACGCATCATTGAACCTTGAACAAATAAAGAAAGTTGCTAAGGAACAAAACGCTACACTCGTTGAATATTCGATTATTTACAACTCTTCCCAAGCATTAGTTCCAGCCAGAATTCAAGGTTTACAGCCCAACCAAGAATCAAAACTTTACATTTGGGTGGTTCAGCCTACAGGTGAAGTAGAATTTCGCTCAATTGATCTCAAAAAATCTTTAAACACCTCTCTAGCAAAGCTTGTTACCAGCAGCCGTAATTCCATTGGTGTTAGAGGACGTAAAGCAAGCATCTTGACAGAGCTTATAGTTAATGAACCAGAACAAAAAAACCGATTACAGCAATTACACAAATTACTTATCGATCCCATTGCTGACATTCTTCCCAAAGATCCAAACTCTCACGTCATCTTTATTCCTCAAGGTCAACTGTTTTTAGTTCCCTTTCCCGCTTTACAGGATGCGAATGGTAAATATTTGATTGAAAAACATACTATTCTCACTGCACCTGCAATTCAAGTTCTAAATTTAACTCATCAACAAAAGCTCAAGCCACAACCCGCAAATTTGCAAGCAGCGTTGATTGTGGGTAATCCTACAATGCCTAAAGTCGCAACAAAACTTGGCGATGCACCTCAGCAGTTGTCTAACTTAGCAGGTGCAGAAGCAGAAGCAAATGAAATTGCCAAACTATTTAAAACTAAGGCATTTACAGGAAATCAAGCCATCAAAGCCAAAATCTTACCCAAGCTATCGCAAGCTAGGATCATTCATTTAGCAACGCATGGCTTATTAGATGATTTTAAAGGATTAGGTGTACCAGGAGCGATCGCCCTTGCGCCATCTGGTAACGGTGAACTCAACGATGGTTTACTTACCGCTAACGAAATTTTAGACTTGAAACTCAATGCTGATTTAATTGTCCTGAGTGCTTGCGATACTGGAGGAGGTAAAATCACTGGCGATGGTGTAATTGGTTTATCCCGTTCTTTAATTACAGCAGGTACACCCAGTGTAATCGTATCTTTGTGGTCTGTACCCGATGCACCTACAGCTGAGTTGATGACTGAATTTTATCGCAACTGGCAACAGCGCAAGCTAAATAAAGCTCAAGCATTACGTCAAGCAATGCTGACAACTATGAAAAATCATCCAAAACCCAAAGATTGGGCAGCATTTACCTTGATTGGCGAGGCAAAGTGAAATTTAGCTGTGTGCTTCAGCCTTCATTTGAGGACTAAAGTCCTCACTACGAGAGGCTACGCGAACACTACAAACCTTTAATTATTTACGCCGCTTTACTTAAGTATATGAGGAAAAGAATAGGCTATGTCATTCATCAAGCGTCGTCATTTTTTACAGTTCGCAAGTTCGTTGTTAGCCACTCTTGGCATTAGCCAGTTAGAAATTGAGCAGCAAGCGATTGGCTATGCGGAAGTTTTAGCGCAAAATACCCCCCGCAAACGAGCTTTATTAGTAGGCATTAATGATTACCTAAAAGTAGGTGATTTTCAATGGTATCCATTGGAAGGGGCTGTCAATGATACTCAAATCCAGAAAGAACTTTTAATCAACCTCTTTGGCTTTCAACCTAATGACATCCGTATCCTGCACAACCAAGAAGCAACCCGTGCAAATATTTTACAAGCCTTTGAAGACCACTTAATTAAATGGGCGCAACCGGGAGATGTGGTGATATTTCATTACTCTGGACATGGTTCTCAAGTTGCCGATCCAGATAAAGTTTTTGACGATAAACGAGTTAGCACAATTGTACCCATTGACAGCCGACTTCCACCTGGATATCCCAACAAAGGAGGCAAAGTCAATGATATTACTGGGCATACACTGTGGTTATTAATGCAAGCTATCAATACAGAAAACGTCACTTTTGTGCTAGATAGCTGTTACTCAGGTGGTGCAAGAAAAGGGATTTTGACAGTGCGATCGCGTCCCGGTGATCAAGAACTGTTGCGTATTACAGACTCCAAAATCCAACTTTTAGCAAGTACCGAAGAACAAAAATATCAAAAACAACTAATGTCTCGACTGAAGTTAACCAACTCAGACTTTGTTAAAATGCGTCAACAAGGTGTGCCGAAAGGAGTCATGCTTGCTGCCGCTAAACGAGACCAGTCAGCCATTGATACGCGCTTTGCTGATACGCCTGTTGGTATTTTTACTTATACACTCAGTCGCTATCTTTGGCAGCAAACATCCTCTGAGTCAGTTAATCAGGTGATGGTAAGTGCAGCAGACACCACAAATAGAATACTGCGAGAATATTTCCCTACATCCGGCATTGTGCAACAACCAGAATTTAACGTCAAGCAGGGAAGCAATAACGACAAGAAAATAGTTTATTTTACTAAGAGAAAAAACACACCAGCCGAAGCAGTAGTTACCAAAGTACAAGGAAATCAAATTGATTTGTTTTTAGGAGGGATAGATCCTCGAAGTTTAAAAGCCTTTGGACGAGGTGCAACTTTTACAGTAGTCGATAATCAAGGGCGAGAACAAGGGCAAGTACAAATTGAGTCACGACAACAACTTAAAGCACAAGGCAAATTTATCCAAGTAAATAGGGGAATCATCGCAGCTGGTACATTATTACAAGAGCGATCGCGGGCAATTCCCAGCAACCTCACTCTCGACATTGGGCTAGATCCCTCCTTGGGACAGGAGATAGAACAGGCAAAGCAAGCACTTCAATCTATCAAACGCATTCAACCAGTGCCGTTATCACAACAAGAAGTCCAATATATCCTCGGTCGAATCACCAAATCTTATTATCAGCAATTGCAAAAGCTGAAGGTGAAAAACTTGCCAGAAGTCGGTAGCATTGCTTTGTTTTCCCCTGCACAAGATTTAATCCCTGGTTCAGCAGGTATCCCAACAGAAAAAGTAACCGATGCAGTCAAGCGATTACAAGCCAAACTAAAATCTTTGCTAGCAGCGCGAATTGTCAAGCTGACGTTAAATACTACCTCATCTCGGCTTCTAGTATCAGCAGCAATGCAAAGGGTAGATGGTAGTCAAATTGCGGCAGAATCATTCACCGTGCGGGGAGGAGCGAACAAAATTCCCAGTAGAACCAGAGGGACAGCACCTCAGACATCCAACGCTCAGAAAATGCAGGCAGGAACCGAGGTACAATTCTTGGTAGCTAATAATGAGTCCCATGACCTTTATATTAGTGTATTGCTGATTAGTGTCGATGGCGAGTTAACAGTCCTCTCACCGTTACCAGGTAACGAAGATGTCAAACCAGTTCCAGCAAAACAGGAAATTCAAATACCCGATCGCGATCGCGGGGAAAACTATAAATTTAAAATTGGCAAAGATCCAGGAATAGCAGAAGTACTGATAATTGCCAGTACAACACCCTTGACAAAAGCCATTCAGCTATTGCGGACTTTAGCAGCCGAGCAACCTGAAGACAAAAGAGGATTGCCTGTGAATTTGGACAAAGAGCCAGCAGAGGCGATCGCCAGTTTATTAGATGATTTAGACGAAGGCAGTCGTGGCACTGGTACAAGTGCAATACCCGGTATTCGTCAAATTGACACACGACAAATGGCAGCTTTATCAATTACGTTTGAGGTTACTAATGATGGAGATAAGTGAGGCAACTTGAAATTTTCGTCTTAGTAAAGTTATAGAAAATCATCCTAATCCCAAATTTTGGGCAGCATTTACGCTTATTCACAAGGCAAAATAAAATAAAATCTCTTTTTATGTGTTTATGACTGATTCTCGCTTGCAACAGGCAATCAATCGTTATCAAACAGCTATTGAACAACTTAAAACTACTATTAATACCGCTAAACCAACAACCACACCAGAAGAAGCAAAAAAGCAACTTACACCCACGCAAATTTTAGAAGTGTTCACAGCGCGAGATGAAGTACAAGCAGCACTGACAGATACTACCCAGACATCTGGAGAGAATTTAGCAGTGATCGCAGAACTAGATAAAATACTCAAAGACAATGCTGAGGCGATCGCCACCATCCGCGAAACCGCTGATTGGCAAACCAGCTTCAATCCTCCCAAAAAAGCTTGGTGGTGGTCATTGCAACCTGAAAACAAACCTCATCAATTTTGGGATCAGTTTGATTGGTTTTGGGGTGCCGTTTCTATATCTTCGCTGACTATTTCTCTTGGTTTAGTTGGAGACATTTCATCTCGATTTCTCACAGGTGGACCTGATACACTAGGCGCAGTGGCAGTCAGTACACAAAGCATTTTGACCTTACTAACTGCTGGTGGCGCACTAACTCTAGCAGGACAAGAAGCTTACAAACGCACTCTTAAAAGGTTGAAAATACCAGAGCGATTCTGGCATGAGATTAGTGCAGCTTTTTCATTCTTATTAGTAATTGGATTATTAGGTTTGCGGTTATCTCTGCCCCAAATTGCCACTCAATACAATAAATGGGGCTTCAACAACTACAAAGAAGGTGACTGGGGAAGTGCTGAAGAGAATTATCAACGAGCAATCAAACTCAACCCTGATGATACCCTAGCCCACTTTCGCTTAGGTTTACTCTACGAAGAGTTGCAAAAACTTGATCTTGCACGTACCGAATACCAAATTGCAGCACAAGAAAATATTCCCGATGCCATAAATAATCTTTCTCGTCTTTACATCCTCAATAAAAACTATCCAGCTGCGGCTAATTTATTGTTAAAAACATTGGCTGATGAACAGAAGTTAAAACCTAGTGCAGAGACTAAACACGCTTTATTGAAAAATCTAGGTTGGGCAAGGCTCATGCAAAGCCATTACCCGGATGCAGAAGCAAAACTGCTAGAAGCAATTGACTTACAACAATCTGCCAAACTAACAAAAAATATTGCCGCCCCCCACTGTCTATTAGCGCAGGTAATGGAAGCACAAAAGGATAAAAAAGGCGCTCTCAAAGAATGGGAAACTTGCATTCAGTATGCCGATATTGCTTCTAGTACTGATGACGATGGTTGGGTTATTACTGCTCAAAAACGCTTGGCAGAAAAGGAAAAGAAGAAATGAGTAGCTTGAACCTAACTTGCAAAATATTACTATTAGGGACAGTAGTTTTGGGGATGGCAAAAACTGTAATTGCCCAAGGTCAACCAGCAGTTGTGTACTCTGCTAGAATTGACTCTACAACAGGCAAAATCTTTCTCAAACGCCCTGATTGGTCAAATTTTCGACCTGTTTCTGTGGGAACAGAATTAAATCAGGGAGATCAGATCAAGCCTGATAAGGGTGTTAGGGTGAGAGTAGTTTGCCCTAATCTCTCCAAACCATTTATTCCCATAGGAGTGCCATCAGGTTTAAAAACAATCTGTCCTGTTTGGCAAGCAATCATCTCTAAAGCACCTCCACCCGCTGGGACTCTAGGCGGTAATAATCCCCTAATTCCCTACTTAATTACCCCTCGCCATACCCTACTATTGAACAACACTCCTACTTTCCGTTGGAATGCTGTACCTAACGCTACGCAATATACAGTAACTTTACACAGTTCCACAGGAGTAGTGTGGCAAAAGCAGGTCAAAAACAATTCTTTAGTTTATCCTGGATTACCTCCATTACAACCAGGAACAAGCTATTCGTTAGTTATTAAAGCCAATAATGGCAAAACATCTCAGGACGAAGGCACGTCTAACCTAGATTTTAGAGTGCTACGTAAATCTGAGGCAACAGCTATCGAATCTGAAGTAACTAAAATAACTAAATTAGGATTAAATGAACAAGTAGCTGCTCTAATGTTGGCAAATCTTTACAGCCGCTACACTTTACCGCAAGATGCAATTCAAGACTATGGTCTGACTACTGATACCTTCAAAAGCTATAACTTGAGTGCAGATGCGATCGCCACCTTAGAAAATGTAGTCAAAACAGGTAAGCAATCAACAATCATTTATCGTTCCTTCGGAGATATTTACTGGCAAACTGGATTAGCCCAAAAAGCAGTGGACAATTATTTGGCAGCAATCAAACTTGTCAAAAGTGATGAAGATTTAGAACAGAAGATATTAGCCCAATTCGCTTTAGGGGAAGTCTATGCTGCAACAGATGATAATAAACAGGCTATAAGTTGGTATTCTCAAGCTAAGGATGGATACACTTTGTTAGGTGATAGTAGACGTGCCGATTTTTTAAAGCAGCAAATAGAAAGTCTACAGCAACAATAGCCTCTCTTGCTCAAACTTTTGGTGCGACTACCAGCACTGCCGTCTTCACCCCCATATGAAGTTTTAACTTTTTCCCAACTTCAGCGCCAACTTTTGATAAATCTCGTCCAACCACACCGGAATTACAGGTTTACCTTCGTCCAAAGATGCGATCGCCTTTTTTCTGTCAAACTCCACAAGCTCAAGCGATACCTTCGGCACGCCTAACGGCGATCGCTCCTGCGCTTGTAACAACAACATAAACCGCTTACCTTTACCTGATGTAAATAACTCCGGCTCTTGGTCTTTCAGCTTTTTCAGGGTGGTGCTGGCTATGTCAAAACTTAACCCCACAGATAGCCAATATGACATTGCAGCCAGTTCCAGCAAATTAGACTTTGAGTAATAAATACTACGTCCTGTCCCAGTATCACTGATTACAGGAACAATCACCCCCCTCTCTCGCCAATACTGTAGCTGACGAAGGGTGCAGCCTGTGATTTCAGCAGCTTCCTTGCTTGTAAAAAATGTCTCCTGCATACAATTCATTTTACAGAAGACTTGTTTAATACAAATATGTTAGTATTAGACAATATTGTTTTAAAGCGATGAGTCAAATCACTATTCAGTGTCGTCTTGTAGCCTCAGAGTCATCACGCCACCAACTATGGAAGTTGATGGCAGAGCTAAATACGCCACTGATTAATGAACTATTGCGTCAGGTAAATCAACACCCAGAGTTTGAAAGTTGGCGGCAAAAGGGCAAACACCCTACTAGTGTTGTGAAACAACTCTGCCAACCTTTAAAAACTGACCCTCGCTTCATCGGTCAACCTGCACGGTTTTATGCAAGTGCGATCGCATTGGTGAACTACATCTATAAATCTAGGACTTACGCTAATGAAGCGATCGCAGTTCCAACTAGAAGGCAAAATTCGCTGGTTGGAAATGCTCAAAAGTGATGTTGAATTGGTAGAAAGTAGTGGTGTCAGCTTAGATAGTCTTCGCACTAAAGCTGCTGAAGTTTTGGTTCAATTTGCTACTCTCAATACTGCTGAAACTCAATCAACGAATTTAAAAAAAGCTAAAAAGCGCAAAAAAGCTCAAAATTCAGATAGCAACAATTTATCAAAGAATTTATTTGAGACTTACCGCAACACAGAAGATAACTTGACTCGTTGCGCCATCAGCTATTTGCTCAAAAATAGTTGCAAAATCAACGAGAAAGAGGAAGACTCTAAAAAATTTGCTCAACGTCGCCGTAAAGTTGAAATTCAGATTGAACGCCTCAAAGAACAGCTAGAAACACGAATTCCCAAAGGTCGAGATTTAACCGATACCAAATGGCTCGAAACTCTTTTCACTGCTACTCACAACGTTCCAACCAATGAAGCCGAGGCAAAATCTTGGCAAGACAGCCTTTTAAGGCAATCCAGCAAAGTACCTTTCCCAGTAGCTTACGAAAGCAACGAAGACATGACTTGGTTTAAAAACCAGTTTGGGCGCATCTGTGTAAAATTCAACGGTTTGAGTGAGCATAGCTTTCAAGTTTATTGTGATTCTCGCCAACTTCACTGGTTTCAACGCTTTCTAGAAGATCAACAAATTAAGAAAAATAGCAAAAATCAACACTCCAGCAGCCTGTTCACCCTGCGTAGTGGGCGTATTGCTTGGCAAGAAGAGGAAGGCAAAGGCGATCCTTGGAATCTTCATCACTTAACACTTTACTGTACCGTCGATACCCGTCTGTGGACTGCCGAAGGGACAAAATTAGTCATAGAGGAAAAAGCCGAAGATATAGCCAAAATCATTACTCAAACCAAAGATAAGGGTGATTTGAATGAGAAGCAATTAGCCCATATCAAACGTAAAAACTCCACCCTCGCTAGAATTCATAACCCCTTCCCCCGTCCTACCAAGGCTCTATACAAAGGACAGTCTCACATTCTTGTTGGCGTGAGTCTCGGCTTGGAAAAGCCTGCAACCTTAGCCGTTGTGAATGCTGTAACTGGGGAAGTTATAACCTACCGCAACATCAAACAACTGCTGGGCGAAAATTACAAACTACTCAACCGACAACGACAACAAAAACAAGCCTTATCTCACAAGCGTAAAATAGCTCAAACACTTGCTGCACCAAATCATTTTGGGGAATCGGAGTTAGGGGAGTATATTGACAGATTACTAGCGAAAGAGATTATTGCGATCGCACTGAACTACTTTGCTGGAAGTATTGTTTTACCCAAGCTAGGCGATATGCGAGAACAAGTTCAAAGTGAGGTTCAAGCCAAAGCTGAACAAAAATCAGACTTAATAGAAGTTCAAAAACAGTATGCTAAACAATACCGAGTTAGCGTCTATCAGTGGAGTTACAGCAGATTGATGGCAAATATTCACTCGTCAGCTGCTAAAGCTGGAATTGTTATAGAGGAGTCAAAACAGCCAATTCGAGGTAGTCCACAGGAGAAAGCGAAAGAATTAGCGATCGCTGCTTACCATTCCCGCAAAATAAACTGATTGACAAAACACCGAACCTTGATAATAAAATAATCAGTAATAGCGCCGCAGTTCATGCTTGTTACAAGCCTCTGTGCTGTGTAAATTTGGGTTAGTTTGACTGCTGTTAAACAGTCTTGCTTTCTGACCCTGGTAGCTGCCCACCTTGATGCTGCTGTCCCTTGCGGACAGGAATTAGGTGCGCCCCCAGTAATAGAGGTGCGGGTTTACCGCAGTGGTGGCTACCCAATCACCTCCGACCAAGGAGGAACCCACCTTAATTATTTTTTGGCATGGTAAAGCGGGAGTGATTTTCCTGGGGTTGCTGCCAAAAGTTCAAATCGCTTATTGATTAATGCTTGTAGCTTTGATGGTGTCAGTTAATTTACTTTTTTAAGTGTTAACTGACAGGCGATTTTGGCAGACCTGACAAAAATGCTTCTGAAAGTCTTTGTTCGTGAAGGGTTTGAGGTGCAGAGTTTCAATACCCCTCACAGCTTGAGGCGGGTTGAAAGTCTCCGCGAAATTGTAAGCTTGGAACCGCTTGGGTTTCAATACCCCTCACAGCTTGAGGCGGGTTGAAAGATTGATTTGGATTGCGGTTCAATTGTAGTTGAAGTTTCAATACCCCTCACAGCTTGAGGCGGGTTGAAAGATTCCAACTTTTTGATGGAGGCGATCGCACTCCGGCTTGTTTCAATACCCCTCACAGCTTGAGGCGGGTTGAAAAGCAGGTGGATGGCTATTGTTTCAATGCGCCTCCTAGCTTGAGGCGGGTTAAAATTCACCATAAAATTTTTGCGTTCGGTTTCAAAGGCTAGTAAATTAAAATACTGTTCTAAAATTAAGGTGGGTTGAAAGGAGTGCTGCGATCGTACATAGCGTGAAAGATGTATATTAGCTTTAGCAAAAATCCAAGGACGATTAATCTGTCAACACGAGTGTAAAGACAAGAAAAAGTCAAAAGGTCATTTAATTTGGCAAGGCGATCAAATAATTAGTCAGTGTACATCTGTTAAGTGTGACACTAATTTGTTAGGTGTGACACTAATTTGTTAAAAATGACATTAATCTGTTAACAGTGACAAATAATTAGTTAATGTACATGTCTAATGGAGAATAGGAGACTCGAACCCCTGACCTCTGCGGTGCGATCGCAGCACTCTACCAACTGAGCTAATTCCCCAAATTGCTATTTGTCTTTTTGTCGTGAGCCATCAACCATTCTAGCATTCGCCTGCAAAGATTGTTGAGGCTCATAGTGTAAAAACACTTCTTCTACCCGTTCTAGTTCCAAATCAGTTAAATAATCTACAGTCCAGTTGCAGCAACGCTGTAGCATGTGAAATGGGTAAGTATTTGCTACACCTAATACTTGCATTCCTGCACGTTTTCCGGCTTGTACCCCTGCTGGAGTATCTTCTATCACCAGACACTCACAAGGTTGAAGATTTAAATCAGTATATTCCTGATTCAGGCGTTCCACTGCCAATAAATAACCATCGGGTTCTGGTTTACTAGTGGCGATGTCATCACCTGCTACTATCACTTTAAAGTATTCGGCGAGTTTAGCGTGTTCGAGTACCAGAGAGATTTCTTTGCGGATAGCATCACTGACTAATCCTAATTTCAGATTGCGCGATCGCACTTGAAATATTAAGTCATCTAAACCCGCATACAAAGGCAGTTTTTCTCTTTTCTCAACTTCCAGGGCATACATAGCTGCTTTGCGGTTTAGCAACACAGTTAAGTCATCTTCACTCTTGACTCTACCACGACTTGCCAACAATTCACGCAAAATTGCGCGATCGCACTTGTCCAAACAAACTTGGTTTAACTCACCCTTTTTCAAGGTGAGATTTTCCTCAATCAGAATTTGCTTAATCAGTTCTTCGTGAATTGACTCGTCATTAATGATAACGCCATTAAAATCAAATAAAACTGCCTTTAAACTCATGCCTTTGTGCCAAATGCTGGAGATCCAAAGTCCTCCAAATCATTATTATCTGTCGCCCTGGCGTACTGCCCAACACTTTTTTTGATTGTATTGTCTCCTAAAATCGGTTTCACGCCACTAGTTACCTGATTTATCCACCAAATATCTTGGGTTTGCACTGCTGCAAATCCTGCGGTACCCATACTCGCATCTACACTGCCAGCAGCATAGTCACGAATATAAGGCTCTTCAAAAACATCATTCAGCCATTCTAACTGACGCAGGGTCTTTTGATTACCATCCAAAATCAATATTTGTCCACCCTCCACCAGCAAGCGGAAGCTTTCATGCAAAATTGCTTGGGATACTGTTGGGGGTGTTTCGTGAAATAGCAAAGAAGCTGTCACCAAGTCAAAAGAAGCATCCTTAAAAACTGTTTTTTCAGCATTCCCATGTCGCCAAGTTATATCTAATTTAGCACTTTGGGCTTTGTGTTCTGCCCTTACTAGCATATAAGGTGATAAATCTAAACCAATAACTTCAGCTTGAGGAAAAGCCTGCTTTAGCATTAAAGTTGTGGAACCTGTACCGCAGCCTAAATCGAGGATGCGTCGCGGTTGTACTATAATAGCATCAATTAAAGCTTGCCGCACCCAGGTTTCGTTAGGTGGTACAACGTATTGGGTAATCGCATCGTAGGTAACTGCTGCACCTGAGTTGAGATATCCCCCTTCAATGCCGTGGAAATTTTGGCTAGTGTAGTACGAGGGAATTGTTACATCATCTCGTCGGAAGCTGGCGCTCTCTTTCTCCCAGTCTACACTTTCAGCATAACGCCGCAAAGATTCCTCATCAATTAAAAGGCGTACTACAGGTGATAGAAAACGTTCCCAGATTGTATCTTGACGAACTGCCATATAATTTTCTCAAATTTATCTAAGTTATGTAAATATTTATAAATTTTAATACATTTTGGAAAAATCTGGTATTTGTGCAGGAAGCGATCGCTTTCATGTATTATATGTGTTACGATAATAATACAAGCTTGTTCTCCCAGAATAGTTAATCAGCTTCACGAAAATTTAGGAAGCCGACTAACTCAAAATTAAACTGTTACAACTAACTTGGATTGGTTAGTTGTTAGTAGGTAGTGAAAATACTATCAACCAACAACTATCAACCATCAACTATCAACCAAATTATGCCCTACGAAAACTTAGAAATATCCACGAGATCGCCTGTTTTATCTTGGGCTAATCACCCCTTAAAATCAGATGAAATTAAAATGGCAAAAAACGTAGCATCGCTGCCATTTGTATTTAAACACGTTGCTTTAATGCCAGATGTTCACTTAGGGAAAGGAGCCTTAGTTGGTTCTGTAATTGCCACAAAAGAAGCAATTATTCCGGCTGCTGTCGGTGTAGATATTGGTTGCGGTATAATGGCAATAAAAACACCATTTAAAGGTGAACAACTCGAAGGCAAATTGAAGAAAATTCGCTTGGATATTGAAGCAGCAATTCCAACTGGATTTAACGAAAATAAAGAAGTGGAAAAATCCGTTACCAACTGGCAACGCTGGAGTGATTTTAAAGACTTGCATCGTGGGGTACAAGACTTACAAGGAAAAGCCATGCGGCAGTTAGGTTCTCTTGGAGGGGGTGAAGAATTGCCCCTTACTGTAGTAATACAGTAATCAAAACTCGTCCAAATCGGTGAAGGCTGAGATTGCTAATACCGAGGGAAGCGGTAAAACGCCCCGTAGAGAGCAGAGGGACTTGGGCATCCTAATTAATTAGGATGAAGGTGTGCTCCGAACTATACCGAAAACGAAGGTATAGAACCAAGCAGAAATGTCTTGGTCGATTGCAACTTTTATCTGTGAAAGTGTTAGGTAGAAGTCGAAACAGTATTGAACTTAGACTGTGGAGACTTAGCAAACTTAACAAGCAATTAGTAACAAATTGAACCACTTCATTGAAGTTTGCCTCGATACAGAAAACTCTGTTTGGCTGATGCTGCATTCTGGTTCCCGCAATATCGGCAATAATGTAGCGCAATGCCATATTCACACTGCGAAGGAATTGGCAAAAATGGCAGGTAATAGTTTACCTGACCCAGACTTGGCTTATTTTATCGCCGGAACGCCAGAATTTCAAGCATATTGGCATGATTTGCAGTGGTCGCAGGATTATGCGCGTGTTAACCGTGATGTCATGATGGCACGTTTTAAGCGCATTGTGGAGAAACATCTCGCAGGTGGAAAGGCAATTAAACCTTTATTAGAAGTGAATTGCCATCACAATTATGCCGAAAAAGAAGTACATTTTGGTGAAGATGTGTATGTCACTCGCAAAGGTGCAGTTCGCGCACAAGAAGAAGACTACGGCATTATTCCCGGTTCAATGGGGGCAAAATCCTACATTGTTAAAGGTAAAGGTAATGCTCACAGCTTCTGTTCTTGCAGTCATGGTGCGGGACGTTTGCTATCTCGAAATAAGGCAAAAAACACTTATACACTCGATGATTTGATTGAGCAAACAAAGGGTGTAGAATGTCGCAAAGATACAGGTATTTTAGATGAAATTCCTGGTGCTTATAAGTCGATAGAACAAGTTATGGAAAATCAAGCTGATTTGGTTGAAGTTGAGGCAACACTGAAGCAAGTTCTTTGTGTGAAAGGATGAATTTAAGTAGGGTGGGCAATGCTCACCTTTTTTTTACGCAAAGGTACGCAGAGTGAAGCGCAGAGAAATAAGTTCCAGCAAGAAGAGCAGTATTGCGACAGATGATGTTTTATTATGGGTAATTAAACTGAGATAATATAAATTTTAAGGCTTCTGAGTGGCTCGTACCCCCACATTAACTTTTGATCGTGGCACATTAATTTTGCATCCACCAGCGCGGGGCAAGGGTTGGATGAATTACGCTACGTGGGATGATAGAATAGAAAAATTCCGCATTCCGGCGATTCAATATCGACTTTTAGTAGAAGCGTTACAAGCGGAAGAGACTAATTTTATCGATGAAGCGAAGGCATTTCATCCGGTAGAGTTAATTGCAAGTATGGAGATGGAACCCTATCCCCATCAAAGTGAGGCGTTAGCAGCTTGGAAACTGTCAGGAAGACAGGGGGTAGTGGTGCTTCCTACTGCGGCTGGAAAGACTTATCTGGCGCAAATGGCGATGCAAGCAACACCGCGCACAACGCTGATTGTGGTGCCGACTTTAGATTTGATGCACCAGTGGTATGCACATTTAATGGCAGCGTTTCCTGATGCTGAGGTGGGTTTGTTGGGGGGTGGATCGAAAGATAGAACTCCGATACTGGTTGCGACTTACGAAAGTGCGGCAATTCACGCAGAAAGTTTGGGAAATAAGTATGCTTTGGTGATTTTTGATGAGTGTCATCATTTGCCTACTGATTTTAATCGGGTAATTGCGGAATATGCGATCGCACCTTATCGATTGGGACTTTCTGCAACACCAGAACGCACTGATGGGAAACATGCTGATTTAAATATCCTCATTGGTAAAGAAGTATATCGCAAACGCGCTGAGGATTTGGCGGGGAATACGTTAGCACAACATGAAATTGTCCAAATAAAGGTGAAGCTATCGCAAGTTGAGCGCGAAAGATACAATCAATTAATTCAAACTCGCAATGATTTTTTGAAGCAATCAAAGATTTCTTTGGGCAGTTTGAAGGGTTGGCAAAATTTTGTGCAGATGAGTGCGCGATCGCCTGCTGGACGTAGAGCTATGTTAGCACACCGCCAAGCGAAAGAAATCGCTTTGGGTACTGATGGAAAGTTACGAATTCTTACGAATTTACTTGGGGAACATTATCCGGAAAGAATTTTGATTTTTACGGCTGATAATGCGACGGTTTACAAGATTTCTCAAGGGTTGCTAATTCCGGCAATTACTCATCAAACTCCTGTGAAGGAACGACATGAAATATTAACTAAGTTTCGCGAGGGGGAATATAAATGTTTGGTTGCTTCTCATGTTTTGAATGAAGGTGTTGATGTGCCGGCTGCAAGTATTGCAATTATTTTATCGGGTACTGGTTCGGCGAGGGAATATACTCAACGTTTGGGGAGGATTTTAAGGAAGGGTAATATCCCAAATAAGCAGGCGATTTTATATGAGGTGGTGGCTGAGGATACGAGTGAGGAGGGTACTTCAGCTCGAAGGAGGGGTGGGAGGAGTAACGAACCGCCAAGAAGCCAAGAACGCCAAGAGAGGAAGGATAAGAGAGGGAATTTGCATGTTGTTTATGGAAGTGGTCAGGAAAGCAGTTTTAAGGCTGCCGAACAGATGGAAATTAAGTATTCGGTTGAGAAGAAAGGCAAAACACCGAAGAATAATAATGTCGATTCAAATGATTCTTCAGATACTAACAATTAATATTATGTCTGTTTAATGAACACTAATAAAAACATTGCAACCATCGTAGAGACGTTCCGGCGGAACGTCTTTACAATGATTTTTCAGCAAACCCTAATTAATATTATGTCTGTTTAATGAACACTAATAAAAACATTGCAACCATCGTAGAGACGTTCCG
>JAESGE010000245.1_pt1 | contig 18853 bp, 14 predicted proteins | sample 9269601 | NCBI WGS metagenome assembly JAESGE01 (sample SAMN14515569, study PRJNA621662) | algae metagenome | isolation source: Tolypothrix brevis GSE-NOS-MK-07-07A and co-occurring heterotrophs from wet... | place: USA: Grand Staircase Escalante National Monument, Utah | collected 2006-04-16
GGCCGCATCAGCCCGTTGGCGCCGATCACCGCATAGCCCGCCGCCCTGAACGGGGCGAGAAACGAGCCCGGCTCCAGCACGGTGGTGCCGAGCCCCCCAGCGCCGTGGAAAAACAGCACCGCCGGCCGCTTTTCCCCTGGCCGCAACGTCGTCGCCGGCAGGGCCAGATGGTAGGTGCCGCTTGCAACCAGGCAAGGATCGTTCTTCGCCCCGCAGGTTTCGTCCGCGGCGCTCGCGGGTCCGATCGCGACAAGGGCGAGACAGGCGGCGAAAACGCTGCGCCTCAGGCCCTTCGGCGCGCGGTGGTGGCTCATCGCCTCACGGCTTCACGCCCGCCGCTTCAAGCACCTGCTGCCAGCGCGCGAGTTCGGCGGCGAGATGGGCGCGCAGGGCCGGCGGCGTCGCGGCTTCCGTTCGGGCAGGCACGGCGCCAAGTTCCATCAGCCGCGCCGAGACGGCCTCGACGCGCAAGGCCTCGCGCAGGGCGGCGGAAACGGTTTCGACCGTTTCCGGAGCCGTGCCCGCCGGCAGGTAGAGCCCGTGCCAGACGGCGAATTCCGCCTCGGGGAAGCCGGATTCGCGCAAGGTCGGCACCGCGGGAAGCGCATCGATCCGCGCGCCGCTGGTCACGCCGAAGGCCTTGACCTTGCCCTCGCGGATCTGCGTACCGGTCGTCGTCGCCTGGTCGCAGAGCAGATCGACATGGCCGCCGATGACATCGTTCAGGGCCTGCGCCGTGCCGGAATAGGCGACCTGGTTGAAGGTTTCGCCCAGCGCCTTCATCACCAGCAGGGCGCAAAGCTGCGACGAGGCACCGACGCCGGCATGGGCGATCGTCACCTTGCCGCGATTGGCGGCGAGCCAGGGCTTCAGTTCGGCCAGGGTCGCGGCCGGCAGGCCCGGTCGGCCGACCAGCGTCATCGGCACGTCGACGACGAGCCCAACCGGCTCGAAACTCTCGACGGCGCGATAGGGCAGCTGGGCATAGAGATAGGGCGCGGTTGCATGGCCGATATTGCCAAGAAGCAGCGTGTTGCCGTCCGGCGCCGCACGGGCGACCCGCGCCGAGCCGACCGTGCCGCCAGCCCCGGCGACGTTCTCGACGACGATCGTGCGCCCGAGGATCGGCCCCATCTCGCGGGCGAGCATGCGGCCGATCAGGTCCGTCGGCCCACCGGCGGCGTAGGGCACCACCAGCACCATCGGCTGGGCGACCGCCGCGACGGCCGTCACGGCCAGCAGGATCAGGGATGCGAAGAGCGATCGCATGTCGGATCTCCACGCGGGATGCGGAATGTCAGGACGCAAAACTTCGATAGAAAACGCCCGTGAACGCCACGGCAATGCGCCTACTAAGACAAGTCGCAGCCGCAAGGAGGATTGAACACGCAGCCGAATTCCGGTCAAGATCGGGCAATGCCGCAGGGCGTCGCCCTGGCGCCGTTCGGCATCACGTTTTCGTCGGCGGCGCTCGATTTACCCGAAGAATTCCGGAATGGCGTCAATAGGCGAATTCGGAGAACACCGGATCGACGCTGCCGGCCCAGGGTCCCTCGAACTTGGCGATCATCTCGTCGGCAAGGGTGCGGCCGCTGTCGACGATCGGCCGGATGGGATCGAGGAACAGGGTTTCGTCCCGGCCCTGCGGGTCGAGAAGGGCGCGCGCTTTCAGCCCCGCAGCGGCGAGCGCCAGGACCTGCGCCGCGATGTCGCGCAGGGGACGGCCGGCGATTTCCGCCCGCAGGGCCAGTTTGGGCACGTCGTCGCGCAATTGCTGGCGCTGGGCGGCCGTCCAGGGCTTGATCAGGTCGAAAGCGGCGTCGAGGGCGTTGCGGTCGTAGAGCAATCCGACCCAGAAGGCCGATTGCGCGACCAGCATGGCGCTGGGGCCGGCATCGGCGCCGCGCATCTCGAGATAGCGCTTCAGCCGCACCTCGGGGAACAGGGTCGACATGTGGTTGGCCCAGTCCGAGATCGTCGCCCGCGTGCCCGGCATCTGCTTCAAATCGCCGGTCAGCAGGTCCCGGAAGGAGGCGCCCGACACGTCATGATAGGTATCGCCGCGCTTGACGAAATACATCGGCACGTCGAGGGCCCAGTCGACGTAGCGCTCATAGGACATGCCGTCCTCGAAGGCGAAATGCAGCATGCCGGCGCGGTTGTTGTCGGTATCGCGCCAGATCTCGGAGCGCATCGAGCGGTAGCCGTTGAGCTTGCCCTCGGTGAAGGGCGAGGCGGCGAACAGCGCGGTCGCCAGCGGCTGCAAGGCCAATGACACCCTCAGCTTTTTCACCATGTCGGCTTCGGACGAGAAATCGAGGTTCACCTGCACCGTGCAGGTGCGGAACATCATGTCGAGGCCGCGTGTGCCGACCTTGGGCATGTAGGCCTTCATGATCGCGTAACGGCCCTTGGGCATCACGGGGGTTTCCGCCCGGCTCCACAGGGGGGAATGGCCGAGCCCCATGAAGCCGATGCCCAGCGGCCGCGCGACTTCCTTCACCTGCGCCAGATGGGCGCGCAACTCGGAGCAGGTCTCGTGAAGCGTCGCGACCGGCGCGCCCGACAGCTCGAATTGGCCGCCGGGTTCGAGCGAGATCGCGCCGCCGCCGGTCACGTCCGCCAGGCCGATCGGGTGATCGCCCTCCATGATCGGCTCCCAGCCGAGCAGGCTCTCCATGCCGTCGAGGATGGCGCGGATGCCGCGCGGACCCTCATAGGGAACCGGCGTGTGGTCGGCGACGCGGAAGGGGAATTTCTCATGCTCGGTGCCGAGGCGGAAATCGCTCTCCGGCTTCTCGCCCTTGGCGATCCATTCGATCAGTTCGGCCTTGGAGGCGATCGGCGTGGGATCAGACTGGTCTCTGGCCATCGGCGTCCTGCGTTGTCCGGGCGGCTTGCAGAAATATGCGCCGTGCCGCCTCTGACATAGGCCGAGCCTTGCGTCTGTGCAATCGGGATCGCGGGGCGTTAGCCGTGCCGAAGGCGCAACCGCACCCGCCGTTCCTGCATGACGACTTCTACCAGGTACGGATACGGGGTTGATGACCGCGACAGGCTCGCATCGGCTGACGCGATCGGCGCGCCGGATGCCTTAGGGCTCAGGCGGCGCCGCGCGCCAGGGTGAAGCTCGCATGCCCGGCGCCGAGACCATCGGCCCGCGTTTCCTTCGCCAGCCAGTCGACGACGGCGGCCAAGGCCCCGCCCTTCTGGGTTTCGCGGACGCGGGCATCCTCGAAAATGGCGAGCTGGATATCGGCGCTGGTGCCCTCGCGGATGATATCCCGGCAGCGCGAAACCTCGGCCACGCAATCGAGCGCCACCGCGTCCTCGGCGATCAGCGCCAGGGTTTCAGCGAGCACCTGCTGGACCGGGCGCATGGTGCGGCTATGTTCGCAGACGAAACCGCCATGGATGCCGTAGCGCTGCGCCCGCCACATGTTCTCCGAGGCGATCGCCCGCGAGGTGGTTGTCAGATCGGCATTCACCGCCGGGGCGCGCTCCAGCATGCGCACGAGACAGCGGAACAGCGCGGCCAGGGCGATCGTGTCGGCGAGCCGCGTACAGCTGTCGGCCACCCGCAGTTCCAGCGTCGGATGGCGCTGGGAGGCGCGCACCGCCCACCAGACGAAACTCGAATCCTCGATCGCCCGGGCCTCGACCATGATGTCGATATAGCGCTGATATTCGGCCGGCGATTCGAACAGCTCCGGCAGGCCCGTGCGCGGCAGCTCGCTATAGGCCGCGAGCCGGTATCCGAGCAGGCCGGTGCGCTGCGCCTGCCAGAAGGGCGAGGAGGTGGAGAGCGCGAGAATCAGCGGCAGGAACGGCATTATCCGCATCATCAGGCCGACGCGCATCTCGACATCGGCAACCTCGACATGCACGTGCAGGCCGCAAACCTGATTGCGCGAGCCGAGCATCTGCAGGTCACGCATCAACTTGTCGTAGCGCGCGGCGGCCGTCGGCTTCTGCCGCGACCAGACGGCGCTGGGATGGGTTCCGGCCGCCAGCACGGTGAGGCCATGGTCGCGGCCGATCGCCGAGAGGCCGGAACGCAGGGCGGCAAGCGCCTGGCGCGCCTCGCGCATCGACTGGCAGGGCTGCGTCGCCACCTCGATCTGCGATTGCAGCATCTCGCGCTGCACCTCGCCCGGAAAAGCAGCGCGCGCGGCAGCGATAAAACGTGGCGAAACATTGCGAACGGCGCCGCGATTTTCAATATCGGATAGAAAATATTCTTCTTCGATACCATAACGGTAATGGTTGTCCATGTAGAAAGCCCCTCGAACCATAAAATGGCGAGTTTATTTTTGTCCGATTATTGAAAACAGTGTCAACCTGCCTTCTTGAGATCGCAAGACATATGTCGAATGTGCCTAAAATACGGCGTTGCATTGCACAAAATGCCAAGCATTTGAAATGAAACGCAATTCGTTTCAAGTGGTTCCGCTCAGCGACCCCAGTCGCCGAGTCCGGCCTGCACCAGGGCCAACGCGGCGACAGCGGCGGTGTCGGCGCGCAGGATTCGCGGGCCGAGCGAGAGGCGCAGCACTCGGCGGTGCTTCAGGATCAGGCTTCGCTCGGTCTCGTCGAAGCCACCCTCGGGGCCGACCAGCACCGCGACCGGGCCAGGCTCATGAGCGGCCAGGGCCGCCAGCGGATCGGCGAGCGGTGCGTCCTCGTCGCAGAACACCAGCAGGCGCGCCGGTTCGAGGGCGGCGAGCGCGGCCTCCAGCCGGATCTCGGCCCCGATCTCGGGAAGATGGAGGATGCCGCATTGCTCCGCCGCCTCGATGGCATTGGCGCGCAGCCGGTCGAGATTGAGCCGGGAAACCTGGGTGCGCCGCGTGAGGACGGGCACGAGCCGGCCGGCGCCCATCTCCACCGCCTTCTGGGCCATGTAGTCGAGCCGCGCATGCTTCAGCGGTGCGAACAGATAATGCACGTCCGGCGGCGGCGGCTGCGGCCGGAGGCGCCGCGCCAGCGCCAGCACCGCGCTCTTGCGGCCGGCGGGCGCGAGGGTGCCCCGCCATTCGCCGTCGCGGCCGTTGAAGACCAGGACGGGGTCGCCCGCCGTCAGCCGCAGCACGTTCAGGAGATAGTTCGCCTGCGCCCGCTCCAGCGGCAGCACGCCGCCCTCGGCCAACGTCGCCTCGACGAACAGACGCGGCGTGCTCGCGGGCAGCGGCGATTCGGGCGGGGTGTCGTCGGTTGGCGCGCGGGTCATCGCAGACGTTCGATCATGGCGAGGAACAGGTCATCTGAAGGGACACGGGAAACGAAAGTCGGACCCGAAGGGAAAGACCGGGGCAGGCCGGTGGCCGATGAACATGCCCGCCCGCAGGGCTGCATATCCGGCCGCACGGAGACAGTCACGCCCGACCTTGCCACAGCCTCGCTCTGAAGCCCTCCCAGGCCAGGCGCCGGAAGCAAACTTGCAATTTTGCAAAATGTACTGGATTTTTTAGACCGTGATTTTGCATTGAACATCGCCACCAAGATGTCATTCATGCACGAGATATCAGTCCCCCGGAAATCGCTTCCGGCATAGCTTAAGGAGAACCACCATGAACGCCCTGAACTCACCCTCGGTCGAGAATGCCGCCAAGCTCGTCGGCCGGCTGCTCCTCGTGCTGATCTTCATCCAGGCCGGCTATGGCAAGATCGGCGGCTATGAGGGCACAGCCAAGTATATGGCCTCGGCCGGCGTGCCCGGCCTGCTGCTGCCGCTCGTCATCGCCGTCGAACTCGCCGGCGGCCTGCTGATCGCCATCGGCTACCAGACGCGGCTCGCGGCACTGGCCCTCGCCGGCTTCACGGCCTTAAGTGCGCTGCTGTTCCACTTCGATTTCGGCGATCGCGGCCAGGCGATCAACTTCATGAAGAATATCTCGATCGCCGGCGGCTTCCTGGTGCTGGTCGGCAGCGGCGCCGGCGCCTGGTCGGTCGACGGACGGCAGATGGCGGGAAGCGGGCGCACGGTCAGCGCCTGAATCCGCCCGCCCCAAGAGACGTTTGCGACAGACTGAGACCCCGGCCGTTGAGGCCGGGGTCTTTTCATGTCCGGCATATTTCTGGCATGCCTCCTCCGCTCGCCCGGATCGAGGGCGTGGGCTTTCCAGTTGCTGCCGCTTCGTTACAACGGGTCGGCGAGTCGCGCGGTTGCGAGCGGCGCCTTGAAGGATTTGTGCATGATCGCGTTTGGCCTTGTCGTCGCCGTGTTTTCCCTGGGCCTCCTCGGAGTCCAGCTCGCCGGAACCGAACTGATGCCGTGGTATGTGCCGGTGAGCGGGTTCGCCATGGCGGCGCTGCTCTATCTGTCGCGGCCGATCTCGCTCTTCCTGCGCGTCTTCGTGGTGATGTATGGGCTCGGCTACCTGTTCCTGGCGGGCATGAGCGCCGCGGGCAGCGCCGGACTCCTGGCCAAGGGCGTGCAGGACCTGCTTCCCCCGCCCTTCATGGCGACGGCGGCCGTGGTCTTCGCGCTGATCGTCTACGGTGTGTCCTTCATCCCCGTGATCCGCACGGTGATGAGCCTCGCCGATCCGTATTTTCATTCGCCGGCGCCGGGCGAGACGGCCTATGGCTGGTTCGGACGGATGATCGGCTCGGAGGGCCGCACGGCCCGGGTCATGGTCGGCGTCATCATCGCCGGCAATTTCGTGCAGGTCGGTCTCCAGATCCGGCTGAACCTCTGGTACCGCGACCTGTTCGACGCCCTCCAGAACAAGAACGAGGCCTCGTTCTGGTTCCAGATCTGGTGGGTGTTCGTGCCCCTTCTGGTGATCTGGATCATCTTCCAGATGATCGACCTGATCGTCGACAGCGTGTTCGACATACGCTGGCGGGAATGGCTGACGCGCAGCTACTTCGCCCGCTGGCTCGGCGGCGGCACACATTACGGCATGCAGACCCTGCCGATGACGACCGACAACCCGGACCAGCGCATCGCGGCGGATGTCCGCCAGTTCATCTCGCAGACCATGGCGCTGTCGGTACGGCTGCTGTCGCAGCTCGCGACCCTGGTGTCGTTCACCGTCATCCTCTGGGGTATCTCGAAGGATTTCACGCTGCCGGGCACCAGCATGGTGATCCCCGGTTTCCTCGTCTGGGTGGCGCTCGCCTATTCGGTGGTCGGCACGGTGTTCACGCATCTGATCGGCCGGCCGCTGATCCGCCTCGATTTCATCCAGGAGCAGGTGGAGGCGAGCTTCCGCTTCGGCCTCGCCCGCATCCGCGAATATGGCGAGCAGATCGCCCTGCTGCGCGGCGCGGCGGGGGAAATCCAGCGCCTGCGCCATCAGTTCGACGCCATCGTCGTCAACTATTTCGAACTCCTGAAGCGCCGGCTGAAGCTCATCGGCTTCACCTTCTCGTGGCAGCAGATCAGCGTCGCCTTTCCCTATATCCTGATCGGGCCCTATTTCTTCGCCGGCAAGGTCACGCTCGGCCAGATGCAGCAGGGCGCGAGCGGCTTCGGCCGGGTGGAGGGCGCGCTGTCGTTCTTCATCAGCGCTTACCAGACGCTCGCCGCCTACAAGGCCGTGCTCGACCGCCTGACGACCTTCAACGACGCCATGTCGCGGGCCGAGAACCTGGTGGGACGCGACCGCTCGATCGGCCTGCCGACGATTCCAGGCGGGAACATCGCCGTCACCGACCTGAAGCTCAACCTGCCCGACGGGCAGACCATCGTCACCATTCCCGCGCTGACGCTGAAGCCCGGCGAACGCAGCCTCTTCGTCGGGCCGTCCGGCTCGGGCAAATCGACCCTGTTCCGGGCTCTGGCGGGCATCTGGCCCTATGGCGACGGCAGCATCGGCGTGCCGGAGGGCAAAAGCGTGATGCTGCTGCCGCAAAGGCCCTATATCCCCATGGGCACGCTTCGCGACGCCGTGACCTATCCGTCGCTGTCGGCGACCTATGACGACAAACAGATCGCCGCCGCGCTGGACAAGGCCCTGCTCGGACACCTGACGCAGCGCATCGACGAGGAGAGCAACTGGTCGCAGATCCTCTCGCTCGGCGAGCAGCAGCGCCTCGCCATCGCCCGGGCGCTGCTGGCGAAGCCCGACTGGCTGTTTCTCGACGAGGCCACCGCCTCCCTGGACGAGCCGACGGAGGAGAAAATCTATGCCATGCTGGTTCAGGCGCTGCCCGACACGACAATCGTCTCCATCGGCCATCGCTCGACGCTGAAGGCGCTGCACGACCGGGTGATCACCATGGAGCCGACGGGGCAGGACCGGCTATTCGCGCCCGCCGGCTGACCCACACCGCCTTCTGATCGCGCCTGGGAGGGCCCGCCCGTGAACCATGCCTCGCCGACGGAGATGACCACGATCGCCGCCACGCCCGAACGCACGCCGGTGCCCGCCTTCGACCTCGTGATCTTCGGGGCCGGCGGCGATCTTGCCATGCGCAAGCTGTTTCCGGCCCTGGCGCAGCGCGATCTCGAGGGCGTGCTGCCGCGCGACAGCCGGATCATCGCCATCGTCCGCCAGCCCGAGCAGCTCACCTCGCTGCCCGGCACCATCGCGGAGCGGCTTGCCAAAGTCGGGATCGACGAGCCGACACGGACGCAGTTCCTCCAGCGCCTGCATATGGTGCAGGCCGATGCGACGGTGCCCGAGAGCTTCCAGAACCTCGCCAGGCTGCTCGGCGACAGCGACCGGGTGCGCTCGTTCTATCTTTCGACGCCGCCCGACCTGTTCATTCCGATCTGCGAGAACCTCGCCGCCTCGGCCTGCCTGACGCCGACCTCGCGGGTCATCCTCGAAAAGCCGCTGGGGCGCGATCTCGCCTCGGCGCGGGCCATCAACGACGCGGTGGCGCGCATCGTCCCCGAGAGCCGGACCTACCGGATCGACCACTATCTCGGCAAGGAAACGGTGCAGAACCTGCTGGTGCTGCGCTTCGCGAACACGCTGTTCGAGCGCTCCTGGTCCAGCCGCGACATCGACAACGTGCAGATCACGGTGGCCGAGACCGTGGGGCTGGAGAGCCGCGCCGGCTATTACGACAAGGCCGGGCATTTGCGGGACATGGTGCAGAACCACGTGCTGCAACTGCTCTGCCTGTTCGCCAGCGAACCGCCGAACACGCTCGACGCCGACGCCATCCGCGACGAGAAGGTGCGGGTGCTCAAAGCCCTGCGGCCGATCGCGGGCGCGCAGGTGCAGCGCTCCACCGTGCGCGGCCAGTATGGCGCCGGCACGCTGGACGGGCAGGCCGTGCGCGGCTACACCGACGAACTCGGCCATGCCAGCAACACCGAGACCTTCGTGGCCCTGCGCTGCCATGTCGACACCTGGCGCTGGGCCGGCGTGCCGATGTACCTGCGCACCGGCAAGCGCATGAGCCAGCGCTATTCCGAGATCGTCGTCACCTTCAAGCCGGTGCCGCATTCGATCTTCGGCGGCGGCAGCAACGACCTGCTCGCCAACCGGCTGGTGATCCGGCTCCAGCCCGATGACGGCGTGCAGTTGCAACTGATGATGAAGGTTCCGGGCTCGGGCCGCCTCAAGATCGTGCCGCGCACGCTCGATCTGCGCTACGAGACGGCGTTCTCCGGCCGCACGCCCGATGCCTATGAGCGGCTCCTGACCGACGTGATCCGGGGCGACCAGACGCTGTTCATGCGCCGCGACGAGGTGGAGGCCGCCTGGGCCTGGGTCGATCCGATCCGCGAGGGCTGGGCCGAATATTACGCGACGCCGCATCGTTACGCGGCCGGGAACTCCGGCCCGTCGCAGGCCGTCGGCCTGATCGAGCGCGACGGCTTTTCCTGGGCCGACCCGGATTTTGCCCCATGACAACCGGTTTTGTCCCCTGAAAACCTGCTCCATCGCCACGATCCCGGCAAGGATTTGCTGACCATGCGGCAAGATCGGTGTTTTCAGAATGCCGCAGCCGCCTAGGTTCACCACCGCCGCTTAACGGATCCGATCCGAACAGCGTCGAATGTGACCGTCTTTCGTTTTCGCCACGCCTTCCGCCTGTCTTCCCGCCGTGCCTGGCCCGCGCCAGCTTTCCTCCGACCGGAGCGACTTCATGACTGCCACCGCCTTGCGCCCGGGCACCGACCCGATCTCCCGCATTCAGGCGACCGGCGTGGTGCCCGTCGTCGTGATCGACCAGCCCGATCTCGCCGTGCCGCTGGCGCAGGCGCTGCTGGAGGGCGGCGTCGACCTGATCGAGATCACCCTGCGCCGCCCCTCCGCCATGGCGGCGCTGGAACGGGTGGCGCGCGACTGCCCCGACATCCTGACCATCGCCGGCACCGTGGTGACGCCGGCGCAGGTGGGGCAGGTCTGCGATGCCGGCGCGGCCGTCGTGGTCAGCCCCGGCTTTTCCGAAAGCGTCGACGAAGCGATCCGGGAGCGCGGCGTGCCGTGGCTGCCGGGCGTCGCGACGGCGTCGGACTGCATGCGCGCGGTCGCGGCGGGGCGGGCGATGTGCAAGTTCTTTCCCGCCGAGCAGGCCGGCGGCGTCGCCATGCTGAAAGCGCTGTCCGGCCCGTTTCCGGCGCTGCGCTTCTGCCCGACGGGCGGCATCGGGCTTGGCAACCTGACGTCTTATCTCCAGATGGACAGCGTCATCGCGGTGGGCGGCTCCTGGTTCGTGCCGCAGGTGGCGCTCGCCGCCCGCGACTGGGCGACGATCACCCGGATGGCGCGCGAAGCCGTGGAGGCTGTGGCAGAGGCGCGTACGGCGGGGGCCTGAGCGCGACCTGAATCCAAAGCGGCGCGGCCCGGTTTCGGGCTTGACTTGCCCCGGCTTTGACCCTAGTGACGCCCGACCGACAGCGCCGCGCCAACGCGCGGCCCGTCTTTGATATTCAACGTGGCATTGGCGGCTCGGCGGGGTCCTCGAAACGACCCCCGCGCCGCGATGCGACAGCCAGGACGAGGACATCCCATGGCCAATACGAAATCGGCCAAGAAGGCCACCCGGGTCATCGCCCGGCGCACCGAGGTCAACAAGGCCCGTCGCAGCCGCGTCCGGACCTTCCTGCGCAAGGTCGAGGAAGCCATCGCGTCCGGCGACCGCGTCGCCGCCGCCGCCGCGCTCACCGCCGCCGAGCCCGAACTGATGCGCGCCAGCCAGAAGGGCGTGGTTCACAAGAACACCGCCTCGCGCAAGATTTCCCGGCTCGCGAGCCGCGTCCGCGCGCTCGTCGCCTGAGGCCGCAGACGGCGCCGCCCGCGGCGTCCCGTCCATCCGTTCAGCGTTTCCAGAACCCGGCCGCGAGGCCGGGTTTTTCGTTAGCATTAGGCATCTTGAAAAAGGTTCCCGTCGTTAAGGACGGTTAAAAAAAATTCGATCGCATCGCGAAATTCAGTGATTCGTTCCGATCGCCCGCTTGACTCTCCGGATGATTCCGTAGCTGGAAAAGTCGGCGAAGGACCTCGCCTTCCGCACAGATAAAGATCAATGATTTCATCATGTTAATGGACAAGCGCGGGATTTGCCGAGAATCGTCCGTGACTCATCCGGATTCCATCGGGGCGTCGAAAAAAAACTTGGCCGGCTTCACCGCGTCGCTGCGGTTAAGAAAAGGTTAAGTTCCACAACCTTTTGAGCCGACCCCTTCTCCTGAGTCAGACTGCCGCAGCGAAGGTCCGGAGAGAATCGTTCGCGACTCCGCCTTGCCGCCTCTCGAAGCCGGTGTGTAAGGTCTTTTCGTCCCCGGCGATCTTCAGGACCGCGGGGGGCCTCATCACAGTATTGACGGTTTGGCTCATACCAGGAGGTTGGGGCGATGGCATTGTTTTGTCTTGTGGAAAAGGCCGGCGCGATGCTGTCTCGCACCACTTTGCCGCGCCTTGGTCTGCCTGGTGCCACGCTGACAAACGGCGCGTCGCCGGCTTTCCGACCAGACGGCCAGCGAGTCAGGTGATGCCCGGCGACTGAGACCGACGCAGCCGCGCCGGCCGGGACGATCCGGCTTCCGGGCTTCGTTTCCACCCCACCGATTTTGACGACAGGCGACCGTCCGACTCCGTTCGGCGGCATGATGACCCATGAAGGCGGCAGATATGTTCGAGGCGCAGACCCCAGAGACGATCGTCCGCGAGATCGGCACGAAATCCGGCACTCCGAAACCGGGCGCTGTCAATTCGGCTTCCGCCCCTTCAAACCCCGCCCATTCGAGTCCCGCCCAGTCAAGTCCTGCCAGTTCAAGTCCTGCCCCTTCAAATCCTGCCAGTTCCGATGCCGCCAGTTCCGATTCCTTGCCGTCCGGCACCTCGGCCGAGGCCGCGCAACCAGCCGCGGCGGCGATTGCCTCCGGCGCCGCGGTCGAGGCCTGGGACCGGGTGCGGCGCCGGCTGCGGGCGGAGCTGGGGGATGATGTGTTCTCGAGCTGGTTCCAGCGCGTCGAACTCGACCGCCACGAGGACGGTGTCGCTCATCTCAGCGTGCCGACACGCTTCCTGAAAAGCTGGATCGAGACCCATTACGCCGAGCGGCTGAACAGCCATTGCCTGGCCGAACTCGGCAGTTGCGAGGGCGTCGTCCTTCAGGTTCGCACCGCCTCGCGCGACACCGCACGGACAGGGCGCGGCGTCCAGGCCGATCCGGCCGGCGGCACCAGGCCCATGGCATCGGCGGAACAAGCCTCCGGCGCGACCGCAAGGCCGGCCGGCATGGACGGCGCCATTCCCGGTTTGGGGGCGGGCGGCGAGGGTGCCGAACTGCGCGACGCGACCGGCGGCATCCTGGACCGGCGGTTGAATTTTACAAATTTCATTTCCGGGCGCTCCAACGGCATGGCCTTCGCCGCCGCGCAGACCCTGGCCGCCGCCACCGGCCCGACGCCCTACAACCCGCTGTTCATCCATGCGGGCGTCGGCCTCGGCAAGACGCATCTGGTGCAGGCCATCGCCCATGAGGCGCAGCGCCACGGCCGCCAGGTCGCCTATTTCACCGCCGACCGCTTCATGTACGGCTTCGTCTCGGCGCTGAAGGCGCAGACCGCGCTCGCCTTCAAGGAGAAATTGCGCTCCATCGATATCCTGATCGTCGACGACGTGCAGTTCATCCAGGGCCGGACCATCCAGCAGGAATTCGGCCACACCATCAATGCGCTGATCGATGCCGGCAAGCAGATCGTCGTCGCCGCCGACCGGCCGCCCGCCGATCTCGAAAGCCTCGACGAGCGCATACGCTCGCGCCTCGCCGGGGGTCTCGCGGTCGAGATCGGCCCGCTCGACGAGGATCTGCGCATCCGTATCCTCGGCAACCGCATCGCGGCGCTGCGCCTCGCCCATCCGGCCTTCGACATCGGCGAGGACGTGGTGCGTCATGTGGCGCGGGCCATCGCCACCAACGGCCGCGATCTCGACGGCGCCGCCAACCGGCTGCTCGCCCATGCGACGCTGACCGGCCAGCCCGTCACGATCGAGCGCGCCGAACACGCCATCTCCGACCTGATCCGCACCCGCGACCCGAAGCGCGTCAAGATCGAGGATATCCAGAAGCTGGTGGCGACCCGCTACAATGTCAGCCGGGCCGACATCCTCTCCGAGCGCCGCACCGCCGCCGTGGTCAAGCCGCGCCAGATCGCCATGTTCCTCGCCAAGGCGCTGACGCCGCGCTCCCTGCCCGAGATCGGCCGGCGCTTCGGCGGGCGCGACCACACCACGGTGCTGCACGCGGTGCGCAAGATCGAGAAGGCGATCGTCGAGGATCGCGGCCTCAGCGACGAGGTCGACCTGTTGCGCCGGATGCTGCTGGACTGAGCCGTTCCAGGGGCTTTCCAACACCTGTTGATCGGCGCGCGCCCATGCTTGCGCACGCCGCCGCACTCCGGCAATGTGGGCGGCCCGGCGTCCGGCGCCGCACGGCCATCCCATCGGGCCGTCGCGGCTTGGCGCATCCCCGAACGACGAAATTCAAGAACACGCCATGAAGGTCACTGTCGAACGTTCCGCGCTGCTGAAATCGCTCGGACATGTCCACCGGGTGGTCGAGCGCCGCACCACGATCCCGATCCTGTCCAACGTGCTGATCACGGCCGACATGGCGGGCCTGCGCCTGAAGGCTACCGATCTCGACATCGAGGTCGTGGAAAGCGTGCCCGCCGATGTCGGCATGGAGGGGGCGACGACGGTGCCCGCCCATACGCTCTACGACATCGTCCGCAAGCTTGCCGACGGAGCGCAGGTGCAACTCGAGACGACCGGCGACCAGGGCCAGATGGAACTGCGCTCGGGCCGCTCGCGCTTCAAGCTGCAAAGCCTGCCCGAGAGTGATTTTCCCGATATCACCGCCGGCGAGATGCCGCATCGCTTCAGCCTCAAGGCGACCGACCTCAAGCGCCTGATCGACAAGACGCAATTCGCGATCTCGACGGAAGAGACGCGCTATTACCTCAACGGCATCTATCTGCACGCCATCGAGGTCGAGGGCCGGGCGCTGCTGCGCGCCGTCGCGACCGACGGCCACCGTTTGGCCCGCGTGGAGACCGCCGCGCCGCAAGGGTCGACCGGCATGCCCGGCGTGATCGTGCCGCGCAAGGCCGTGGCCGAGATCCAGAAGCTGCTGGAGAACACCGACGACGAAGTCTCCGTCGAGTTGTCGGCCACCAAGATCCGCGTCGCGGTCGGCCAGGTGGTGCTGACCTCGAAGCTGATCGACGGCACCTTCCCCGATTACCAGCGGGTCATCCCCAACGGTAACGACAAGTTCCTCACCGTGGATCGCGCCGCCTTCGCGGCCTCCGTGGACCGGGTCTCGACGATTTCCTCCGAGCGCGGCCGGGCCGTGAAGCTCAGCGTCGGCGAGGGGCGGCTGACACTGTCGGTCACGAACCCGGATTCAGGCTCCGCCACGGAGGAAGCCGAGGTCAGCTATGATGCGGCCCCCCTCGATATCGGCTTCAATGCCCGCTATCTCCTCGACATCACGGGCCAGCTCGACGGCGACACGGCCCTCCTGAAGCTCGCCGACGCCGGCTCGCCGACCATCATCCAGGACCGCGAGGGCTCCTCCGCCCTCTACGTGCTGATGCCGATGCGGGTGTGAGGCTGCCGGTTATTCCGGGGCCGCGAAGCCGAACCCGGAAGCCATGAGCACCCCATGCCGCGCATCAGCCGCCTCATACTCCAGGATTTCCGCTCCTATCCGGCGCTTGATCTCGAGATCGACAGCGGCATGGTGGCGCTGGTCGGGGATAACGGCGCCGGCAAGACCAACATCCTGGAGGCGCTGTCGCTGTTCGCGCCGGGGCGCGGCCTGCGCCGGGCCGAACTCGCCGAGATGGCGCGGGACGATGGACCCGGCGGCTTCTCGGCCGCGGTCGTGCTCTCGCCCGAGACCGGCGGCACGCGGCTCGGCGTCGGCCTCGGCGAGGTTGACCGGCAGGGCCAGCGCGGCCGCCTGACCCGCATCGATGGCGCGCCGGCGACGGGCACCGCCTTTTCGGAGCATCTGCGCCTCGTCTGGCTGACGCCCGATTTCGACGGGCTGTTCCGGGGGCCGGCCGGCGACCGGCGGCGCTTTCTCGATCGGCTGGTGCTGGCGGTCGATCCCGCCCATGCCGCCCGCTCGAACGCGCTGGAGCGGGCCCTGCGCTCGCGCAACCGCATCCTCGACGAGACTCCGAACGAGACCACCTGGCTCGACGCCATCGAGCGCGAGACGGCCGAACTCGGCATCGCCGTCGCCGCCGCGCGGGCCGAGACGGTGGCAAGGCTCAGCGCCCTGATCGCCGCGACGCGGGATGAGGCCTCGCCCTTTCCCCATGCCCGGATCGATCTCGTCGGCGACATCGATCATCTGGTGGCGGGCCTGCCGGCCCTGGAGGCGGAAGACCGCTATCGCGAGACCTTGCGCGCCGGCCGCTCCCGCGACAAGGCGGCCGGGCGCACCCTGCTCGGGCCGCAGGCGAGCGATCTCGCGGTCCGCCATGGGCCCAAGGACATTCCGGCCGCGCAAGGCTCCACCGGCGAGCAGAAGGCGCTGCTGATCGGGCTGGTGCTGGCCCATGCCCGGCTGGTCGCCACGATGAGCGGGCTCCAGCCCCTCGTCCTGCTCGACGAGATCGCGGCCCATCTCGATCCCGGTCGCCGCGCCGCGCTCTATGAGGCGCTCGCCACCATCGGCTGCCAGGTCTGGATGACGGGCGCGGACGAGGCGCTTTTCGCCGATCTGCCGGCGGGGGCGGGTCTTTACCGCGTCGCGCCCGGCACTGTAACGCTCAAGGCGCGGTGACGCTCAAAAGCTGAAATAGCGGGCGAGGACGCGGCGGGTGATGCGCTCCAGCCCGTGCAGGTCGGCGACGCGGACGCATTCGTCGACCTGGTGCATGGTCTGGCCGACGACGCCGAATTCCACCACCTCGCAATGATCCTTGATGAAGCGGGCATCCGAGGTGCCGCCCGTCGTCGAGAGCGCCGGCCGCGAGCCAGTCTCGGCTTCCGCCGCATCCGCCACGATGTCGACGAAGGCGCCGGGCGTGGTCAGGAAGGCGGTGGCGTTGGTGGGCAGGAACGTCACCTCGTAGCGCACCTCGTTGCCGGCGGCGCGTTCCAGCCTTGCCTCGATCTCGGCGGCGAGCGTCTCGGGCGTCCAGGAATCGTTGAAGCGGATGTTGAAACTGGCGCTGGCTTGAGCCGGCACGACATTGCCCGCCATGTTGCCGACATCGAGGGTGGTGACTTCGAGGTTGGAAGGGGCGAAATGCGCCGTGCCCGCATCGAGCGGCGTGAGTTCCAGCCCGGCCAGCAGCCGCACCATGCCCCGGATCGGATTGATGGCGAGATCGGGATAGGCGACATGGCCCTGCCGGCCCTGCACCACGATCCGCCCCGACAGCGAGCCGCGACGGCCGATCTTGATCATGTCGCCGAGCGTGCGCGGGTTCGTCGGTTCGCCGAGCAGGCAATGATCGAAGCGCTCGCCCCTCGCCCTGGCCCAGTCCAGCAGTTTTACCGTGCCGTTGACCGCCGGGCCTTCCTCGTCGCCCGTTACCAGGAAGACGATGGAGCCGGGGAATTCCGGAGTGTCGCGCACGAAGGCGATGGCGGCCGAGGTCATCGCCGCGAGGCCGCCCTTCATGTCGCAGGCCCCGCGCCCGTAGAGCACGCCCTCGACGATGGTCGCGGCGAAGGGATCATGCGTCCACTGCGCGAGCGCGCCGACCGGCACCACATCGGTATGGCCGGCGATGGCGAGCACAGGGTTCCCGCTGCCGTAGCGCGCATAGAGGTTTTCCACGTCGGGCGTGCCGTCCTCGCGGAACACCGGGCGGTGGACCTCGAAGCCGGCCCCGGCCAGCACGCCCGCGAGCAGGGCCAGCGCGCCGCCCTCTTCCGGCGTCACCGAGGGGCAGCGGATCAGTGCTTGCGTCAGTGCCACGGGATCGGTGGGATCGAAAACGGGATCGATGAGGGAAAGGCCGCGTGCAATATCGTTCATCGGGCCGATGTATCAGCCTACGGGAGCCGCGCAAGGGATTCGGGCGGCATAACGGGGTTTGGCTGGTTGATTCGGCTCTCGGCCAGCACCAAACGCCTCATCATGAGGAGCCGCAAGGCGGCGTCTCGAAGGATGGCCATACACAAGGACGGTGCCTTGCGGCCATCCTTCGAGGCTCGCTCACGCGAGCGCCTCAGGATGAGGAGCGCAAGGGCCGACCTTCGGTCAGGCTTCGATCAATCCCTCAGCAAATCGTTGATCGCCGTCTTGGAGCGGGTCTGCGCGTCGACGGTCTTGACGATCACGGCGCAATAGAGCGAGGGCCCCCAATTCTGGCCCGGCAACGGCTTGCCGGGCATCGAGCCGGAGACCACCACCGAATAGGGGGGCACCTTGCCGACATGGATTTCGCCGGTGGCGCGGTCGATGATCTTGGTCGAGGCCGAGAGGAACACGCCCATCGAGATCACCGAGCCCTCGCCGACGATGACGCCCTCCACCACCTCCGAGCGCGCGCCGATGAAGCAGTTGTCCTCGATGATGGTGGGGTTGGCCTGCAACGGCTCCAGCACGCCGCCGATGCCGACGCCGCCCGAGAGATGCACATTCTTGCCGATCTGGGCGCAGGAACCGACCGTGACCCAGGTGTCGACCATGGTGCCGCTGTCGACGTAACCGCCGATATTCACATAGGACGGCATCAGGATCGCGCCGGGCGCGATATAGGCCCCGCGACGCACGGCCGCCGGCGGCACGGCGCGGAAGCCCGCCGCGCTGAACTCAGCCGAGCCCCAGCCGTCGAACTTGGAGGGCACCTTGTCCCACCACACCCCTTCGCCGGGGCCGCCGCCGATGATGGCGTTATCGTTGAGACGGAACGACAGCAGCACCGCCTTCTTCAGCCACTGATGCGTGACCCATGTACCGTCGATCTTCTGCGCGACGCGGGCCTGGCCTGAATCGAGCAGCGCCAGCGCCTCGGCCACAGCCTCGCGCACCGCGCCCTTCGTCTGCGCGCTGACGGCGGCGCGGTCCTCCCAGGCGGCGTCGATCGTGCTGGCGAGATCTGAAACAGGCATTACGGGCTCCGGCTTTTTATGTGGAATTGGGCCGTTCGGTCGGCGCAGGAGCGATGGCCGAAGGCGCCGCGTCCGTCAAGCGAGCGGGGCGGCAAAGCCATGGCCATCACCTATGAACTCTTTTGTCATTCCGGGGCCGCTTCAAGCGGAACCCGGAATCCATAAGCAGCGCATTCGCCTTGAATAAATGCGGCTTCTGCCGCTCTGTTCGACTAGCATCGTGTTTATGGGTTCCTGTAAGTTTCGTTTTGCACTGGCATTGTGGTGCGGGAGGGCGTTGTCCGTTGGGTTCCCGTTTCCGCAAGGCAACGCAACACCGGCCTGGTCGCGTCCTTTGTAGCCCGCTT
>JAESGE010000246.1_pt1 | contig 18562 bp, 16 predicted proteins | sample 9269601 | NCBI WGS metagenome assembly JAESGE01 (sample SAMN14515569, study PRJNA621662) | algae metagenome | isolation source: Tolypothrix brevis GSE-NOS-MK-07-07A and co-occurring heterotrophs from wet... | place: USA: Grand Staircase Escalante National Monument, Utah | collected 2006-04-16
GCACTCTCATGCCATTTGCGCAGGAGCTGGTGCGAGATCGTGGCGAAGGTGAAATACAGGATCACGCCCGCCGCCGAGATCAGGATGAGGGCGGCGAACATGCGCGGGATGTTCAGCCGGTAGCCCGATTCCACGATGCGGAAGGCGAGGCCCGAGCCCTTGCCGGCCGAGCCCGCGACGAATTCCGCCACGATCGCCCCGATCAGCGCCAGCCCGCTGGCGATGCGCAGGCCCGTAAGGAAATAGGGCAGCGCGTTGGGCAGTTGCAGGATCGTCAGCCTTTGCCCTGGCCCGGCGCCATAGAGATCGAACAGGTTGACGAGGCCGTGGTCGGTCGAGCGCAGGCCCGTCATGGTGTTGGAGAGGATCGGGAAGAAGGCGACGATGGTGGCCGCGATATAGACCGTCGCATCCTCGCCGAAATAGATGATCAGCAGGGGCGCGATGGCGATCAGCGGCGTCACCTGCAGGAACACCACCACATCGGTGAACGACAGCTCGATCAGCCGCGAGCGCGAGAAGGCGATGGCGAGCGACACGCCGGTGACGACCGCCGTCGTGAGGCTCAGCAGCGTGATCTTCATCGTCACCAGGAACGAGGGAAACAGCACATGCCAGTCGCCGACCAGCGTCTTTGCGATCAGGGACGGGGCCGGCAATTTGTAAGGCGGGATGTTGTTGGCCTGGACGATCCATTCCCAGAGCAGCAGCTTCACGGCGAGCGCGAGGATCGGCACCAGCACGGTCGCGGCGGGCCCGCTCCAGAACCCGCCACCCGTTGTGGCGGGAGCAGCGGCCGGCGTCTCGCCGATCGTCGTGGTCAGGGCATCGCTCATGAGCGCCTCACAGATGGTCCTGGCTGCCGAGCGCGCCCAGCAGGGCTTCGGAGGCGCGGCGACAGGCTTCGATATAGGTCGGCGCCCGGCGGAAACTTTCAGGCCGCGGCATCGGCTCGTCCACCGCGATCTCGGCGATGATGCGCCCCGGCCGCGCCGCCATCACCACGATCCGGCTCGACAGGTAGACGCTCTCATACACCGAATGCGTCACGAAGATCACGGTGCAATCGCGCTCAGTCTTGATTCGCAGCAGATCGTCGTTGAGCTTGCTGCGGGTGATCTCGTCGAGCGCGGCGAAAGGCTCGTCCATCAGCAAGAGCTTGGGGCTCAGCACCAGCGCCCGCGCGATCGAGACGCGCATCTTCATGCCGCCCGACAGTTCCCGCGGATAGGAATGGGCAAAACCGCTCAACCCCACCAGCGCCAGCACATCGTCGATGCGCTCCTGCGCCTGCGGGCGGCTTACGCCCTTCAGGCGCAGGGGCAGCCAGACATTGTCGGCCACCGTGCCCCATGGCATCAGCGTCGGCTCCTGGAAGACGAAGCCGAGCCCGGTGCCCGCCTCGCCATCCTTGTCTTTGCCATTGCCCGCGCCCGGCCGCATGATCGAGCCCATGCTCGGCTCGGCCAGGCCAGCGATCATCCGGAGCGCGGTCGATTTGCCGCAGCCGGACGGGCCAAGCAGCGACAGGAACTCGCCCTCGCGGACAGTGAGATTGAGCCCCGACAGCGCAACGGTGCCGTTCGAGAAGGTCTTGCCGACCCCCTTCAGCGCAACGACGTCCTTCGACGCAACGGCGGGAATGTCGGCAAGCACGTCAGCGGCAGACACGTTTGGCCATCCGGAGGTTGTCGTCGCTTCAGGAGATCGCCGCCGCGTGCCGGTCGCTCCGGATCGCGGCGGCTGTTCGCTCAGCCGGTTCGCTCGGCTGTTTTGATCAACCCTTGGGGCGCAGGTTGAGGCCGACGCCCTTGTTCACGAATTGCAGGGTATAGCTCTTCTTGTAGTCAACGCCGGCCTTGATGACACCGGCCTTCACCATCTTATCGAAGAAGCTTTTCATCCGGGCGTCGCTCATCGCGCCGATGCCGGCGGTCAGCGTGTCGCCCGAATCGACGATGCCGTATTCCTTCATAAGCTTGATGCCGTTCTCGATCTTGTCGTCGGTCATCTCGGGATTATCTTTTTTAATCAGCGCGTTGGCGGCCTTGTTGTCGCCGTAGAGGTAGTTGTACCAGCCGGTGATCGAGGCATCAACGAAGCGCTTGACCAGATCGGGGTTCTTCTCGACCAGCTCGGTGCGGGTCTCGATCAGGGTCGAATAAGTGTCGAAGCCGCTATCGGCGAGTAGAAACACCTTCGGCTTGAAACCGGCAGCCTTCTCGATCGCGTAGGGCTCGGACGAGAGGTAGCCCTGCATCACGGCCTTCTTGTCGGCGAGGAAAGGCTGCGGATTGAAGGTGTAGGGCTTTACGGAACTTTCGGAAAAGCCGAAATCCGCGATCATCCACTGGTAGTAGGAGGCGAGGCCGTCCTTAGACACGTAGATCGAGGGCGACTTTTTCAAATCCTCGAACTTGTCGAAACCCTGATCCGGATGGGCAATCAGGACCTGCGGCTCCTTCTGGAAGATGGCGCCGACCACGACCGTCGGAATGCCCTGCTCCACCGACGCGAAAGACTGGATCATGTTGCCGCCCATGAAGAAATCGATGCGGCCGACGGGAAGCTGGAGCCGGTTGTTGGCCTGCGGGCCGCCGGGCACGATCGTCACGTCGAGGCCGGCCTTGGCATAGGTGCCGTCGGCCACCGCCTGGTAATAGCCGCCATGCTCGGCCTGGGCGAGCCAGTTGGTGCCGAAACGCACCTTGTCCTGGGCAAGCGCGGGCGTCGCCAGCGACAAGGCGAGCGTTGCGGGCACAGCAAATGCCGCGGCGACGAGCGCCGTCCGGCGGGATATCGAAATCGTGGTCGGTCGTGTCATGTCGAGCCTCCGTTTGGGCGGACCATCGCACCGGCGACGCCTGCCGTGAGTTCCTGAATACGGCCAGCAAGGCCCATGCCAATCGGCTTGGCAGAGCCGGTGGCGATGGCGTTATTCTGGCCACACTTGCCCGCGACCGCAATCACCCTGAAGCCGGTTTGCACCCGCCTCGCGCCGTTGGCAATGGCGGTATCCGTCCATCGAACCATCGCCTGCGGACAGGCGATCAGATGAACGCGTATTTCGCCACGAACAGCGCCGCCAGGATGGCGATGACCGGCGACAACTCGCTCCAGCGGCCCGACGCCAGCTTGATCGCCGCATAGCTCACGAATCCGACGGCGATGCCGTCGGCGATGGAAAAAGTGAAGGGCATCGTCAGCGCGGTGAGCACGGCGGGCGCGTATTCGGTCGCGTCCTCCCAGTCGATCTCGGTCATGCCCCGCGCCATCAGGCAGGCGACATAGATCAGCGCCGGCGCGGTCGCGAAGGCGGGGATCGAGCCCGCCAGCGGCGCGAAGAACAGCGCGAGCAGGAACAGCACGCCGACGACCACCGCCGTCAGCCCCGTGCGTCCCCCGGCCTTCACCCCCGCCGCGCTCTCGATGAAGCTGGTCGTCGTCGAGGTGCCGATTAACCCGCTCAGCACCGCGGCGGAGGAATCCACCGTCAGCGCCCGGCCGAGCCTGGGAATCGTCCCGTCTTTCGCCATGAAGCCGCCGCGATGGGCAACACCGATCAGCGTGCCGGTATTGTCGAACAGGTCGACGAATAGGAAGGCGAACACCACCGTGACGAGGCCGATGGAGAGCGCCGCACCGATATCGAGCTTGAGGAAGACCGGCGCGATGCTAGGTGGAGCCGAGACGATGCCGCCGAATGTCTGCAATCCCAGCAGCATCGCGATGATCGTCACGGCAAGGATGCCGATGATGATGCCGCCGACGATTTTGTGATGATCGAGCGCGATCATGATCACCAGCCCGAGGCCGGCGAGCAGCACGCTCCATTTGGTGAAATCGCCATGGGTGACGAGCGTCACCGGATGCGCCACCACGAAGCCGCAGGCCTGAAGGCCGATCATTGCGAGAAACAATCCGATGCCGGCCGAGATCGCCATCTTGAGCGACCGCGGAATGGCGTTGACGATCACCTCCCGCACCGGCGTCACCGACAGGATCACGAACAGGATGCCTGACAGGAACACCGCCCCCAACGCCGCCTGCCACCCGAATTGCGGCGCCACCACGAAGGCGAAATAGGCGTTGAGCCCCATGCCGGGCGCCAGCGCGATGGGGTAATTCGCGACAAAACCCATCAGTACGCTGCCTGCGGCCGCCGCGAGGCAGGTGGCGACGAAGACCGCGTTCTGGTCCATCCCGGCCTTCGAGAGGATGCTTGGATTGACGAAGATGATGTAGGCCATCGTCAGGAAGGTGGTGACGCCCGCCATGATCTCGGTGCGGATCGTGGTGTCGTTGGCGCTGAGGCCGAATTGTCTTTCCAGAAATGCGTTCATCGTTGTTCCCCCCAAAGCCAATCGGTCATGAGTCGCCATCGCAATGCAACATCGGGACCAGCGAAACGCGGCGACGGGGCCCCTGCCTCATCCCGAGATGCCCGCGAAGTGGGCCTCGAAGGATAATTCAGTGACGCACCGACCGGCACCCGCCGGCCATCCTTCGAGGCTCGGCTGAAGCCTCGCGCCTCAGGATGAGGAGCGAGATGGGACCGCGGCTGTTGCGCGCCGCGCGCCGTCCGCGCATTCTGCAAGCCCCGGTTGGTCAGGACCCCCGCCCATGAAGCCCCTTGCCCCCGCCTCGATCCGTGCGCCCTTCGCGCGCTATAGCCACGGGGTCGAGGTGCCGGCCGGCCAGCGGCTCGTGTTCTGCTCGGGCCAGCTTGGCATTGCCGCCGATGGAAACGTGCCCGACGATGCCCGCGCGCAGGCCGATCTATGTTTCGCCAACATCGCCGCGATCCTGGGCGAGGCCGGCATGACGCTCGGCGACATCGTGCGGATCAACGCCTATGTCACCGACCGGGCGCATATGCAGGGCTACATGCAGTCGCGCGATGCCCATGTCGCCGACCCGCCGCCGGCCTCGACACTGGTGATCGTTTCGGGTTTCACGCGGCCCGAATTCAAGGTCGAGATCGAGGTCGTGGCGGCGGCACCCGAGCAACGCCGCAAACCGGCAAGGGTTGCGGCAAAAATTTAGGGCGGCGACGGCTTGACCACCCGCCCCGGCCACACGCGCCTGACATCGTCCCAGCTCGCGACCAGCGCGCCGGCCACGATCAGCGCGCAGGACAGGCCGATGAGCCATGTCGCTTCAGCGAAACCGGTGGCGATGAGAATGATCGTCGACAGGACCGGGGCGGCATAGGACGCGACGCCGAGAAACGAGACGTCGCCGCGCTTCATGCCGATATCCCAGCAGAGGAACGCCAGGCCGATGCTGCCGATGCCGAGCCCGGCGAGGCCGGCCCATTCGGCGAAGGTTGCCGGCCAGACGGTGGTCTCGAAGGCGAGATGGCAGGCCGTCGCCAGCACGGCGCAAGCGAGCGTCGTCACGCCGACACTCTCGCTCGGCACCGCCGAGAAGCGCCGCGACAGGACCGAATAGCTCGCCCAGACGACGGCCCCCAGCGCCGCCAGCCCATAACCCAACAGCGTTTTGGCCGAGGCATCGGCGCGCATGTCGCCGCCCACCAGAAGGAAGGTCGCGCATAAGCCGATCACCGCGCCGATCACATGGCCGGCCTTCAGCCTGCCGCCAGGCAGCAGGCCTGCGAACAGCACGATCAGCAGCGGCCAGAGATAATGCACGAGGTTGGCGGGCGCCGGCGGTGCCAGCTTTAGGGCGGCGAAATACAAGGCCGTGTCCCCGAATGGCCCGTAAATGCCGAGCGCCAGCGAGGCCCGCGTCGGCCTCGCCAGATGCAGGCGTCCCCGCAATGCCGCAACGCCCAGGATCAGCACGCCGCCGATCAGAAAGGTCATCGCCACGGTCTGGAACGCCGGCACCGGCCCGGACATCGCCGTGAACAGCGCCAGCGTCGACCAGAGCAGGATGGCGATGAAGCCGGTGAGGGTGGCGGTGCGCGGAGACATGGGACGGCGAATAGCGAGTTGGGCTAAGAAAGTCGCGCGCTATTCGAGTCTCGCCGCCAACTTAACCCTCATGCCATATACTGCCCGCCATTGGCCGAAAGCGTCGAGCCGGTAATGAAGCCGGCCTCGTCGGCGGCCAGGAACACCACGGCGCGGGCGATCTCCTCCGGCTCGCCGAGGCGGCCGACCGGGATCAGCGGCAGGATGTTCTTTTCCACCACCGCCGGGTCGATCGCCATGACCATTTCGGTGGCGATGTAGCCGGGGCAGATCGTGTTGACCGTGATGCCGGCCCGCGCGCCTTCCTGGGCCAGGGCCTTGACGAAGCCGATATCGCCGGCCTTGGCGGCGGAATAATTGACCTGTCCCATCTGGCCCTTCTGGCCGTTGATCGACGAGATGCAGATCACGCGGCCGAACCTGCGGGCGCGCATGCCCTCCCAGACCGGGCGCGTCATGTTGAACAGCGAGTTCAGGTTGGTGTTGATGACGCCGTACCACTGGTCCTTGGTCATCTTGTGGAACATGCCGTCGCGGGTGACGCCGGCATTGTTGACGAGCACGTCGACCGGGCCGATTTCCACCTCGACCTGCGCGATGCCGGCGGTGCAGGCGTCGAAATCGCCCACATCCCACTTGTAGACGGCGATGCCCGTCTCGGCCTTGAACTTGGCGGCAGCCTCGTCATTGCCGGCATAGCTTGCCGCGACGTTATATCCCGCCGCCTTGAGAGCCTTCGAGATCGCCGCGCCAATGCCGCGCGTGCCCCCCGTCACCAATGCCGTGCGTGCCATGTGTGTTCTCTCCCCGGATTTTGTGTTTTTTTGATAGGTATCAGCCGTCATTGCGAGCGGAGCGAAGCAATCTAGGGGGTGCGCTCACCAAGGCTGGATTGCTTCGCTTGCGCTCGCAATGACGATCATTGCGTATCCGCTCAGCGCTCGACCGTCATCGCGACACCCATGCCGCCGCCGATGCAGAGCGTGGCGAGGCCTTTCTTGACGTCGCGCTTGGCCATCTCGTGCAGCAGGGTGGTGAGCACGCGGGCGCCGGATGCGCCGATCGGGTGGCCGATGGCGATGGCCCCGCCGTTGACGTTGACGATGGAAGGGTCCCAGCCGAGATCCTTGTTGACCGCCAGCGCCTGCGCCGCGAAGGCCTCGTTGGCCTCGACGAGTTCGAGATCGCCGATTTTCCAGCCGGCTTTTTCCAGCGCCTTGCGCGTCGCGGGGATTGGGCCCGATCCCATGATCGCCGGATCGACGCCGGCCGTCGCCCAGGAGGCGATGCGGGCAAGGGGTGTCAGGCCGCGCTTGGCCGCTTCCGTCGCGCTCATCAGCACGAAAGCCGCGCCCCCGTCATTGATGCCGGACGCGTTGCCGGCCGTCACCGTGCCATCCTTCGAGAAGGCGGGGCGGAGCTTGGCCATGGCCTCCAGCGTCGCGCCATGGCGGGGATATTCGTCCTGGTCGACCACGACGTCACCCTTGCGGGTCGAGATGGTGAAGGGCACGATCTCGTCCTTGAACTTGCCGGCCTTCTGCGCCGCTTCCGCCTTGTTCTGCGAGCCGACGGCGAAGGCGTCCTGCTCCTCGCGGGTGATCTGCCACTTGGTCGCGACGTTCTCGGCCGTCGTACCCATGTGGTAGCCATGGAAGGCGTCCCACAGCCCGTCCTTGATCATCGTGTCGACGAGCTTCATCTCGCCCATCTTGGTGCCGTTGCGTAAGTGCGCCGCGTGCTGGGCCATCGACATCGATTCCATGCCGCCCGCCACGATGATGTTGGCGTCGCCATTGGCGATCTGCTGCATGCCGATGGCGACCGTGCGCAGGCCGGAGCCGCAAAGCTGGTTCAGCCCCCACGCCGTCGCCTTGTCGGGAATGCCGGCCGCCATCGCCGCCTGCCGCGCGGGATTCTGGCCCTGCCCCGCGCTGAGGATCTGGCCCATGATCACCTCGTCCACATCCGCCGGATCGACCTTGGCGCGCAGCAGCGCTTCCTTGATCGCGGCCGCGCCCAATTCATGGGCGGCCGTGTTCGCAAAAGCGCCATTGAACGAGCCGACGGCGGTGCGGGCGGCGCTGACGATAACGATATCCTGGGTGGCCATGAAAGGCTCTCCTGCTGCGGTTCGACGAGATGTTCGGCCGTTACCTTTTCGGCGCGGCGCGCCTTCGTCAAGCGCCACGATCGGACGACGGACGGCGCGCGTCTCACAAAGCCTCGATTTCAGCGCGATTTGCACGCCATGCCGCCGGAATGCCCTTAAAAAACTTGCAGGTCTGTCGTCAGGCCTTATCGTCGCCCGCAAACGTGATCGATGAAGCGCCACGCCCATGCGACTCCCGCAACCTGCTGCAATCCCGTGCGATCGTCCGCCGATCCCACCCACAAGGCTCTGATTTCATGGCGACCGATAAACAACCGATTGTGATTAAAAAATATGCAAATCGTAGGCTCTACCATACAGGCACGAGCACATACGTCACCCTGGAGGACCTGGCGCTATTGGTCCGCAAGGGTGAGGATTTCCTCGTCTATGACGCCAAGACCAGCGAGGACATTACTCGTTCTGTCCTGACTCAGATCATCTTCGAGGAGGAGAGCAAGGAAGGCCAGCAGATGCTGCCTGTCACCTTCCTGCGCCAGCTCATCCGCTTCTACGGCGACAGCATGCAGGCCGTGGTGCCACGCTATCTCGAAATGTCCATGGACAGCCTCACCAAGGAACAGAACATGTTCCGCGAGCATCTGGCCAAGACGCTGGGCTCGGGCACGGTCGAGGCAATGGAGAAACAGGCGCGCACCAACATCAAGCTCTTTACCGACGCCTTCCGCATGTTCAATCCGTTCATGGCCGCCGCGACCGCTAAAGTAGGCTTGCCCCCTCAGGCGCCGGGAGCGGAACCAGCCCGCTCCGAAAACGACATCGACAGCCTGAAGAGCGAGATGAACGCCCTGCGCGATCGCCTCGACAAGCTCGCCGGCCCGAAGTGATCGGCCGGTGGTCGCAATCGCGTCCTCGTCGCTGATATACCTCACCGCACCCGGATGAACCGTTGCACGGAGACGACATCCCGAAGGATGAGCATCACGGCAAGGAACCATTACGGCAAGGGGCCGGCATGGCAAGGGATCCGCATGATGAGCCAGCCTACGCGATGGCGCTTCGTGGCTCCCTGGGGGTAAGGTCGCACGGGTCGACGCAAACGGTCATGGCTTAGGGCAGTTGTTCCCTCCTGACTCCGGACCTCATCAAGCGAGCGTTGTTCGGCCCGCCTCGTGCTGATGGTGCTTGGGCAATAGGCGGCACCGTATGGTGGCCTCGCATCGAACCAAGGGCCGCGGCGAAAGTCATGGGCGCCGGGCGCCGCGGCCAAGGTTGTCATCGGCGGCCAAGTATGTTTGTTAACGTCTGCTTCCGGTGCCCGTCGCGAGACGGGTGAAACGGGAATGCGGTGAGGGTTTTCGAAGGCCCGATTCCGCAGCTGCCCCCGCAACTGTAAGCGGTGAGCGAACTGCATCGAACCACTGGTCCGCAATGGACCGGGAAGGTTGCAGCGAGCGTCGACCCGCGAGCCAGGAGACCGGCCGGAAGCCTGTGCAACCCTTGAATTCTCGGCGGCGGGCCGGGGAAGGATCAATCATGACACGCGCTTCACGCGCGGCCTCCGCCTGTGCGGTGGCCGCATTCTCCCTGCTTGCCTCGCAATCCTTGAATGCCCAATCACCGCCAGCCACTCCGCCGGACGTTTCCGCCAGCGGAGTTTCAGCGCCGGGCGGTAATGCTTCTCCCCGAGGCCCGCTCCAGTTCACCGTCACCGCCGCCCGGTCGCCGCAGGCGATCCAGCGCACCGGCAGCGCCATCACGGTGTTGTCCGGCGCGGACATCCGACAAGCCAATCCAGGCTCGCTGGTGGATGCGCTGCGTTTCGTGCCCGGCCTCGATATCTCGGAAAGCGGCGGGCCGGGTTCGATTTCGAGCGTGCGCATTCGCGGCGCCAGCACGGGCCAGACTTTGGTTCTGGTCGATGGCATCAGGGTCAACGATCCGTCCGGCCCCAGCGCCGATTTCGATTTTTCGACCCTTGCGCCGGGCCTGATCGAGCGCATCGAGGTTCTGCGTGGGCCGCAAAGCGCGCTCTACGGCTCCGATGCCATCGGCGGCGTGGTGAACATCATCACGCGGCGCGGCAGCGGGCCGGTGCAGACCTACAGCCAGATCGAGGGCGGCTCCTATGGTTCGCTGTCGGCGAGCGCCGGCGCCCATGGGTCGAACGGCCCCTGGAGCTATGCCTTCGCCGGTTCGGGCGCCAGAAGCGCCGGCTTTTCCCGCTTCGGCTTTCGCATCGGCCGCATCGAGCAGCGTTTTCCCAACCTCGAGCCGGACGGGTTCTCGCGCTTTGGCGGTTATGGCCGCATCGGCTACGATCCGGGCAAGGGATTCCGGTTCGAGGCGGGAGTGCTGTCGATCCGCACGAACGCCCAGTATGACAGCGCGTTTGGCGCCTTTCCCGATACGCCCAATCTCTCGACGCGCGATTTCCACCAAGTCTACGGCAAGGCGTCGCTCGATACGCTCGACGGCAGGTTGACCCACGCGCTGACGGTGTTCGCCAACCGCACCGACCGGCGATTCGACGATGTCAGCTTCCGCACCAATACGTCGCTCGCCAATACCAGTCGCAGCCTTTCCGACTTCAGCGGCGAGCGTGTCGGCGTCGAATATCAGGGTGATCTTTCCCTTGACCGTTTCGGCAAGCTCAGCTTCGGGGCCAAGCTGGAACGCGAGAGCGCCGACACCTTCGGGCGGTCGGTCCTGCCCGCTCCGGGCGCGCGCCGCCGGACGCTTGCCGCCGAGCAGGTGACGCGCTCGGGCTTCGTCTTGTGGCAATGGCCGATCGGGGAGCGTTTCGACATTTCGCTCAGCGGCCGCATCGACGACGTGCAGGATGTCGCGACCTTCAACACCTGGCGGGCGACGGCTGCCTATCGCATCACCGAAACCGGCACGAAGCTGCGGGCCAGCGCCGGCACAGGCGGCAAGGCGCCAACGCTTTTCCAGCTTTTCGCGCCGACCTTCGGCAATGCGGCCCTTTCCGCCGAGCGCAGCCTTGGTGTCGATGCCGGCATCGATCAGGAGCTTCTCGACGGCCGCGTCCGGTTCTCGGCCACAGCCTTCGCCAACCGTTTCCGCAACCTGATCGATTTCGATAGCCCGACCAGCCGCTTCGTCAACGTGGCGCGGGCCTCAACCTCGGGCATCGAGCTTGCCGGCGATGTCGTCCTCATCGCGCAGGCCGTGCGGCTCAAGGGTGTCTACACCTATCTCCAAGCCAAGGACCGGCTGACCAACTTGACCCTCGCCCGCCGGCCGCAGCACATCGGCAAGCTGTCGCTGGTGCTGAACCCGACGCCGTCCTGGACGATCGAGCCCTCGGTGACGCTGGTGTCGGGCCGGTTCAGCGGCAATCAGGAAACGGCGCGCCTCGCCCCCTATGCGAGGCTCGACGTCCATACCGACTACCGGATCGACGGGAACTGGCGCGTCTACGGAAGGGCGGAAAACCTGACCAACGCCCGTTACCAGGAAGTGCAGAATTTCGGCACCACGGGCCGGGCCTTCTACGCGGGCCTGTCGTCGACATGGTGACGACAGAGCCTCGAACGGCAGAAAGCGTCGGCGCGGGGGGCGTGCTTCCGTCCACGGGGCGGAGGCTGGGGCCTGTCGTGCTCGGCGCCTATGCACTGGTCGTCTTGACGCTGTTCGCCGTGTCGCTGGGCGTCGGGCCGGTCAGGCTGACCCCGGCGGAGGTCGTCGCCGCTTTCACGCGGGCCGGCGACGATCCCTATCGCACGATCGTCCTCGAAATCCGGCTGCCCCGCGCCGTGCTGGCGCTGGCCATCGGGGCGATCCTGGGCCTGAGCGGCGCGGCGATGCAGGGGCTGCTGCGCAATCCGCTGGCCGCGCCGTCGCTGTTCGGCGCGCCGCAATCGGCGGCCTTCGCGGCGGTGGCGACGATTTCGCTGGGTCTCAACGATACTTTGTCATGGGGCCTGCCGGTCGCCGCCATCAGCGGCGCGTTCCTGTCGGTTTTCGCGCTGCTCGCCGTCGCCGGGCGCAACAGTAGCCTGTTGCTGCTGATCCTGAGCGGACTGGCGATCTCGAGTCTTGCCGGTGCGGGTACGGCGCTCGCCATGAATCTCGCGCCCAATCCGTTCGCGGCCCTCGAAATCGCCTTCTGGCTGCTCGGGTCGCTGGAGGACCGCAGCCTGCGCCATGTGCTGCTGGCGCTGCCGTTCATCGTGGCGTCCGGTCTCGTGCTGTTCAGCCGGCGCGGTGCCTTCCGGGCGCTGTCGCTGGGCGAGGAAGCGGCGCGCAGCCTCGGTGTCGATGTCGGCCGGCTGCGGCTCGTGGTGGTGTTCGGCGTGGCGCTTGGCGTTGGCGCCTCGGTCGCGGTCGCGGGCACGATCAGCTTCATCGGCCTGATCGCCCCTCATCTGATGCGGCCCTTCGTGGCGCATGATCCCGCCCGGCTATTGCTGCCAAGCGCCTTGACGGGTGCGGCGCTGCTGCTTTCCGCCGATATCGCGGTCCGGCTCATTCCGGCCTCCAGCGACATCAAGGTCGGGGTTCTGACGGCGATCATCGGCGTGCCGTTCTTCCTCTATCTGATCCTGCGCGAGCGCCGCAGCCTGGGGGCGGGAATCGCATGAACGCGACCGATCCGACCGCGCTCGACATCCGGGACGTCGGCGTCAGGCTCGGCGGCGTCGCCGTGGTCGAGGCTGCGGGCCTCTCGTTTCGTGCCGGTCAATTCGTGGCGCTCATCGGCCCGAACGGCGCGGGCAAGACGAGCCTGCTGCGCGCCATCGCCGGGCTGGTGCCGGCCACGGGACGCATCCGGATTGGCGGCCGCGATCTCGGCGCGATGAGCCTGCGCGACCGGGCGAAGGCCATCGCCTACCTGCCGCAGGGCCATGCCGTGCATTGGCCGCTGACGGCTCGCGATGCGGTTGCCCTTGGCCGCTATCCGCACGGCGTCGACGATCCGACGCGGATGCGGGCCTCCGATGCGGCGATCGTCGACGATTGCATGGCGCGAACCGATACGATGCCCTTCGCTGCGCGCGCCGTGCAGACCCTGTCGGGCGGCGAGCGGGCGCGGGTGATGCTCGCCCGCGTGCTCGCGGTGAAGGCGGGAATTGTGCTGGCCGACGAGCCGACGGCCGCCCTCGATCCGCTCCACCAGCTTGGCATCATGGAGGCCTTGAAAACGGAAGCCTCGCGAGGGGCGCTCGTCGTCGCCGTCACGCATGATATCGGCCTGGCCGCGCGCCTCGCCGACCGCCTGATCCTGATGGATGGCGGGCGCATCGTCGCCCAAGGTCCGCCCGTCGATGTTCTGACCGACGAGAATCTGCGGCGCGTCTACCGGGTCAAGGCCTATCTCGCCGAATATGAGGGCAAGCCGGTGATCGTGCCCTGGCAGGCGGCCACATGAACCCGTCAGAGCTTCAAGGCAGCCAGCGCGCGGGCGAGCCGCTCCCGCCCATCGGCATCCGGGGGCAGGCCGAAACGCAGATGCAGCGGATCGTGGTCGAAGCGCCGCACCCAGATGCGGGCGGCCGCGAGTTGCTCATAGATGACGCCGGCCGCCGGATGGCGGACCAGCCGGAACAAGGACGTGCCGCCCATAATCTCGAGGCTCGCGCCGGTGAGAACGGCATCGACGGCGGCCGCTTCACGGGCAAGACGGCGGCGCATCGCCCTGGTCCAAGCCTCGTCGGCAAGCGCCTCGCGGCCGACGGCGAGGGCCGGGCCGGACACGCACCACGGCCCCAGGGCCTGTCCGAACAGCGCGGCGAGGGCGGGCCGCGCGATGAGAAAACCGAGCCTGAGGCCGGCAAGCCCATGGAACTTGCCGAAGGAGCGCAGCACGATCAGCGGATGCGTGGCGCACAGGCGGGCGACGCTGGCCTCAGGCACCGTATCGACAAAGGCCTCGTCGACCACCATCCAGCCGCCGCGCGCCGCGACTTCGCCGGCCAGCGCCTCGATCCGCGCCAAGGGCCAGACGTGGCCGTCCGGATTGTTGGGCGAGACCAGCACGAGATGGCGGGCCTGCGGCGGCAAAGGATCGTCGCGGCTGCTGGCGATGACTTCGCGGCCCACATTCGTGAATGCGAGCGCGTGTTCGCTGTAAGTCGGGGAGACGATGGCGACGGCTCCCTCCGGCATCAAGCGGGGCATCCACTGGATCAGCGCCTGCGTGCCAGGTGCGGCGACGGTGTCGGCTCCCTCGGGCACGCCATAGGCGAGCCGGGCGACGCTCAGCAGATCGTCCATGACCTGCCGGCCGGGGAGCCGCGTCCAGGCATCGGCGGTAAGTTGCGTGAACGGATAGGCATGGGGCGATATCCCGGTCGAGAGATCGAGCCAGTCGGACATCGAGCCCCCGTGCCGGGCGATGGCCGCGCCCAAATCGCCGCCGTGCCGCATGGGTTCGGGTGGTTCAAGATCGGACGCATGGGCTTCGTCGGTCATGACCTGCCTCTGCCATGGCCGCGCCGCCTTGGCCAGATCGCGTTGCTTCTTCTGGGTCTCGCGCATGCGGCCGTCGCGGAGGCCGGTGAGCCGCCGCGCATCGCTTCGATCAACATGTGCACCGATCAGCTTCTGCTCGATCTCGGCCGCCGCGAGCAGATTGTGGGCCTGAGCCCCTATGCCCGCGACAGCGCCCGTTCCTGGGCCGCATCGCAGGCGGAAGGTCTGCCGCTCCTGTCGGGCACCGCGGAAGAAATCCTGGTCCTGAAACCGGACGTCGTGGTGGCAGGGCGGTTCACCCGGCGCGCCACCCGCGAGTTCATTCGCGGCAAAGGCATCCCGCTCTCCGAATTCGACGCCGTGCGCTCGGTCGCGGAGGCACGGGCGCAGATGGTCCAGATGGCTGAACTCACCGGCTGGCCCGACCAGGCCGCCACCCGGCTTGCTGCGCTCGATGCGGCCGTGGCGCGGCTGAAAGCCGTTGCCAGCACCACGACCCTGCGCATCCTGCCCTTGTCGCGGCGTGGCTGGGTCTCGGGCGCCGACAGCCTGATGTCGGATTTGCTCGGCATGGCAGGCCTGTCCAACGCGGCGGCCGAACTCGGGTTGAAGGCCGGCGGCTTCGTCTCGCTGGAAGCCATCGTCAAGCTTCGGCCGGATGCGATCCTGATCTCGCGGGAAAGCGACACCGCCGAGGACCAGGGCCGGGCCATGCTGCTGCACCCGGCCATCGCCGGGCTGTTTCCGCCCGAGCGCCGGATCGTCATCCCGGAATCGCTCACCGTCTGCGGCGGCCCGATGCTGGTGGAGGCGCTCGACCTGCTTGCCACGAAGATTAAAAGCATCAGGCCGCGCGATGCTTCTGGACAATGAAGCGCTCGCCGTTCTGGCCATCGCGCTGCTGATCGACGCGATCATCGGCGATCCCGATGCGGTCTGGCGGCGCATTCCCCATCCGGTCACCTGGATGGGCGGCGTCATCGCCCTGCTGGACCGCCGTCTGAACATCGAGGCCGACGGACCCTATGTGCGCCGGTTGTCGGGCGTTCTGGCCTTGCTGTTCCTTGTGTCCGGCTCACTGTGCCTCGGCCTCGCGCTTCAGGCGCTGCTGTCCCTTCTGCCCGCTTCGGTCTGGATCAAGGGCCTGATCGCATCGCTGCTCATCGCCCAGAACAGCCTCTGGCGGCATGTCACTCGCGTCGGCGAGGCGCTGACGACCGGCAGTATCGAGGCCGGGCGCCGGGCGGTCTCCATGATCGTCGGGCGCGATTCCGAAAGCCTCGACGAGCCGGCGATCTGCCGCGCCGCGATCGAAAGCTGCGCCGAGAATTTTTCCGACGGCGTCGTCGCGCCCGCGATCTGGCTGGCGCTTCTCGGGCTGCCGGGCCTGATCGTCTACAAGGCCGTCAACACCGCCGATTCGATGATCGGCCATCGCTCGCCCCGGCACGAGGCCTTCGGCTGGGCGGCGGCGCGGCTGGACGACCTCATGAACCTCGTACCGGCTCGGGCGTCGGGCCTGCTGCTGGCGCTCTGCGCGCCCGTGGCCGGGGGAAGTGCCGTCCATGCGCTGACGATCATGTGGCGCGATGCACGGCTCCACCGCTCGCCCAATGCCGGCTGGCCGGAAAGCGCCATGGCCGCAGGCCTCGGTCTGACCCTGGGCGGGCCGCGCCGTTACGGCGAAACCCTGGTGGACGAACCTTTTCTCAATCGCCAGGGATCGCGTGTCGCCACTCCCGGCGACATCACCCGCGCCCTGCACCTGATGGCGACGGCGTGCGTGGTGCTGATGCTGGCCGTGCTGACGGGCCTTGGCCTCTCAAGCTGATTTCAGCACCAACGGCAGCCCGGCCGCGACAAACACCACATGGTCGCATTGTGCCGCCAGCGCCTGGTTGAGCCGCCCCTGTGCGTCCCGGAAGGCGCGGCCGAGCGGCGTTTCGGGCACCAGCCCCAGCCCGACCTCGTTCGAGACGAGCACGATGGGGGATTTGCCGATGGGTAACTTGCTCTGATCGAGTGCTGCGAGCAGCCTGCCCTGTTCCAAGGCGACATCGCGTTCCGCCAGCATGATGTTGGTGAGCCAGAGCGTCAGGCAATCGACCAGCACGGCGGAACCCGGTTGCCGCGCGGAGCTCACGGCGGCGGGAAGATCCAGCGGCTCCTCGATCGTCGTCCAGCCGTCATCGGCCCGCGCCAGGCGGTGATGAGCGATGCGCGCCGTCATCTCGTCGTCGAAGGCCTGGGCGGTCGCGATATAAATCCGCTCAAGGCCGGTTTCGCGCACCAGCGCCTCGGCATGGCGCGATTTGCCGGAGCGTGCGCCACCCAGGACAAGGGTGACGCTCATGACCGGAATGTGCTCATGCGGATTCGGACGCCAGTTTCTTGAGCCAGCGCGAAGCCTGCCTGCGGACGTTGGCGGGCGCGGTGCCGCCGTAGCTCAGCCGGCTTTTCACCGATTTCTCCACGCCAAGAACGCCGAACACCTCCATCGTGATGCGCGGCTCGACGCCCTGCATGTCGGCGAGGGTCAGCTTTTCCAGCCCGATATTGCGATCCGAGGCCAGGCCCACCAGCCGCCCCGTGACATGATGCGCGTCGCGGAACGGCATCTTCAGCACCCGCACCAGCCAGTCGGCGAGGTCGGTGGCGGTGGCGTAGCCAAGGCCGGCCGCCTTCTTCATCACCTTCAGGTCCGGCTCCATGTCCCGCACCATGCCACTGAGCGCCGCAAGGCACAGCGACAGCGATTGCAGCGCGTCGAAAGTGCCTTCCTTGTCCTCCTGCATGTCCTTGGAATAGGTCAGCGGCAGGCCCTTCATCATCACCAGCAACGCCTGGAGCGCCCCGAAGATGCGCCCGGCCTTGCCGCGCACCAGTTCGGCCGCATCCGGGTTGCGCTTCTGCGGCATGATCGAGGAACCGGTGGTGAATTTGTCCGAAAGCCGGATGAAGGCGAATTGCGGCGTCGTCCAGAGCACGATCTCCTCGGCGAAGCGCGACAGGTGCATGGCGCAGATCGAGGCTGCCGCCAGCGTCTCCAGCACGAAATCCCGATCCGAGACCGAATCCAGCGAATTCGCCGTCGGCCGGTCGAAGCCGAGCGCCCGCGCCGTCATGTGGCGGTCGATCGGGAAGGATGTGCCCGCGAGCGCCGCCGCCCCCAGCGGACATTCGTTGAGCCGCCGGCGGGCATCGGCCACCCGGCCCCGGTCGCGGCCGATCATCTCGACATAGGCGAGCAGGTGATGGCCGAAAGTGACGGGCTGGGCCGATTGCAGATGCGTGAAGCCCGGCATCACCGCGCCGGCGAAGGCGGCGGCCTTCTCGGCCAGCGCTCTTTGCAGGTCGGCCATCTGCAAGTCGAGGTCGTCCAGCGTGTCGCGCACCCAGAGCCGCATATCGGTGGCGACCTGGTCGTTGCGCGAGCGGCCGGTGTGCAGGCGACCGGCATTGACGCCGACGAGGTCCTTCAGCCGGCTCTCGACATTCATGTGGATGTCCTCGAGCGAGCGCGAGAACGTGAAGCCGCCGGATTCGATTTCCGCCTCGACACCCTTGAGCCCGGCCGTGATAGAAGCCACATCGTCAGGAGTCAGGATGCCCGTCGCTTCGAGCATGGCAGCATGGGCGAGCGAGCCCCGGATATCCTGGCGCCAGAGCCGCCTGTCGAAGTCGATGGAGACGTTGATCTCCTCCATGATCGCGTCAGGCCCGCTGGCGAAACGCCCGCCCCACATCCGATTGCTCACGCTCGTTTCCCCCGCAGGACGCCAGATGACGCCAAAACTCAAAATCGCCGCCCTCGCCGCAAGCGGCCTTGTCGCCGTCGCCGGGCTGGCGGCCTTCTACTCCGGCAGCGCGCTCAGCAGCAACAGTGCCTGCGCGGCCGAGCCCAACAGGATCGCCACCCTGAACAAGGCGGCGATAGGGGAAGTCGCTGCCTTTCAGACTGCGAAAGTGCCGATTTCCCTGCGCGACCTTGGCTTCAACGCGCCCGACGGCACGCGCATGACGCTGGATAAGTTCAAGGGTCGCACGGTGTTGCTCAATCTTTGGGCGA
>JAESGE010000247.1_pt1 | contig 18374 bp, 20 predicted proteins | sample 9269601 | NCBI WGS metagenome assembly JAESGE01 (sample SAMN14515569, study PRJNA621662) | algae metagenome | isolation source: Tolypothrix brevis GSE-NOS-MK-07-07A and co-occurring heterotrophs from wet... | place: USA: Grand Staircase Escalante National Monument, Utah | collected 2006-04-16
TTCTGCAAACTCAAAGAGTTCAAACGCATCGCCATGCGTGCCTGCAAAACCGATCAGAGCTACGAAGCCATGATCTACCTCACCGCCGCCGTCATCAATTCTCGATGAATCCCCACAAACCCTAGCCTATCTTGATGCACGCATCCTCGACAATGGTGTGCCATCACAATCGGGCAATCGTCCTTTGGGAGCGCCGGGATTGCGGGCTTCGATTTTTGTGGAGTATGATTTGCCGCCGATTCCGGGGCTGACGCTGTCATCCAGCCTGATCGTGGCCTCATCTTCCTTTGCCGATAACGACAACCGGCTGAAAGTGGATGGCTATGCACAGCTCGATTTGGGTGCGCGTTATGCATTTGCGGTGGGCGGGACCGACTTTGTCGCGCGCCTCTCGGTCGAAAATATCGCGGACCGCGGATACTGGTTGCCCAACACCTATTTCGGCCTCGCTTTGTCCTCGCCGAGCACGATCAAGTCGTCGCTGAGTGTGGCGTTCAGATGAGTGACCTTGTGGTACGCCTTTTTACGCTCCTCGTCGGCGGTTATGCGCTGATGGTGGGGGTCGTCGCGCTTGCCGGGGTCGTTCTGCCGCGGCTTGGTGTGGCAGCGTCAGAAGCGGTGCTCGTGGCGGCGATGTTGGCCTTTCCGCTCTTTTGTGGAGTGATCATATGGGGCTATCATCATCGCCCGCTTGCCCGGGTGGTGACCATCATCGCCGGGGGCAGTGCAGTCAGTATCGGGGCGGCGCTATGGCTGGCGCCGTCTTCGCTGGCTTGATGGCACCGCCGGTCGGATAGGGAACGCGCGTATGGAACCGAGCTTTCGCCAATCGATGACCAGGCTGCATACCTTCGCGGGTGTGGTCGCCTCGGCATTGCTGTTCGCGATGTTCTGGATGGGCACGCTGTCCGTTTTCGACCGCGAGATCGACCGCTGGATGCAGCCATCGACCCGGCTGTCTGCGCCGGTTGCCGCGCCTGTTTCGCTCGACCGGTTGACGGCGCCGGTACTGGCGGATGTGCCTGAGGGCACGACCGAAATCTACCTCTATGACGCCGCCGCCCGCGATCCGACCGTGCGCGTCGGCTATAGCGTCGATGACGACTGGGTCGTGCGCCATATCGACCCGGCGAGCGGGCGCGAGTTGCCCGCACCCGAGAGTCTGGCGGGCACCGGCTTCATCTTTCCCTTCCACTTCAGTTTTCACATCACATGGGCGGACCTTGGCTATTGGATCGCCGGTTTCCTGGCGATGGCGATGCTGGTGCTGCTGGTGTCGGGCGTCGTCATCCACCGCAAGATCATCGCCGAGTTTTTCGTGTTTCGTCCATCGAAAAACCGTCGCCGCGCCACGCTCGATCTGCACAATATGACCTCGCTGATCGCGCTGCCGTTCCATTTCCTGTTGCCGTTGACTGGCCTGTTCATCTTTTTCTCCATCTACCTCCCCTGGTCGATCGCGCTGCCATTTGGCGGCAAGACTGAGCCGCTGTTTGCCGAGATGTACGGTACTCAGATCGTCGAGCCTGCCGGGCGCGCCGCGCCGATGCAGAGCATCGATGCGATGGTGGCCGAGGCCGAACGCCGCTGGCGCGCCCGCCACGGCGTCTGGGTGCGGGCCGATATCGTCAATTTGCAGCACTGGGGCGATGCCAATGCGCGCGTGACCGTGCGCCATGTCTTCCCGTCGCGACAGGTGGTGATGGACCGCGAGTCGATCAGCTTTTCGGGCGCGACCGGCGCGGTGGTGCAGGACTTCACCGCCAAGCCAATCCGCACCGCTCACGCCTGGCTATCGGGCCTGCACTTTGCCCAGTGGGAGCATTGGCCGCTGCGCTGGCTCTATTTCCTCGCCGGGCTGTCGGGCTGCGTGATGATCGCCACCGGCCTGCTGTTCTGGCTGCGCGCCCGAGAGGGCAAGCATCTGCCCAACACGGCTGGGTTCCGCACGGTAGAGGCAATGACCATCGGCGGCGTCACCGGCATCATCGCGGCGACCGGCGCGTTCTTCGTCATCAACCGCATTCTGCCTGATGGCGCGACGCTGTTGGGGCAGGAGCGCGCCGCGCTCGAAGTGTGGGTGTTCTGGCTCGTCTGGCTGGGCACGTTCCTCCACGCCGCCATCGTCCGCGCCCCCGCCTGGGCGCAGCAATGCCGGCTGATTGCGGGGCTCGCGCTCGCCGCCGTCGTGCTCAACGCCGTCACCACCGGGGACCATATCCTTGCTGCCATGGAAGCGGGTCTGTGGGCGGTTGCGGGCATGGATGTGATGCTGATCGCCAGCGCTGGCATCGCCATCGCGGCCGCGCAGCGGCTGCGCGCCAAAGCCCCCGACGCGACCAACCCTGCGCTGGTGGCAGCGGAGTGAGCGCGGCGCTGCTCCTCGCTGCCGCGCTTGCTGCATGGCTGGGTTGCGCCGGTCTTGCGCTCAGTCAGCATCGGCACTGGAAAGCGGTGACCGGCGGCGCGCCGCCACGTCGCATGTCGGCGCGTATCGCCGGCTGGGTACTGGTTGTCGCCAGTCTTGGCCTGTGCATCGCGCGGGACGGCGGCAGTTTTGCCGCCCTCACTTGGCCGCTGCTGCTGGCGGGCAGCGCGCTGGCCACAGCTGCACTGCTGAGCTGGTGCCCGGCGCTCCTTCGCCCTCTGGCACGAGTTTTTCCGGGCGGACCTCCCGCAAATCCGCAATGATCAGACGATCAATATGCTGCGGTGCACGCAGCCTAGGGATTGTGGGGATTCAGCGTGAATTGATGACGGCTGCTGCGAGGTAGATCATGGCGGAGAAGCTTTGGTCGGTTTTGCAGGCGCGCATGGCGATGCGTTTGAATTCTTTGAGTTTGCAGAAGAAGTTTTCGATGAGGTGACGCCATTTGTACATTTCGGCATCGATTTTGAGCTTCTGGGCGCGACCCGGGTGCTGTGAGATGACGACCTTCGCTCTGCGCTGATCAAGGTCTTGCACGATCCAGTTGGCGTCGAAGGCCTTGTCGCCGAGGAGCGCTCCGAACTCGATCCCCTCGATCAACGGTGCGACGCCGATGGTGTCGTAGCGGTTCCCCGGCAGAAGCTCAAAGCGCACGAGATTGCCCAAGGCATCGGTCAGTGCCAGAATCTTGGTTGTCATGCCGCCTTTGGAACGGCCAATGGACTGGCTCTGAGTCCCCCTTTTGCGCCCTGGCCGTGCCGATGAACCTTCACGATGGTGGCATCAACCATGGCGTATTCCATGTCCGGTTCCTCCGACAAGGCATCGAAAATCCGCTTGAAAACATCGGCTTCGCGCCAATCGCGAAACCGCCGGAATGCAGTGTTCCAGTTGCCGAACATGGCTGGCAGATCGCGCCACGGACTGCCCGTCCGTACGATCCAAAGAACCGCCTCAAGAAACAGCCGGTTGTTCCTGCCGCTCCGTCCGGGGTCCGTCGGCTTGCCCAGACAATGCGGTTCCATCTTCGCCCACTGGGCGTCGGTCAATACGAAGCGTTCCATCCGAAGTGTGAATCACATCTTCGCCGAAATGGGAATCCTAAATCCCCACAATCCCTAGAGTCTGATTCGAAACTATCGCGATAGATTTCATGCCCTTGCGATGCGGCGGGCGAAGAGCTGGACGGAGGCGATGAAGAGCCATGCGGTTGCTGATGCGATGGTTTGCTCAAAGTCCTTGGCAAGACGTCGGTTGCGACCGAGCCACGCAAAGGTCCGCTCAACCACCCAGCGTCTGGGCAAGACCTCGAAGCCCTTGGCGGTGTCGGACCGCTTGATGATTTCGATGGTCCACCTGCTCTTGCCGATCTTGCGCAGCGCCTGCCGCAGCTTGTCACCGGCATAGCCACCATCGGCAAGGACGTGCCGCAGCCAGGGGTGGCGGCGGATGATCTCAGCGAGGACGAGCGGCGCCCCATCGCGATCCTGCACGTCAGCGGGGTGAACGACGGCATGAACAAGATTACCGTCAGTGTCGGTCACGATGTGACGCTTTCGGCCTCCTTCGACATGCTCAGGACAGGCTTGATCTTCTTGCCTGCATCGTAGCCCCGTGGCCCGCCGCTCTCGGTGGTTTTGACGCTCTGGCTGTCGATGACCCCGGCGCTCGGAGAAGCCTCGCGCCCCACGGCTTCCCGGCCAATCAGCAGCAGAGTGTGATTGAGCGAGAGCCACAGACCATTGTCGCGCCACAGGTAGAACCAGCGCCTCACCGTCGAGACGGGAGGAAAGCAGGGTGGCAACATCCGCCAAAGCAGCCCGCCCCGCAGCAAATACAGGATCGCCTCGATAATCCGCCGCAGCGGCCATTTACGCGGTCGCCCCACACTGCGGGGCGCTGGAAAGAAAGGCTCGAGCACCGCCCATTCCGCATCAGTCAAATCGCTTGGCAAAGCCAGGTCGGCACGGGCATACTGCGCACGGGTGGTGTCGGTCCACATCGTTGATTTCCTTGGCTCGTTGCAAAACCGCTGAATCAACGACTGGGACTCGCGTCAAGCTAACCCGCTGGCACCACTCAACTTAATTTCGGATCAGGCTCTTAAACCAAATGGCCTCCGGCAATCCCGGGGCGGTTGCGATGGTGTCCCAGGACGTGGTGTAGCTGGGGGTTGAGGTGGTCACCGTGATTTCCGGATAGGTTTGGGTTGCAACACTCGAACCTGACGGAAGGAACCACGATGACCGATCCCATGATGCACCTGCGTTCGCTGGTGGAACAGACCCCCGACGCCGATATTTTGCGCGATATGATCTCGTTTGCCGCCGAGCGGCTGATGGAGATGGAGGTCGGCGACCTGACCGGTGCGCCATACGGCGAGAAGTCGCCCGCCCGGCTTGTCCAGCGCAACGGCCACCGCGAGCGCGACTGGCAGACCCGCGCCGGAACGGTCGAGTTGCGTATCCCCCGCTTGCGCAAGGGCAGCTACTTTCCCGGCTTCCTCGAGCCGCGGCGGATGGCCGAGCGGGCGCTGACGGCGGTGATCCAGGAAGCCTATATCCAGGGCATCTCGACGCGCTCGGTCGACGATCTGGTCAAGGCGCTCGGCATGGACGGCATCTCCAAGAGCCAGGTGAGCAGGCTTTGCGAAGATATCGACGAGCGCGTCCACGCCTTCCTCGACCGCCCGATCGAGGGGGACTGGCCCTACCTGTGGATCGACGCGACCTATGTGAAGGTCCGCCAGAACGGGCGGATCGTCTCGGTCGCCGTGATCGTTGCGGTGGGTGTCAACAGCGACGGCCGCCGCGAGGTGCTGGGCATGGACATCGGTCCGTCCGAAGCCGAGCCGTTCTGGACCGCCTTCCTGCGCAAACTGGCACGCCGCGGTCTGCGCGGCGTCAAGCTGGTCATCTCCGATGCCCACGAAGGGATCAAGGCGGCGGTCTCCAAGCTGCTATGCGCCAGCTGGCAGCGCTGCCGTGTCCACTTCATGAGGAACGCGCTGGCCCATGCCGGCAAGAGCGGCAGGCGGGTCGTCTCCGCCTTCATCGCCACCGCCTTCGCGCAGGAAACGCCCGAAGCCGCCAGCCAGCAGTGGCGCGCCGTCGCCGACCAGATCCGGCCCAAGCTGTCCAAACTGGCCGCGCTGATGGACGATGCCGAACTCGATGTGCTGGCCTATATGACCTTCCCCAGGGAGCACCGGGCCAAGCTGCACAGCACCAACCCCATCGAACGCCTCAACGGCGAGATCAAGCGCAGGACCGATGTCGTCGGTATCTTCCCCAATGAAGCCGCCATCACCCGCCTCATCGGCGCCATCCTCATGGAGCAGAGCGACGAATGGGCGGTCCGGCGCGCCCGCTACATGACCCTTGAAACCATGGCACCGGTCAGCGATAATCCGATCATCGTGCTCTCGGCAGTGCCCGGAACATGACCGGCCCAGGCTGACGCCGGAAAACGCGGGGACCATCCCCAGCTACACCACGTCCTGGGACACCATCGGCGGTTGCCCCTACTATGGCCCGTGCCGACAGCGGCTAACCACCTTGCAAAGTCGGAAGCTGCCACTTCAGACCCACAATACAAACCGCCGCATTAGATATTGATGATGAACCACTGGCGGCCTTTGGCGTACGTCGGCGAGCGAATGGTCGGCCGCACAGTTCGCGGGTGCAGACAGAGCCATTGGTTTGCCCGATTGTTAGCTTTCCCAGCTCTGCCGCTCCGAATCGGACAGGCAGAACACGACCCAAGATCAGTCGAGCATTTCGCATTCTTGGGTGGCCGCTCTCCACCAATCTTGGCTGCAGGAAAGCGGCAAACACTATCAGCATCGCCCTACAACCTGATTCGCTCGATCTGCGCGGCATGGAGAGTCTTCAATCGGGTGACTGGCGCGGACTGATATACCTTCAGCACTTACCTGCCGCCGCTTCTACTACGCCGGTAAGTATCTGTTGCAGGGTCGGTATTTCTGCGTCTCTTGATGTGCTCCTAAGGCCGTGCGGCGGTTCGCCCGGCCAGATCCAGGGGCCAATCCTTGACCGTCCACCAGATCCCATCCGAGGCGAAATCACGCGGCGCGCGGATGCTGCGCACCGCGCTCGGACCGTCGATTGCGGCTTGGCTCGACGACCCAGTTGTCATCGAGGTGATGCTCAATCCGGATGGGCGGCTGTGGCTCGATCGGCTGGGCGAAGGGATCGCCGACACCGGCAAGTTGCTGTCCGCAGCCGATGGCGAGCGTATCATCCGCCTCGTCGCGCATCATGTCGGCGTCGAGGTTCATGCCCGTAGCCCGCGGGTCTCAGCCGAGCTGCCGGAAGGCGGCGAGCGGTTCGAGGGACTATTGCCGCCCGTCGTCGTCGCGCCGGCATTCGCGATCCGCAAGCCCGCCGTCGCGGTATTCACGCTCGATGACTATGCCGCAGCAGAAATCATGTCGGCAGAAATGGCCGAGGCGCTGCGGCACGGCGTCGAAACCCGCGCGAACATCCTCGTCGCAGGCGGCACCGGCAGCGGCAAGACCACGCTGGTAAATGCGCTGCTTGCCGAAGTCGCCAAGACCACCGACCGCATCGTCCTGATCGAAGACACCCGCGAACTGCAATGCGCCGCGCCAAACCTCGTCGCCATGCGGACCAAGGATGGCGTGGCTTCGCTGTCCGATCTCGTCCGATCCTCGCTGCGGCTGCGCCCCGATCGTATCCCAATCGGCGAGGTGCGCGGCGCAGAAGCTCTCGACCTCCTCAAAGCCTGGGGCACCGGTCACCCTGGCGGCATCGGCACGATCCACGCCGGAACGGCGCTGGGCGCACTGCGCCGCATGGAGCAGCTCATTCAAGAGGCCGTCGTCACGGTTCCCCGCGCGCTGCTCGCCGAGACCATAGACCTAATCGCCGTGCTGGTCCGCGACGGACACGGCCGTCGGCTCGCCGAACTCGCCCGCGTTGAGGGGCTCGACCCCGCTACCGGCGACTACCGCCTCATTCCACTTTCCACCTCCCAGCCAGGAGACCTCAAATGATCCATGCCCTTCGGCATGGCGCACGCCGCGCCATGTTCGCCGCCACCACCAGCGTGATCGCGCTGACCTTTGCCGGGCCCGCCCAGGCGGGCGGCTCGTCCATGCCATGGGAAGCGCCGCTGCAATCCATCCTCGAGAGCATTGAGGGGCCGGTCGCCAAGATCATCGCGGTGATGATCATCATCATCACCGGACTGACGCTAGCGTTCGGCGACACGTCGGGCGGCGCGCGACGCATGATTCAGATTGTGTTTGGTCTCTCGATTGCGTTCGCGGCCAGCTCGTTCTTCCTGTCGTTCTTCAGCTTCGGCGGCGGGGCGCTGGTCTGATGGACGGCAGTGAGCCGATCCCCGGCTATTTCGCGCCGGTCCACCGGGCGTTGACCGAGCAGATATTGCTCGGTGGCGCGCCCCGGTCGCTCGCAATCGTCAACGGTACGCTGGCGGGCGCGATCGGTCTCGGCCTGCGCCTCTGGATCGCCGGCCTCGTTATTTGGGCGATCGGCCATGCGCTGTCCGTCTGGGTCGCGCGCCGTGACCCGCAATTTGTGGACGTGGTCCGCCGCCACCTCCGTTACCCAAACTGGATGCGGCCATGATGAGCCTGCGCGAATATCGCAACAAGGCTGCGCATCTGGCCGACTTCCTGCCCTGGGCGGCGCTGGTCGGTGAAGGTGTCGTGCTGAATAAAGACGGGTCGCTCCAGCGCACCGCGAAGTTCCGTGGGCCCGATCTCGACAGCGCCACGCCGGCTGAACTGGTCGCGACCACCGCGCGGCTGAACAATGCGCTGCGCAGACTGGGTTCCGGCTGGGCGATTTTCGTCGAGGCGCAACGGACGCCTGCGCTCGAATACCCGGACTTGGTGTTTCCCGATCCCGTGTCGGCCCTTGTCGACATGGAGCGCCGCGAACAGTTTCGCGAGGAAGGCGCGCACTACGAGAGCGCCTATTATCTGACACTGCTGTGGATGCCGCCCGCCGAGGAAGCAGCGCGTGCCGAGGGCTGGCTCTATGAGGGCCGGTCCACCAACGGCGTCGATCCTTGGGAGTTGCTCAAGAGCTTCACCGATCGCAGCGATCGGTTGCTGAACCTGGTTGAAGGCTTCGTGCCCGAGGTCGGTTGGCTCGATGACGCCGAGACGCTAACCTATCTGCACAGCACCATCTCGACCCGGCGCCAGCGCGTGCGCGTGCCGGAAACCCCGATGCACCTTGAGGCGCTGCTGGCCGACGAACCGCTGACTGGCGGTCTGGAGCCACGCCTTGGCGAACATCATCTACGCACGCTTACCATCGTCGGATTCCCGAGCGTCACGTTCCCCGGCCTGCTCGACGAGCTGAACCGGCTCGCCTTCGAGTATCGCTGGGCAACCCGCGCAATCATGCTCGACAAGACCGACGCGACCAAGCTGCTCACGCGCATCCGCCGTCAATGGTTCGCCAAGCGCAAATCGGTCGCGGCGATCCTCAAGGAAGTGATGACCAACGAGGCATCAACGCTGCTCGATAGCGACGCCTCGAACAAGGCCGCGGACGCTGACACCGCCTTGCAGGAGCTGGGCGCCGACTATGCCGGCATGGCCTATGTCACCGCGACGGTTACGGTTTGGGACCGTGATGCGGCACAAGCCGCCGAGAAGCTGCGGCTGGTCGAGAAGGTCATTCAGGGCCGCGACTTCACGTGTCTTGCCGAGGGCATGAACGCGATCGAGGCATGGCTGGGGAGTCTTCCCGGGCACACCTATGCCAATGTCCGCCAACCCCCGATTTCCACCATCAATCTCGCCCACCTGATTCCCCTGTCAGCGGTTTGGGCGGGGCCGGAACGGGATAGGCATTTCGGTGCTCCCCCCTTGCTCTACGGCAAGACCGAAGGTTCGACCCCGTTCCGGTTCTCCCTTCACGTCGGCGATGTCGGCCATACGCTGATCGTCGGCCCGACTGGCGCGGGCAAGTCCGTCCTACTCGCGCTGATGGCTATGCAGTTCCGCCGTTACGCGGGCGCGCAGGTGTTCGCTTTCGACTTTGGCGGCAGCATCCGCGCCGCCGTGATCGGCATGGGCGGCGACTGGCAGGACTTGGGCGGGATGCTCGCCGACAAGACCGGCGACGGCGTGCAGCTCCAGCCGCTCGCCCGTATCGACGATCCGGCAGAGCGCGCCTGGGCGGCTGAATGGTTGGCGGCGATCCTCGCCTCTGAAGGCGTCGCGGTCGATCCGCAGGCCAAGGAGTGTATCTGGTCGGCACTCGGCTCGCTGGCGTCCGCGCCGATTGCGGAGCGGACGTTGACCGGGCTTGCCGTGCTACTCCAGAGCCAGCAGCTCAAGCAGGCGCTCGCCTCTTATTGCCTTGGCGGGCCGTGGGGCCGGTTGCTCGATGCCGAAGCCGAGCGTCTCGGCGATGCGTCGGTGCAGGCCTTTGAGACCGAAGGCTTGGTCGGCGCCGGATCGGCCGCCGCAGTTCTGTCCTACCTGTTCCACCGGATCGAGGGCCGGCTGGACGGCTCGCCGACGCTCATCATAATTGACGAGGGCTGGCTCGTGCTCGACAGCCCGGACTTCGCCGCGCAGCTCCGCGAATGGCTCAAAACCTTGCGGAAGAAGAACGCCAGCGTCGTCTTCGCCACGCAGAGCCTCGCCGACATCGAGACCAGCAGCATCGCGCCCGCCATCATCGAGAGCTGCCCGACGCGGATATTCCTGCCCAACGAGCGCGCCTCCGAGCCGCAGATCGCGGCAATCTACGAACGGTTCGGGCTCAACGCCCGCCAGATCGAAATCCTCAGCCGGGCCACGCCCAAGCGAGATTATTACTGTCAGTCGCGACGCGGTAACCGGCTGTTCGAGCTCGGTCTGGGCGAGGTCGCGCTCGCCTTCGCCGCCTCATCTTCCAAGACCGACCAGCTCCGCATCGCCGAACTGGTCGAGGCCCACGGCCGCGAACGCTTCGCCGCCGAATGGCTGCGCCATCGCGGCCTCGCCTGGGCCGCCGAGCTTCTTCCCCCCAGCCAGCAGGAGTTATCACTATGAAGAACCATATCTTGCGCCGCGCCATTTTGGCCGGTGCAATCGCCACGTCGGGCATCATCAGCATCACAATCGCAATGCCCGCCCATGCTCAGTTTGGCGGGATCGTATATGACCCGACAAACTATGCGCAGAATGTGCTGACGGCTGCACGGTCGCTCCAGCAGATCAACAACCAGATTCAGCAAATTCAGAATCAGGCGACCTCGCTCATCAACGAGGCGCGCAATCTGACTTCGCTGCCGTTCAGTTCGCTCCAGCAACTCCAACAGCAAATTCGTCAGACCCAGCAGCTTCTTAATGAAGCACAGCGCATCGCCTATGACGTTCAGAACGTGCAGCAGGTGTTCAACGGCCGCTATAAGGGCGCGGCGCTCACCGGCACCCACGCACAGATGGTCGCCAACGCCAACGCACGCTGGGAAGACAGCGTCGGCGCGTTCGAGGATGCGCTGCGGGTTCAGGCAGGTGTTGTCGGCAATATCGACGGCGCGCGCATCGCGATGGACGGCCTGGTCTCGTCCAGCCAGTCGGCAACCGGCGCGCTGCAAGCCGCGCAGGCGGGAAATCAGCTTCTCGCGCTGCAGTCCCAACAGCTTGCCGACCTCACGGCATTGCTGGCCGCGCAAGGCAGAGCGCAGGCGCTGGACTCGGCGCGTAACGCAGCGATTGAGGCTGAAAGCCGTGAGCGCTTTCGCCGCTTCCGGGGGCGCAACTGAGATGAGCCGCACGGCAAAAATCGCGGGTGTCGCGGCGCTCGCCGGGATGATGGTGACCGTGGGTATCGTCTCTGTGTCGCGGCCAGAGCCTACGCCTGTGACCGTAACGGCCGCAGGCGAGCTGCCCGACGCGACGTCGACGGCAGATCTTCGGCGCTGCCGCACCATCACCATGCCAGAGAGCGGCTGCGAGGCGGCATGGGAGGCCAAACGCCGTCACTTCTTCGGACGGGACGACAAACAATGAATGACACCGGCGTGATCGACACCTTCCTTGGCGTCTTCACCAGCTATATCGATAGCGGGTTCGGCCTGCTCGGCGGCGAGGTCGCGTTCCTGTCGACCACGCTCATCGCCATCGACCTGACGCTCGCCGGGCTGTTCTGGGCCTGGGGCGCTGACGAAGATGTGGTGCAGCGCCTCGTCAAGAAGACGCTGTTCATCGGCACCTTCGCCTTCATCATCGGCAATTTCGGCACGCTCGCGACCATTGTGTTCGAGAGCTTTGCGGGACTGGGGCTTCAGGCCAGCGGCGGAAGCCTTTCGCTCGCGGACTTCATGAAACCCGGAGCAATCGCCGGGACCGGCTTGGACGCCGCCGATCCGCTGCTCGCCGCAACCGAAGACCTGCTCGGTCCGGTCGGTCTGTTCACCAACTTCGTCCAGATCCTGTTGCTGCTCCTCGCCTGGATCATCGTCGTGCTGGCCTTCTTCATCATCGCGATCCAGGTGTTCGTCACGCTGATCGAGTTCAAGCTCGTCACCCTTGCAGGGTTTGTGCTGCTGCCCTTCGCTTTTTTCAGCAAGACCGCATTCATGGCCGAACGCGTGCTCGGCCATGTCGTCTCCAGCGGCATCAAGGTGCTGGTGCTTGCGGTCATCACCGGCATTGGCACCACCCTGTTCAGCCAGTTCACCAGTGGAACGATGGGTCCCGAGCCCAATCTTCAGCAGGTGATGGCAATCGCACTTGCAGCGCTCACCTTGCTTGGACTCGCCATCTTCGGCCCCGGCATCGCAAACGGCATTGTCTCGGGTGGGCCAGCGCTAGGCGCAGGCGCGGTGGCAGGCACCGCGCTGATGGCAGGCGGTGTCGTTGCGGGCGGCGCGGCGGCAGCGACGCTGGGCGCAGGCGCAACAGCCGGTGCGATCGCCGGAACGGCACGCGGCGGTGCCTTCGCGTCTGGCGCTGCTAGCAGCGCTTATGCGCTCGGCTCGGCCGGGAAGACAGGCGGGGCTGCGGTCGCAGGCGGAGCAGCGGCAGTCGGCAAGGCCGCAGTCGGTGCTGCCCTATCGCCGCTGCGTAAGGCGGCGGCTTCCCTCAAAGACAGCTACCGCTCCGGCGGTCGCGCCGCTGTCACCGCAAGCGGCGGGACAATCTCTGGCGGTAGCAGTGCAGCATCCCCCAATGCGCCCAGCGGCCAACCCGCATGGGCCGCAGCTATGAAGCGCCGCCAGACCATGGCCCACGGCGCGACCGTCGCCGCTCACACGCTGCGCTCCGGCGATGGCGGCGGCAGCGGCGCGTCAGTCGATGTCAGCCAGAAGGATTGATCCCATGTTTCGCCGACCCTCGATTCGCTACGGCCAGACGCCCGAACCAGTGACCCCATACCAGCGCGCCGCGCAGGTCTGGGATGACCGGATCGGCTCGGCACGCGTGCAGGCGAAGAACTGGCGGCTCGCCTTTTTCGGCGCGCTCGCTCTCTCGGGCGGCTTGGCCGGAGGTCTCGTCTGGCAATCGGCGCGCGGCCACATCGTGCCCTGGGTGGTGCAAGTCGATCGGCTCGGCGAGGCGCAGGCGGTTGCCCCAGCTGAAGCCGATTACCGCCCGACCGATCCGCAAGTCGCGTTCCACCTCGCGCGCTTCATCGAGCAGGTGCGCAGCATCTCCGCTGATCCTGTCATCGTGCGCCAGAACTGGCTCCGCGCCTATGACTTCACGACCGACAAGGGCGCGCTGTTCCTCAACGATTATGCGCGCGCGAACGACCCGTTCGCCAATGTCGGTCGGGTGCAGGTTGCGGTGGACGTGTCGAGCGTAATCCGTGCGTCTCCCGACAGCTTCCGTGTCGCTTGGACCGAGCGCCGCTATCAAGACGGCAGCCTTACCGCCACTGAACGCTGGTCGGCGATCCTTACCGTCGTCGTGCAACCGCCGCGCACTCCCGACGCGCTGCGCAAGAACCCGCTCGGCGTCTTCGTCAACGCCCTCAACTGGTCAAAGGAGCTGTCACTATGACCGCCAGTCCGTTCCGCTGCGCCATATCGGCGGCTCTGCTCGCCTCCGCTTCAGCACTCGCCGGATGCGCCACCACATCGGCGAAGCCGCCTGCGATCACATATGACGATCCACCGGTCGAGATCGCCGCGACTCCCGCGCCGGAACCGCCGCGCCGGGTCGAGATAGTGGCGATCCCCGAACCATTGCCGCTTCCGGCCCAGTTGAAGCCGGTCACCGATACACCGCGCGCGCCAGAGCCATCTGATCCACGCCAGCGCGTCGGTGCGGCGAATGCTGCTGCCCGCGTGCAGCCGGTACGCGACGGCTTCCTCAACGCGATCCAGCAATATCCCTGGACCGATGGTGCTCTGTATCAGGTCTATACCGCGCCCGGGCAGGTGACGGACATCGCCTTGCAGGAAGGCGAACAGCTCGTCGGGCCGGGGCCGGTCGCTGCCGGCGACACCGTGCGCTGGATCATCGGCGACACCATCAGTGGCAGCGGGCCGACGGCGCGGGTCCATATCCTCGTCAAGCCGACCCGGCCGGGCCTTGCCACCAATCTGGTCATCAACACTGACCGCCGTACCTACCATCTGGAGCTGCGCGCTTCGGCTTCGACCTACATGGCGTCGGTGAGCTGGACCTATCCGCAGGACGCTCTGATCGCCTTGCAAGGTCGCAATGCGGCGGCTGCAGCCGCCGCGCCGGTGGCGACAGGCGTGGACGTGTGGGCTCTCAACTTCCGCTACCGAATCGAGGGCGACCGCACGCCGTGGCGTCCGGCCCGCGCGTTCGACGATGGGCGACAGGTGTTCGTGGAGTTTCCAGGCGGGATCGCCCAGGGCGAGATGCCGCCGCTGTTCGTGACCGGCGCCGCCGGCGACGCGGAGCTGGTCAACTACCGCGTGCAAGGCCGCTATATGGTCGTCGATCGCCTGTTCGCCGCTGCGGAGCTGCGCCTTGGCGACCGGCGCAGCGAACAGCGCGTCCGGATCGTCCGCGATGACGGACGGGAGCGGCGGCGGTGACGGACACGCCGAATCCTTCCGCAGACGCGGCACCGACCACACGTGCTGCTCCTGCCGACCCAAAGCCGTTCCAACTCAGAGGGGACCCACCGCGCGTCATGCGTCTGTCGCGGAAGGCCTTGGCGATCGTCGGCGCCGGGGCTGGTCTCGGGGTCGGTGGCCTGCTCATTTATGTCTTGCAGGTTCCCGGCGAGAAGGCGGCCCCAGAACTCTACGGCACCGACGGCCGAGCAGCAGCCGAAGCGATTACGTCGGGGCCGGCGGATTACGCCGAGGTGCCGAAACTCGGTCCGCCGCTTCCCGGTGACCTCGGCGGCCCGATCGTATCTGCGCAGCAGCGAGGCGAGAATGTGCCGGTGCCCCCCGTTGGCGCGCCGGCGGGCCAGGCCGATCCCCGCGTCCAAGCGGCTGAAGCTGCGCGACAGCGGGCTAGCCAGGGGCGTGACGCGGCCCGCACCAGTTCGGTCTTTCTCGGCAGCGGAGGCGGCGGCGCAGCATCGGCGGCGGCGCTGCCCAGTCTGGCGGCGCCGAGCCCAACGGTCCCGGCAACGGCCGACACGGCAGCGGAAGGCGACCAGGCCGCCAAGCGCGCGTTCATGGCGCAGGCATCTAATCAGCGCACGGTCAGTGTCGAGCGGCTGGTTGCACCGGCGTCCCCGAATATCCTGCAGGCGGGCAGCATAATCCCGGCGGCCCTCATCACCGGGGTACGTTCAGATTTGCCCGGCCAGATTACCGCACAGGTGACCCAAAACGTCTATGACAGCCCCACCGGGCATATCCTGCTCATTCCGCAAGGCGCGCGCCTGCTCGGCGAGTATGACAGCGAGAACACCGCCGGTCAGACTCGTGTGCTACTCGCTTGGGATCGCCTCATCATGCCTGACGGTCGCTCGATCGTTCTCGAACGTCAGCCGGGCACGGACGGAGAAGGGTTTGCAGGGCTGCAAGATCGGGTCGACCAGCACTGGGGTAATTTGCTCCGGGCCGCTGCTATATCGACCGTGCTTGGGGTCGGTGTGGAACTGGGCGCCGACAGCGAAAACGATCTCGTCCGCGCGCTGCGCCGGGGCACGCAGGACACCATCAACCAGTCCGGTCAGCAGATTGTTGGGCGCCAGCTCAATGTCCAACCAACGCTCACTATCCGGCCCGGTCATCCCCTGCGCGTGATCCTCACCCGCGACCTGATCCTCCAACCGATCGGATAAACGCGATGACGAAACTGAAATTGGGGCCCCTTGCCGACGACCGCCCGGTCAAGCTCAACATTGAGCTGCCCGCAGCGGTGCACCGCGATCTTCTGGCATATGCGGCCGCACTAGCGGCCGAAACGGGTGGAGAGACCGTGCCCCCAGATAAACTGGTTGCGCCGATGCTTGCACGGTTCATGGCCAGCGACCGTGGATTTGTACGTCGCCGCAACAACAAAACCGTCTGATCGCTATCGTTGCTCAGTACGAAAGCGCTTGAAGCGTTCCTTGGACTCGACGGTGATTAGGGCAGTTTCGGCGTTCGCGCATTCATCGCCGCGAATCGCGCCGTCCCGACAGGCGGCCGCGACCCGCCGCGCTTCACCAATGTTTTCTTCAAAGAATTGCGCTCCGCGTGGTGCTGCCATCACGGTTGTCGAAGCTACGGGGCTGTCAGTGACTGTTTCGTTGGAGGGCCCACTGATTCCAGGGCCAAGCACAAACAACGCGCCCAGACCGACCAGAAAGATACAGATGATGACGATGACCAAACTACCTTTTGTCATGACCGAAAGCCTCCTATGATTGCGAATCCCTGTTTTGGCGCATGAGCGCGAGGTTGAACGACAGCGCGTACCGGTCTCGAATGAATGACAAGAACCGCTTGAGCGGCGGGTTGGAATTGTCGTCGCGCCAGTAGCCCGAATAACAGGTGAGCGCTGGTCCCTGTTCTCCATGGATTGGGCGATAGACGAGATCCGGATACTGAACGCCGATTGATCCTTCGCAAACGATCGAGAGCCGCTCTCCCGCACCCAGCAAGCTCATCACCGTTTCCCGGCTGGTCTGGCTAAGTCTAATGTCGGGAGGGGTGCCGGTCCGGGAGAGCCGCCCGAGCAACATGTCGCGGATGTCAGTACACGGATCGGCGAAGGGGAGAATGAATTGCTCTCCTCGCAAATCAGTCCAATGTGCGATCTCCATTTGCGCCAACGCGTGCTTGGCTGGAACCGCGACTAGAATGCGCTCGCTCCAAAAAAGCTCGCTTCGATAACCCTTATGTTTGGCGTCGCCGAGGAGTATAGCGATATCCACCTCCCCCGCATCCAATCCGGCGAGCAATGTGCTGCGGTCCCTCTCTGCGCTATGGACGTCAACGTCGGGGTTGCGCTCCCGCCAAGCCAATATCGTGGCACGCAAATTCCCCGCCGACACCGAGCTATTGTGTCCGACGATCAGAGAACCAGCACGCCCTTGGCCAGCTGCGCGCATGTTAGCCAACATTCGATCAGCACTAGCCACCATTGGTCTGGCACTGCGGACGAAACATGCTCCAGCAACAGTCATCGTCACTCCGGATCGCGTGCGCTTGAACAAAGTGGTGCCAATTGCCCGTTCGAGACGATGAATGCTGCGGCTCAGCGTCGACTGTTCAACATCCAGTGCGCGAGCAGCGCAATAGATGCTGCCATGATCAGCTGCCGCGATCGCATAACGAAGCTGACGGATGTCGAATGACATTTGCTGACCTACGTCAAACTATCTAATTTTCGGCGGCGAGAAGGGCTCTTTTTTTTCAGCTCCAGCTCGCCAAACCATCGAGGAGATAAAAGTTTTTTGTCGATCCTGAAATAAAGATCACCTGCGATAGCACTGCAGTCGCCTATACATCTTCGGGATGACTGTATTGTTCGCAAGGTCAGGTCAGCCTCACGACATGGTCACGCCGAACATCGAAGAGCAATTTCCCGATGAAACCACGGATCAGCGCCAGCTTAGTAAGCCAGCGCGGCCATGTCGGCGCGGTTAGGACATCTGCGCTTTTCAGTTCATCGATGCTGGTAGCTTTTCCGCCAGTTGGCGAAACTTGCTCACGATCGAATTTTCCCAGGCCCAAACAAGGGTCTACGCGATTCATATTAGCGCCCTAGTTGACAACGACAATAAACGGAGGAATATACTCCGCTTATGGCGTCGTCAAGACAAAGGGCGATCCCAAGGGGGTTAGGGGGTGCCTGAAGGTGCGATCTGATGCGCGGAAGAACCGGGAACGGCTGATCGAGGTGACTATCGAGCTCGTGATTGAAATTGGCGGCGAGCCCGCACGCGACGCTGTCGCGGAGCGTGCCGGAGTGGGAATAGCCACTTTATACAGACATTTCCCGGACCAACAGTCTCTTCTCCACGCTGCCGTCCGTCACGTATTGGAAAGGACGATCAGTGCTGGCGAGCGCTTGGTCGAGACTATCCCAGACGGCCACGACCTACTCCGCCAATATATGCATATGGCCCTCGAGAGCGGTATCGGAGTTGTGAGCATTATTCGACCATTGTTAGAGAACAAGAATTGGCCAGATCTTCACGCCCGCGCGTCTGATCTCATGACATCGATAGTTGGACAGGTATTACAAGGGGGCTGTGCACGCGCCGATCTAACCGAGCGTGATATCGTTTTTGCTTTGATCCGGTTTGCGAGACCGTTGCCAGTTGGTTTGCCGCCAACTGAGGAGCGCGCGTTAGCTCACAGACATCTCGATTATTTTATAGATGGCGTTTGCAACGACAAACGGCGCCATCGTAGAGGGACCTAGGGTCCAGACTCATTCAGAGCCAGAAGGCGGCGGCGGTGGCGAGCGCCACACCTGATAGGAAGTTGGCGGCCAGCTTGTCGTAGCGGGTGGCGACCCGGCGGAAGTCCTTGAGGCGGCAGAAGG
>JAESGE010000248.1_pt1 | contig 18275 bp, 16 predicted proteins | sample 9269601 | NCBI WGS metagenome assembly JAESGE01 (sample SAMN14515569, study PRJNA621662) | algae metagenome | isolation source: Tolypothrix brevis GSE-NOS-MK-07-07A and co-occurring heterotrophs from wet... | place: USA: Grand Staircase Escalante National Monument, Utah | collected 2006-04-16
CTTTTCAGCGGCGCGGCTGTCATCACCGAAGGATTGGCGGTGTCGAGCGTCGCCGGCGCAGGGAGCGGGGAGGGTGCAGGCTTGCCCGGAGCTGTCCTACCTTGGGCGTTCGCTCGACCTGTTGTGGTTTGCGAGACAACGATAACGGCCGCTCCGCCGGCGAGCGCGAGTAACTGCCGGCGGTTCTGGATGGCTGAAATTGAATCTGGTTTCAAATGCTCATCTCATCTTTCGGGTTGGGAACAAGTGTGCCGGCATTCGATCAAAACGTTTGTCGCGGCAATACCTTCCTCGGCATGGCCATTTTTTTGCTGCGGATCGACATCAAAGTGTTATAGAGCCCGCGTTCCGGCAATGGCCGAGTACGTCCGGCAGGGCGTGCCGCCGCTGTTGGTCCTGCGGGCGTGGCGGAATTGGTAGACGCACTGGATTTAGGTTCCAGCGACGCAAGTCGTGGGGGTTCGAGTCCCTTCGCCCGCACCATAGTTTTAATATCCGGCCAAATCAGTGGTCGGTCCATGAGTTTCACACGAACGATAGCGGATAGCCAAGACAATGAACGTGACAGAAACCTTGTCGCAAGGCCTCAAGCGCGAATTCCAAGTGATTTTGAACGCTGCCGACCTGAAAATCCGCCTCGATGACGGTTTGAACGGCTTGCAGGGCAAGGCCCGCATCAACGGTTTTCGGCCTGGGAAAGTGCCGGTCGCTCATCTGAAGCGGCTTTATGGCCGTTCGGTGATGTCGGATGTCGTCCAGAATGCGGTGAACGAAGCGAACCAAAAGATCGTCACCGACAACGCATTGAAGCTCGCTTTCGAACCCCAGGTCCGGTTTCCCGAAGATCAGGCGACGATCGAGGCCGCACTGGAAGCCAAGGGCGATCTCGCTTTTACGATCGCGGTCGAAGTCCTGCCGATGTTCGAGATCGCCGATGTCTCGGATGTTTCGCTGACGAGGCTTGTGGCAGAGGTTCCGGAGTCAGATGTCGAGGCGGCCCTTGAGCGTATGGCCGGTCAGAACCGCACCTATACTTCCAAGGGTGCCGATTCTGTTAGTACAGACGGCGATCGACTGATTATCAGTTTTACCGGAAAACTTGAAGGCGTTCCGTTCGATGGTGGAACAGGCGACGGTATCACGCTGGATCTTGGCGCAGGCCAGTTCATTCCAGGTTTCGAAGAACAGCTTGTCGGCGCCAAGGCCGGTGAGACCCGCACCGTCAATGTCACCTTTCCCGAAAACTACACGGCGACCCATCTTGCTGGCAAACCGGCGGAATTCGAGGTTACGGTCACCGATGTCCAGAGCCCTGACGGAGTCACGATCGATGACGAGACCGCAAAGGCGTTCGGTCTCGATAGTCTCGATTCGTTGAAAGCCGCCGTGAAGGAGCAGATTACCAAGGAATTCGAGGCGCAAACCCGCCGGAAGCTTAAGAAGGACTTGCTGGACGCGCTGGATACCAAATATTCGTTTGAACTTCCGCCCACGCTCGTGGAGCAGGAATTCGCCAATGTCTGGCGGCAGGTCGAGGCGGACATGAAGGAAGCCAAGAAGACTTTCGCCGACGAGGACACGACCGAGGAGGAGGCGAGGACAGAGTACCGGACCATCGCCGAGCGTCGCGTTCGTCTGGGTCTCGTTCTTGCGGAAGTTGGCGAGGGCGCCAAGGTTCAGGTGGGTGATGAAGAAGTAACACAGGCACTTGTCGCCCGTGCGCGGCAATTTCCGGGGCAGGAAAAGGCGGTCTGGGAGTATTACCAGAAGAACCCACAGGCGCTTGCGGAAATACGGGCGCCGATCTTCGAGGAAAAAGTCGTCGATCACTTGCTGGCGCAGGTCAAGGTTGAGGCCGTGACTGTTTCGAAAGAGGCCTTGTTTGCCGATGGCGATGTGGACACCGCAGAATCAGCCGAGAAGACAGACGCCGCCAAGAAACCAGCCAAAGCGAAGGCGAAAGCCAAGAAAGCCGAGTGATTCAAATCGACTTCGAGCATTTATCGATTGAATACCTGATATTCCGCCGCCCTTGAGGCGGCGGTTTTTTTAGAAAATCCTACTTCTCATAAGCCCAGGCGCGATCATGCCGAGCCGTTCCTTCGCGTCAGATTTCTCAGTACAGGCTGCGGTTCAAGGGCTGATCGCGGCCATGGTCGGTTACGCAAGTTCTGTTGCGGTCGTCATCGCCGGCCTGAAGGGTGTGGGAGCATCAAAGGTTGAAATCGCCTCCGGATTGTTTTTTCTCGGTCTGGGCATGGGGCTCGCCGCCATCGGCCTCAGCCTTCGCGAACGAATGCCGATCTCGATTGCCTGGACAACGCCGGGACTAGCCCTGCTTGCGACAACAGGCACGGTAACGGGCGGATTTCCGGCCGCAGTCGGCGCATTTATCGTCGCAGGCTTACTCATTGTTCTGACAGGGCTTTTTCCGCAGATGCTCGGGCTTGTCCGGGCCATTCCAAAGCCTATTGCCAGTGCCATGCTCGCGGGCATTCTGCTGAAGCTGTGCCTTGCTCCATTCGTGGCCCTGAAATCCATGCCGCTGGCTGTGACGGCGATCATTGTCACCTGGATCATCGTTGGCCGGTTCGCCCGGCTTTATGCGGTGCCGGCTGCGGTTCTCGTGACATTGGCGTTCATTTTCCAGGGCGGGACGATGACTATCGACCAGAGCTTGCCGTTCTGGCCCGCGCCCGTTCTCGTTATGCCGGTGTTCACTCTGGAGGCGTTTCTCAACATCACGCTGCCGCTGTTCATCGTGACGATGGCTTCGCAGAACATCACCGGCTTGGCGGTAATGGCGACCTATGATTTCCATCCGTCACCGCGCCAAGGCCTTGTTTCGACTGGGTTTATTTCAGCGATAACCGCGCCGCTCGGTGCCCCGTCGGTCAATTTTGCAGCCATCACCGCTGCACTTTGCGCCAGTCCCGACGCTCATCCCGATCCGTCCCGGCGCTATGTCGCGGCGGTGATCGGTGGGGTGGGTTATATCCTGCTGGCCGCCCTGGCGGCGATCGTGGCGGGGGTGGTGACGCGTTCTTCGCCGGTGCTGATCGAGGCCGTGGCCGGATTGGCGCTGATAACGGCGTTCGGAGCTTCGCTGATGGGAGCGGTCCAGGCCGAATCGAGCCGGATGCCGGCCTTGCTGACATTTCTGGTCACGGCCTCGGGCCTAACCATCTTCGGCATCGGCGCGGCCTTCTGGGGGCTCGTGATCGGCTGGTCGGTCCACGCGTTCATGGATTTCGATCGGGCATCCGCCAAACCCTGAGGATACTCCGGAACCAGGGTATCTCGCGGGACCTGAGCCCGTCTTCCTCTCACGCGAGGAGCATCTTCGCCATGCCGAGGAAATGTGGCGAGGTCGAAAGCCCGGTTTTGGCGGGTACAGACCGTTATCGATGGCCTTGGCGCCAGCCGATCTCGTCCAGAAACCGTTCGACGATGGCGTTGAACAGGTTGGCGCGCTCGAAATAGACCGAGTGGCCGCTGGCGGGGATCGTCACCAGGCGGGCGTCCGGCAAGGTCACGGCCACAAGCGCGATGCCACGCGCCGAGATCACGACATCCTCCTCGCCAGCGATGCACAGCACCGGTTGCGTGATGCGGGCGGCGTCGTCGGCGCCGCGCACGCGCATCGCCTGGATGGCGCGGCCGATGCCCTCCTTGTCGAGGTCGCCGTTCAGCCGGTCGATCCCCTCGTAAAGTTGCAGCAGGGCCGGCGCCTCGGTCGCCATGCGGGCGCCGGCGGCACGGTGGATGTTGCGGTGCTCGAGGTCGGCGACGAGGGCGGGGGTGGCCGCGCGCCAGGCCTGAATCTGCGTGTCGCCGAAGCGGTCGAAATCGAAGGTCCCGGTGCTACAGGCGAGCACGAGGCCCGCCACCCGCTCGGGAAAGGCGAGGGCGGCCTCGACCGCTGTCCAGCCACCCATGGACTGGCCGACGATCACCGCCCGGTCGATGGCCAGATGATCCATCAGCGCCGCGAGATCGGCGGCATAGCGGCCGGGGTCGGGCACGGGTGTCGGGCTGGTCGAGGGTGCAAAGCCGCGGTGGCTGAAGGTGACGACGCGGTTGCGACCGGCGAAGGCCGGCACCTGCTGCCACCAGCTCACATGGTTGCCTCCCAGCCCGTGGGCGAGGATGAGTGCCGGGCCGCTGCCGGCTTCCTCATAGGCGAGGCTGGCGCCATCGCCCAGGGTCAGGCGGCCACGCCTGGTGGCCGGCACCACCGTTTCCGAAAGCCGCTTCGCCGGCATGGTCGGCGTGACAGGTGCCGCCATCGTCAGCGCCGCTCGATGAACAGGAGATGGCCGGGCGTGGCCCGGATATCGAGGACAGGCAGGGCGCGGGCAGGGCGGCCGGCCGGGGTCGCCTCGGCACCGACGACGATGAGGCTTTCGATCGCCGGGTGATCCAGCAGCCCGGCACGATGAAGCGCCTCCTCCACCGCGGCGGGAATAACGAGATGACTGCCGCCAGGGTGGCTCAGCGCCTGTTCCAGCGTCGCCGAATCGAACAGGCCGAGGGGCAGGAAGACGATGCCGCCGACCAGCGCCGTGGCGAGGCCGGTGGCGAGCGATTCGAGACCCCCGCCGACCAGCGTGGTGACAATCTGCGAGCCGGGCGCCGGCCCGACCTCGTCGGCGATCCGAAGGCCGCTTGCGAGCAGGCTGGCTTCATCGATGTCGACCAGGGGAAGATAGGGGTCCTCGGCATGCAGCAGGCCGATCCGCCCCTGTCCGCTGAATGGTCCTGCCTGCGCCAAACGGCTCGGCTCGATCGTCGGCGCCCCCTCGGCGAACACCTCCGCCAGGACCCGGTCGAGGGCGACGATGCCGTCCGGCACCGCCGCGCCGAAGCCGGCGACGAAACGCAGGGCGAAGACCCGGGCTGCCGCCTCGCGCAGGGTGTACAGGGGTTCGTGCCCGCCGACGCGGTCGATGCCGATGGCGAATTCGGCGCCGTGCCGTTCCAGCAGCGCGGCCAGGGCCATCGGCGCGATGTCGGGTGGAATCAGGAAGGGCCGCATGCCGATCCGCAGGGCGGCGAGCAGGGTGATCGCCGCCTGGGGGCCCATCGGCGCCAGAATGCCGAGGGTGATCGGCCGCTCCGTTCCATCACCCGCGCCGTCGCGCACCATGGCAAGGAGCGTGGCGAGGCGGCCGACCTGTGTGTCGAGCTGACGGAAGGAGAGCCTCGCGCCCGTCGGGTCGGCGAGGGCGTCCGCCTCGCCGCGCGCCAGGGCGGTCGCCGCCAGCAGCCGATCGAAGCCCAAGCCGGCCGGTGCCGCCTCCGCATGCGCGGAAGCAGGATTCAACGGGGACTGGCGCCGCGATCCAACCGGGGTTCCAGGTGGCCCGTCGACGGCGAGGCCGGTCGCCATTGGAGCGCGTGCCGGGGAGGGGGAGCGCAGGCTGCGGTTCATCGACATTGTCCCGTCATCTCATTCCGGTCTTTGGGCCCGATCGATCAGCATCGTTCATTTGGCATCGGTTGTTGCGTCGGCGCGCCACAGCGTTTCGTTGGCGAAGAAGTAGGCGGGTGGCCGTGGCGGCATGCGGATCTCGCGGGCGCGGGCCAGCCAGAGTTCGGGCAGGTAATGCAGCGGCACGACGTAGGAGCCGGACAGGAGAATGCGGTCGAGCGCCCGGACGGCGGCGACGAAATCCTCGCGGGCGCGGGCCGATAGCATCACTCTCATCACCGCATCGGCGGCGGGCGAGCGCACACCGGCATAATTGAGCGAGCCGTTGCGGGCCGCTTCCGCTGAACCCCAGCGGTTGAGCTGCTCGTTGCCGGGCGAGGGCGAGCCGGGCCAGGTCCACTGGATCATGTCGAAATCGAAGGTCGACAGCCGACGCCAATACTGCACGTCGTCGATCAGGCGGATGTTGGCGGTGACGCCGATGCGCACCAGCGCCTTGGCGTAGTTCAGCGCCAGCCGCTCCTGCTGACGCGACGACACCATGATCTCGAAGGCGACCGGTTCGGAGCGGCCCACCCGGCGCAATTGCCCATCGGACAATTCGTAGCCGGCCTTGGCCAACAATTCGAGTGCCCGGCGGGCGAGATCGCGGTCGCGGCCGGAGCCGTCGGAGGTTGGCGGCATCCAGGTGCCCGCCATCACGTCATCGCGCACCGCCTGCGGGAAGGGGGCCAGCAACGCGCGTTCGCGGGCGTCCGCCGGACGGCCGCTGGCGGACAATTCGGAGTCGGCGAAGAAGCTGCCGGCCCGGCGATAGCGCTCGTAGAACAGGTTGCGGTTGACCCAGTCGAAATCGAACATCAGCGCCAGCGCCTCGCGCACACGGATGTCGGCAAAAAGCGGCCGGCGGCTGTTGAAGACCAGGCCGGTCATGCCCTTGGGGGCCTGGAGTTTCAAAGTATCGATGACGATACGCCCGTCGCGAACGGCCGGCACATCGTAGCCGGTGGCCCAGCGCGTCGGATCGCTTTCGATGCGGATGTCGTAGAGCCCGGCCTTGAAGGCCTCGAACAGCGAATTTGAATCGCGGTAGAAATCGTAGCGGATCTCGCTCGCGTTGAAGAGCCCACGGGTCAGCGGATGATCCTCGGCCCAGAAATCGGAGCGCCGCGTCAGGGTCAGCGATTCGCCGGGGCGGACCTGCGTGACGAGATAGGGGCCGGAGCCTAGGGGGGCGGTGAAGGTCGTCTCGGCGAAACGCTCGGGATCGGTCGCATGCTTGGCGAAGATTGGCATCGCGCCGATGATCAGCGGCAGTTCTCGATTGGCGCCGTCGCCAAGCTCGAAGGTGACGCGCGAGGGGCCGAGGGCGATCGCCTTCGTCACCCGGCCGAGGCTGCCGCGATGGAACGGCTTGCCCTTGGTCCGCAGCATCTCATAGGAGAACAGCACATCGTCGGCCGTCACCGGCCTGCCGTCGGAGAAGCGGGCACGCTCATTGATCTCGAAGCTGACAAAGGTGCGGTCGTCCGGCAGTTCCACCGATTTCGCCAGCAGCCCATAGGCGGTGAACGGCTCGTCGGCAGAGCGATAGAGCAGGCTCTGCACGACATAGCGCTGCACGGCATCGGGCGCGACGCCGCGCACCACGAAGGCGTTCAGGCTGTCGAAGGTGCCTTGCAGGCCAAAGACGATGCGCCCGCCCTTGGTCGCGCCAGGATCGGCATAGGGCAGATGCGTGAAGCCGGGCGGCAGGGCGGGCTCGCCATACATGGCGATGGCATGGCGCGGCGTGGTTCGGGGTTCGGCCGCGGCGGCGCGCCCCGGCGCCAGCGCCCACAGCACGGCGCCGGCCAGGCCTTCGATCAGCACCAGGCGCCGATGCGGTCTTGTCATTCGCGAACCGTGATTCTCATGGCGCGAGCCTAGCATGATGCGAAGCGGGGCTGAATCCGCCGTGGGACGATGACGGATGCCGGCGCGGGCAACTGGACGCGCACCGCGATTGCGGATAAATGCTTGCCTCGTCGTCATTCTGTCGCCTTATTCAGCCGCGATCAGCACGGCCCGTCGAGGTTGGCCGATCGCGTCGCACCTTCCGTCCGGGCCAGACCCCGTGCTGGAAAGCCGGTCCGCCGGGCGGCGGTGGGGGCGCATAACGAAGACAAGATTGTTGTTGAATGCTTGTGGCGGTTTGCCAGCCGAAGGAAGATACGATGTCCCTCTTTGATGCCTTGCGTCCGGTCTCCCGGCTGGCGACGACCGTCCTGCTGGGAGCCGGCGTCGCGATCGCTCCCGTGGCTGCCTCCGCCCAGCAGACGCAGACGCCGCAGCGGCCGGCCCAGCGCCCCGCCGCGCCAGCGCCCGCCGCTCCCGCCCAGCCCGCGGCTCCGGCCGCCGGCGCCGCCACCGGCCCGTCGATCGTGCAGGTGAAGCCCGAGCCGTCCCAGACCGAATGGACCAAGGTCTGCGGCAAGGACGAGGGCGCCAACAAGGAAATCTGCTACACGACGCGCGATTTCGTCTCCGACCAGGGGCAGCCCGTGCTCGCTGTCGCGGTCTATGACGTGAAGAATGAACCGACCAAGATCGTGCGCTTCCTGATGCCGCTCGGCTTGCTTTTGGCACCCGGCATCCGTTTCGGCGTCGACAACGCTCAGGCGACGCCCGGCCGCTACGCGATCTGCTTCCCCAATGGCTGCTTCGCCGAGGCCACGGTCAACGAGGCGGCGATCAACACGGTCAAGCGCGGGACGACGCTGAATGTCAGCGTGCAGAACCAGGTCGGTCGCGAGGTCACCTTCGCGATTCCCATGGCCGGCTTCGGCAAGGCCTATGACGGCCCGCCGATCGACCCGAAGAAACTCGAGGATCAGCAGAAGGCGTTGCAGAGCGAGCTTGAAAAGCGCCAGGAAGAACTGCGCAAGCGCCTCGAGGGCGGCTCCAGCGCCGCGCCGCCAGCTGGCGGTGCAGCACCCGCGCCGGTCGCACCTGGCGCCCCCGCACCTGGCGCCCCCGCGCCCAAGCCTTGATCATATCCGAGGTCCGGTCGCGTTCACCGCGACACGGGATCGACAGCAAAAAGCCGGGCCTCGTGCCCGGCTTTTTCGTTGCATCGCGGCTTCTTGTGCGTTCGGATTCTCTCGCGTTCGGATTCTCTCGCGTTCGGCTTCTCTTGCGTTCGGCTTCTCTTGCGTTCGGTTTCTTGCCCTCGATGACGGCTCGCGGATCGGGCCGCGCCGAAAGGCCGGTCAGTTCATGCTGGTCTTGTCGAGCACATAGGCGCCGTCCTTGCTCCGGCCGAAGAACTGTTCGGCCTGCGGATGGCGGATCGGCTGGTCGGAATTGTCGAGCAAAAGGTTCTGCTCGGAGACATAGGCCACGTATTCGGTCTCGGCGTTCTCGGCGAAGAGGTGATAAAACGGCTGGTCGCGAGACGGGCGCACGTGCTCGGGAATCGCCTCCCACCATTCCTCGGTATTGCCGAAGACCGGGTCGACATCGAAAATCACGCCACGGAAGGGATAGATGCGGTGCTTCACCACATCGCCGATCCGGAATTTTGCAGCACGGGGGATCATGTTTCGTCCTGGTCTGAAAGCCTGTTGCATGAGGTAATATCGCCGTGGACCGGCGTCAATGCGACGGATTAGGGCGCTCGCGCCGACGTGTGCGCGAGGCCCCCATCCCCTCGCGGGCGGCCGAATGCGTTCCCGCCGAGCGCGCTGCCCGGATCGTCTCGGCCCAGCCGGCATGGACGCGAGCCGGTTGAAAAGCAGGAGGCCTTTCCGCGTTCGAAAAGCCCAGGACGTCAGCCTGTCGCCTTGTCGGAACCCGCGCCATCGCGGGCGGCCACCCGGTCGGCGAGATCGACGATGACCTTGGCCTGTTTCCAGGTGGCGTCGTCCTGCATCTTGCCATCCAGCATCACCGCGCCGGCACCGTCCGGCATGGCTTCGAGAATGCGGCGGGCGAAGGCGACTTCGGCGGGATCGGGACTGAAGACCCGGCTGGCAATGGCGATCTGCGAGGGATGCAAAGTCCAGGCGCCAGCGCAGCCCATCAGGAAGGCGTTGCGGAACTGCGATTCGCACGCCGCTTCATCGGCGAAATCGCCGAAGGGACCGTAAAAGGGCTTGATCCCGGCCGAGGCGCAGGCATCGACCATGCGGGCGATGGTGTAATGCCAGAGGTCCTGCTGGGCGGCCGTCCTTTGTGCATCACCGGCGCGGGAATCGGCCAGCACGCGGTAATCAGGATGGCCGCCGCCGACCCGCGTGGTCTTCATGGCGCGCGAGGCGGCAAGATCGGCGGGGCCGAGGCTCATGCCATGCAGGCGCGGCGAGGAGAGGGCGATCTGATCGACGTTCCTAACGCCCTCCGCCGTCTCCAGGATGGCGTGGATCAGGATCGGCCGCGTGATGCGATGGCGCGCCTCCAATTGCGCCAGCAACTGGTCGACGTAGTGGATATCCCAGACGCCCTCGACCTTGGGCACCATCACCACATCCAGCACATTGCCGATCTCGGCCACCAGCGCCGTCATGTCGTCGAGAAACCACGGGCTGTTCAGCGCGTTGACCCGTGCCCAAAGACCGGTTTCCCCGAAATCCACGGATTTGCCGAGCGCCACCAGGCCATCGCGCGCCGCCTGCTTGGCGTCCAGCGGGATCGCATCCTCCAGATTACCGAGGATGACATCGACCTTGCCAACAAGCTCCGGCACCTTGGCGCGAACTTTCTCGATATGCGGCGGCACGAAATGAATCATCCGCTCCAGCCGGACGGGCAACTCGCGGAACGGCTCCGGCGCGCCGGTGGCGAGGGGGCGGAAAAAGGCGCGGGGCGATTTCATCGGCGGCACTTCATGGGCTCGGGACCAGTCATCGAAAGGCAAGCCGCCGGACGCGGGCAGCGACGCCTTGGGTAGCATGTCTTCATTCGCTGCAAGCCTTCGATCGTCAAGCCCAACGTCCGCTCGCCGTCACCACGGCCGCATCCGAACGCCGGTGCCTCAGGCTGCTCGGCTGAAACACTTCCCAGGGGCGGCGCGTTGATGGAGCGACGCGGCGTCGCTCATGGGCCAAACGTCTGGGCCGATCGTCTGGGCCGATCATGGATAAAGGCGAGTTATGACAGCCAAGGCGAAGGCGGGAACGTTTCCAATGTCAGCCGGCATCCTGCTTGGCCTCGGCCTTGGCGGCTTCTTCGACGGCATCGTGCTGCACCAGATCCTTCAATGGCATCACATGGTCAGTGCGGTGCATCCCGCGACGACGGTCGAGAACCTGAAGCTCAACACATTCTGGGACGGCATCTTCCACGCGGGAACCTATGGCTTCGTCGTCGCGGGGCTGCTGGTGCTCTGGCATCACGCGCGGCGCCGGCATTTCACCTGGTCCGGCAGGCTTGTGGCCGGAACGCTGCTGATCGGCTTCGGCGCCTTTAACTGTGTCGAAGGGCTGATCAATCACCAGTTGCTTGGGCTGCATCATGTCAACGAAACCGTCCCTGTCGCCGAGCGCGTCTATTGGGACATCGCTTTCCTCGCATGGGGCGCGGCCATGGTCGCGGCCGGATGGCTGCTGACGCGTCGCGGCCGTGGCGATCCAGCGCAGGAGGCGGGCAGCCGCTGAGGTGAAGCCCCACTGATCCGCGCCAGCCGATGGACGCTGTCGGCCGCAGCGTTGCCAAGCCGCCAAACGTGCCGCTACACGTCGTGCCGAAGGTGCCGCCGGAAGACTTGCCGCCAACAAGACCCGGCGCCAACAAGACCCGGCGCCAACAAGGCCTGGCGCCAACAAGACCAAGCTTCAACAAGACCTGGCGCGACCGACGTGAACCACGCGCCACAAGTCACTGAGCCACAATCTTTTTTCGAGAAGACGACGCAGCGGGGACAAGCGGGCGCACTGTCCTGACATAAAATTCGCATAAGATATATTATGGAACTTAAACTGATAAGTCCTCTTGAGCGCTTTTGAATCCGCGATGGCGTTTGGCTTGGTCGCGCCGGATGGTGTACCGCCTCTTGTCTCGACCCCTTCCACGGTGCAACTGGGCCTGGCTTACGAATCTCCGGCGTCGGGATCGTCCGGGTCGGCGTCGATCACGGCGCGAACGATGGCGGCATTGAAGCCGGCGCGCATCAGTGCGGCGATGTCCTTCTGTCGGAAATCGGCCCGGTCGCCGCGGGTGCGCCAGGGTCCGACACGCTTGCGCCGCGCTGTGATCCGGGCGGCCTCATACTCGTCGCCGGGTTCGCACGCCGTGCTGGCTTCGACGATGTCACGGGCGACGCCCTTGGCGCGGAGCTTCAGCCGGATCATGCGCTGGGACAGCCCGCGTCGCTCCAGGCTCGCCGTGCGGTTCTCGGCATAGCGCTTATCGTCGATCAGACCGGAGGCGACCTTGCGGGCAACGACCTGATCGACCGCCGCCAGGAAGCGCTCGGGATCATCGCCGTGATGGCGGCAGGATCGGCGGACCTTGGCGATCAGCACGCGGCGCAGGTTCGCCTCGGAGGAGCTGTAGCGCTGGAGGTAGTGGAGCGCCGCGCGCTCGAGATAGTCGGGCGTGATGCGCCGGGGTGGCTTCCGGGTTCGGGCCGTCGGGCCTGGGGCCGAAGCCGCCTTGCGATCGCCAAAGGCCATGGCGGCGCCTACTCGCTGGCCGGTCGGGTTTGGCGCAAGCCCTTGATCGTGCCGCGCCTGGTCTTGGATTCGAGGCGCCGCAGGGTCGAGCCGTGGCTCGGCTTGGTCGGGCGCCGGGGTTTCGGCCGTTCCGTCGCCTCGCGGATCATGTCGATCAGTCGTGCGATTGCATCCTCGCGGTTGCGGTCCTGGCTGCGGAAGCGCTGGGCGATGACGGTGATGGCGCCATCTTGCCCAAGGCGGCGGCCGGCGATGCGCTTCAGCCGCTCCAGCACATCGGGCGGCAGGCTCGTGAAGCCGTTGGTGGCGAAGCGGAGTTGCACGGCGGTCGAGACCTTGTTGACGTTTTGCCCGCCAGGCCCCGAGGCGCGCACGAAGCTCTCGGAAAGGTCCCGCTCGTCGAGGTCGATGCTGCGTGTCACACTGATCATGGCGCAGACATATCCGATTGCGGACCGCTTGTAAGCGGTTGCCCAAGGCCGGGCGGCAGGCTAACCCCTGAAGCCCCTTCAGGTTTCGTCGGTGAGACGCCTCATGCAGCCATCCCGCGATATCTCCCGGCTCATCGCGATCATGGCGGCGTTGCGCACGCCCGGCAGCGGCTGCCCCTGGGATATCGAACAGACCTTCGCCAGCATCGCGAGCTATACAGTGGAGGAAGCCTTCGAGGTCGTCGATGCGATCAATCGCGGTGACCTGGACGATTTGCGTGATGAATTGGGCGATCTGCTACTGCAAGTCGTGTTCCACGCGCGCATGGCGCAGGAAACCGGCGCATTCGATTTCGGCGACGTTGTGGAGGCGATCACCGCCAAGCTGATCCGCCGGCATCCTCATGTCTTTGGCGAGGCGCGCGACCTGACGCCGGCGCAGGTCAAGGCGCTGTGGCACCAGATCAAGGCCGGGGAAGCGCGCGCGAAGGCCGAACGCCGCCGCGAGGCCGGCCTGCCGGCGGTTGAGGACGACCGGGGCGTGCTTGCCGGCGTTCCCCTCGCCCTCCCCGCCCTCACCCGGGCGTGGAAGCTCCAGGCCAAGGCCTCGACCGTCGGCTTCGACTGGAACGACGCGCGGCTGGTGCTGGACAAGGTGCGCGAGGAGACCGACGAAATCGCCGAGGTGCTGGATTCGGGCGACAAGGCGCGGATCGGGGAGGAAATCGGTGACCTGCTGTTCGCCGCCGCCAATCTCGCCCGCCATGCCGATATCGATCCGGAAGCCTGCCTCGCGGCCGCCAACCGCAAATTCGAGCGGCGTTTCGCGGCTGTCGAGGCGGCCCTCGCGGCGGCCGGAACATCGGCGGCGGAAGCGACTCTGGCCGAAATGGAGGCGATGTGGCAACGGGTCAAACAGCGGGAAAAGATGGATGATGGCGCTCAAGACCCCGGCTGAGGCCGGTCGGACGCGTTAGTCAGCGTTGAGATTGAAGGTGAATTTCGCGCCGGTCGCATCGATGCCGTGAAAGCCGACGCCGCGCTCGCCCGGCGCACAGGTGCCGCCGAGAATCGTCCGCTCGATCCGGGTGCGCGGCACGCAGAAGGTCTTGTCGACCTTGGCTTTCGAGGGCCAATGCGCCTGGCCGCCGGCTTTCTCGGCGTAATAATAAATCAGCCCGCTGCGATAGGTCCCGACCGATCGGCAATTGCCGGCCGGCGCGCTGCGCCAGGCCGACAGAATCCACTTGCTGGTCTTCGGCTCGTAGTAGACCAGCGCGATATCCACCGTGCTGCCGGACTTGTTGCAGAAGGTCAGGTTGGTATCGGCCAGAGCCGACCCACCCGGCAGTGCGGCGAAAAGCCCTGCGCCAAGGGCGATGGCGCCGGCTCGGGCCGCGACGCTCGTCATGTTCATGGTCGAAAGGCCTCTCGCCGGCGCCGGATCAAGCAGGGTTCGAGCTTGCCCGATCCGCCGCTGGCGTCAAGCGTGGGCTTTTCCGGCCGGGCGTGCGATGCCGGCTTGTCCGTCTTTCTCGGGTTTTTTCTGGTCGGCCTGCCCCTTGCCCTCCTCGGCCGCGCGGCGCCTCATGGCGTCGCGCACCACGTCGAAGGTCCGGGCGCCGACTTCCGGCGGCATCGGCGCCAGCCAGGGCGAGGCGTTGAGCGTCTGGGTCGCATCGGCGAGGCCGGCGGCCCATCTGGCCTCCATCGTCGAGCGGCTGAACTCGTAATCCTTCGAGGGTCCCTGCTCGCGCTCGGGCCGATAGATGAGCTGGGCGATGTCCATCGTCGTCACGCAGCCGAAATTGTAGAGGAATTCGCCCTCGGGCGTGTTGCGCAGTTCGTCGGGCAGCTTGTCCCAGAGTGTATTGATGTTGTGCCGCACGTCGTGCATGCGGCGCATGAAATCGGTGCCGGCCCGGGTGCGCGAGGCATAGCGAATGTCCTTCTCGCGTTCGACGACGTCGTCGATCGTATCGGGCAGGCGGCCGCGCGAGGGAAAGACATCGACCTGGAAGGTCAGCCGGCTGCGGCGTGGCACATATTCGAGCACGTATTGCAGCGGCGTGTTGGAGACGAGGCCACCGTCCCAATAATGCTCGCCATCGATTTCGACGGCAGGGAAGCCGGGCGGCAGGGCGCCGCTCGCCATGATATGCTCGACGCGGATCTCGCGCTCGACATTGTTGAAATAGACGAAGTTGCCGGTCAGCACGTCGACGGCGCCGACACTGAAGCCGATCTGCCGCGAATTGATCAGCTTGAAATCGATCAGTTCCAGCAATGTCTCGCGCAGGGCGTCGGTGTTGTAGAAGCTGTTGGGCGGCGTGCCGAAAAACCATTCGAAGGGCTGGCGCGGCGCGAAGAACCCCGGCTGTCCGAAGGTCAGCGCGCTCAGCGAACCGATTTTCATCTCCGTGGTCGGAAAATAGGCGTGCAGGCCCATCAGCGGGCTCGTGTGGCTGGTGATCTTCTCCCAGAAAGCGCGCAGCTTCTGCACCCGCAGATGGGGCGCATTGCCCGCGATGATGGCCGCGTTGATCGCGCCGATCGAGATGCCGGCGATCCAATCGGGCGGATAGGCCGAATGCGACAGCGCCTCGTAGACGCCGGCCTGATAGCTGCCAAGCGCGCCGCCGCCCTGCAACACGAGCGCCACCGCCTTGTCATAGGATTTCGGCCGGGTGGGAAATTGGAATGCGGTCATGTTTCAGCTCCTGGCATGGTGATGCCGATTCGTCGGGCCCTGGCGCCAGACGAGGCGGCGCCGGGGCTGGCCATGCCCAGACCTACCATGGCGTGCTCTGACGCGGCGATCACATTTCCGCCGAGACAGGGGTGAAGCGCGGTCGCGCCACTCAGCTCATGCGGCGAGCATTGGGAAAGCGCCGGTTGAAGGCGCCGGCGCGTTCCGGCGGCAGGCGCACGGCGAGATGGACGGTGCCATCCTCGGTCTCGCGCCGCTCGAGGATTTCGGCCTGAGCGTGCAGCCAGGCGAAATTCTCGCCATCGCCCGCTGGCAACGTCACCAGGTAGGAGGAGCGTCCGGTGGCGATGCGCTTCTCGATCGCCGCCAGCAGGGTATCGATCCCCTCCCCGGTCAACGCCGAAACCATGATCGGTCGCTCCGGCGCGGGTTTGAGATCGAGTAGCGCGAGCTGTCGCTCCTTTTCGGATTCGTCGAGCTGGTCGATCTTGTTCCAGACCTCGACGACCCGCCTGCCGCCAGCGGTGTCGATGCCAAGATCGCGCAGGATCGCCTCGACATCGGCGGCCTGCGCCTGCGTGTCGCCGTGGGAGACATCGCGCACATGGAGGAGCAAATCGGCCTCGATCGCATCCTCGAGAGTCGCGCGGAAGGCGGCGACCAGCATCGTCGGCAGATCCGAGATGAAGCCAACCGTGTCCGACATCATCACCCGCGCCCCATGCGGCAAGCGGATCGCCCGGGCCGTCGGATCGAGGGTCGCGAACAGCATATCCTCGGCCAGGACATCGGCGCGGGTCAGGCGATTGAACAGCGTCGACTTGCCGGCATTGGTGTAGCCGACGAGCGCGATGATGGGATAGGGCACGCGCTTGCGCCCGGCGCGATGCAGGGTCCGGGTCCGGACGACCTTTTCGAGATCGTGCTCGATCTTGTCCATGCGCTCGGTCAGCATGCGCTTGTCGGCCTCGATCTGGGTTTCGCCAGGACCGCCAAGAAAGCCGAAGCCGCCGCGCTGGCGTTCCAGGTGGGTCCAGGAGCGCACGAGACGGCTCTTCTGGTAGGACAGATGCGCGAGTTCGACTTGGAGCGCGCCCTCCCGGGTGCGGGCGCGACGTCCGAAGATTTCAAGGATCAGCCCGGTGCGGTCGATCACCTTGGCGCCCCAGGCCTTTTCGAGGTTGCGCTGCTGAACAGGAGACAGCGCGCAATCCATGACGATGAGCGTGATGTTCTCGGCCGCGACGATGCCCTCGACCTCCTCGACCTTGCCCTTGCCGATGTAGGTCGACGGCCGGATGGCGGTCAGCGGCATGATCAGGGCATGAAAAATGGTCAGGTCGATCGCGGAAGCGAGGCCGACCGCCTCGTCGAGCCGCGCCTGCGTCGAGCGCTGGAGCTCGGATGTCGTCTGCGCTGGACCGGGGGCACGCCGGGTCGCGTAGGGACCGATGACAAGCGCCCGTGTGCCCGCCGCAATGTCGCGCTCGATCTCGTCGAGCGGCTTCTGCTGGCGCCGGGCATTGGCGGCCGCGCCGCGGTCACGGTCGGGATCGTGCTCGCTCATCGGCGGGGGCTTGCGCGCCACGAACCGGCGCTCAGGATTTCTCGGCGTCCTCGCCGCCTTCGAACAACTGCACGGGCGCGCCCGGCATGATGGTGGAAATCGCGTGCTTGTAGACGAGCTGGGAATGGCCGTCGCGGCGCAACAAAACACAGAAATTGTCGAATCATGTGACCACGCCCTGAAGCTTCACACCGTTCACCAGGAAGATTGTCAGTGGAATCTTGTGCTTCCGCACGTAGTTCAGGAACGTATCCTGAAGATTCTGAGCGCGCTCAGCCGCCATCTTGTAGCCCCCGTTTGTTGGGATCGCGCGCCGTTTCAAGCCGCGATCCTGGATCAGCTCGGTTCCGTCAGCGGAATCCGGCTCTCCAATTTGTATTCAATGCCGAACACCGGCCTTGCGCAAGCCGATGTGCCCGGCGATTTCGCACTTGCAGCATGCGTAACTTGCAGCATCCCTCAGTCGACGCCCAGCGACTTCAGCTTTCGGTGAAGCGCCGAGCGTTCCATGCCGATGAACTCGGCTGTCCGGGAAATGTTCCCCGAGAATCTGGCGATCTGCGCCATAAGGTATTCGCGCTCGAAAATCTCGCGCGCCTCGCGCAGCGGCATGGTCATCAGCTTCTCGCCGCCTGTCCCGGTCGGCGTTGTCGGTGCCATGGCGCCGACCTCCGCCGGCAGCATGTCGACGGTGATCTCGGCCGAGGGATCGCCCTTGGTCAGGATCATCAGCCGCTCGACATTGTTGCGCAGTTCGCGGACGTTTCCCGGCCATTCATGCGATTGCAGGATCGCCATGGCGTCCCCGCCGATCTGCCGCTTCGGCAGGCCGCTGGCGGTCGTGATCTGGTCGGCGAAGAAGGAAATCAGTTCCGGCACGTCCTCGCGCCGCTCGGCCAGGGCGGGGACGCGGATCGGCACGACGCTGAGCCGGTGGAACAGATCCTCGCGGAAATGCCCCTGGGCGATGGCGCTGGCAAGATCGCGGCTGGTCGACGACACGATGCGGACATCGACATGCACACGCGTCGTGCCGCCGACACGCTGGAAATTCTGGTCGACGAGGACGCGCAGAATCCGGTTCTGGGTTTCGCGCGGCATGTCGGCGATCTCGTCGATATAGAGCGTGCCGCCATGGGCCTCCTCCAGCGCCCCGACGCGCCGGCTGGCCCCGTCCACGGCCTCGATGCCGAACAGCTCCTCTTCCATCGTCTCGGGCGTGATCACGGCTGCATTGATGACGATGAAGGGACCGTTGGCGCGGTTCGACAATCCATGAAGCGTGCGGGCCGCCAGTTCCTTTCCGACGCCGGCGGCGCCTGAGATCAGCACACGGGCGTTGGTGGGCCCGACCCGCTCCAGCGTCTGCCGCAACTGGTTGATGGCCGAGGATTTGCCGACGATGCGGCTCGCCTGCACCGATTGCGATTTCAGTTCCTTGACCTCGCGCTTCAGCCGCGATGCCTCGAGCGCCCGTTCC
>JAESGE010000249.1_pt1 | contig 17923 bp, 29 predicted proteins | sample 9269601 | NCBI WGS metagenome assembly JAESGE01 (sample SAMN14515569, study PRJNA621662) | algae metagenome | isolation source: Tolypothrix brevis GSE-NOS-MK-07-07A and co-occurring heterotrophs from wet... | place: USA: Grand Staircase Escalante National Monument, Utah | collected 2006-04-16
ACCATTTTTCAAAGCACGGGGGCATGGCTGCGGGTGTTGTCTCTTTCATCAGCGTTTAATTTGACGTGAAAGCTATGCTGAAAAAGCATTATACCCTTTTTTACTCCTCTATTTTGTCTAAGTCCCAGAATTGGGTCGAAGGTCGCGGGGTTTGATTAAAGAAGGTCAAATCCAGCAAACCCTACGAGCCTTGGAAGAAACGCATCAACGTTAAATATGAGTTAACAAATATTAAGACCAATTGGTCTTAACCGAAAATGCCGCTCAATGGTTGAGCGGTTTTTTTGAGGGCGATCGCACGAGTGCTTATTGAAAATTCCGAATCTTAATTGCAACAATATCGCTTCCAAGCTCTGTAAAGCTGCATTGGTTGAGTGCTGGTGTTCTTCAAAGTTTCGCTGATGCTGTTCATGGCTATCGCGTAACTCTAAAAGCACATCATTTAAAACCGCATCTCTAGCGAATATATTGTTAGCGGTTGATACAAGGTCGTCAAGCTGGTGTTGAGTATTTACTTGCCGTATAGTTAAGTTATCAAGTTACTCTTGAGTGCTGGACTGTCTTTGAGCTAGGTTATTAATCTGTTGCTCGGTACTGGCATGTAGGACACTTAAATCATCAAGCCTAGTAGTAACGCGCTCTAGTAGTACCTCTATCCGGTCTAGCCTGTCTGGTCTATCTTGGGTCATAAAAATTATATGTAGTTGCGATCGCGGAGATTAAATGTACTGAGGGGAGGGCGAGAAAATTGATACTGGAAAGTCCAATCATTGAAAATGTACTCCAAAATCTACACCTAATACCTCTTCAATTTTGCGAAGCGTCTCTTCAGCTACTCCGCCTAAAACAGCCTCAGACTCAAGTTGATACCAATAGTTACGAGAAATTCCAACTTCTTTGGCAAGCTGTGTAACTGGGCGATTGGTAGCTTCTCTCGCTTGTCTGATGCGATCCCCCAATCCTGGAGCATCAACTTCTCGCTTTACAATTTGCCTTACCTTCACAGTCGTAGCCATAGTTCTAATTCTATAAGTATATGTTAATTGTCAATCAAACAGTTGACAAGTGTTAATTAACAAGCTTACACTAATAGATATAGAGAAAGCGCCCCGGTCTGGACAACTAAAGCGCCTCTCTAATCCCAAAACCATCAAGTCAAAGGACTTTTTCATCATGCCACAAGCAACCATCGACAAACAAGAGCAAACCACCACTTGCGCTGCCTGTCCCTACTTTCAGCCTCATAACGACGGCACAAACAAGGGCTGGTGTAATCTTTTCAATCACTTTGCTCGAGAAACACATCCTTTAACCCAAGATTGCATCAATACAATCGAAAGCGAACAAGCTGTAGCCCAAGCGGAACTTAACCAGCACATCGAAGAACAAGCGCAAGCACTAGCCCCAGAGTTTGAAATTGATTGTGATGTTGATGTAAAGTTCGGCACTCTCTACCGTGTTTGGTCTAGTTATCACGAACTAAAGCACTTTCTACCAAGACGTTGAAGGCAAATGGGTAGCAGAACCTTGCAATAGTGATTTCCACCCCCGGCTCAACACCTCAATGCAAGCCGAGCTGGTAATTATTGCTGCCAGTGGTTTTTTAGTGTCTAACGCTGCGTAATAAACCAGATATTTCATCACGACGAGGCGTGAAAAGTACGCCTCTCTCCTTATTACCGTATCTCTTCAGAAATAAGAGCGAGTTATCACATGCCTAATTTAGCAGTTGTAGAACACCAGGGCGTTTTAGTTGTTGATTCACGGCTAGTCGCTGAAGAACTTGGACTAAGCCATAGTACTTGGATGACAAACGTAATTAAAAAGTATCAAGCCTTACTAGAAGCAAACTTCGGACACCTCCATTTTGAAAATGGAACTGTCACAAACTCAGTTGGGGCAGTAAACAAAGTTATTTTTGCATGGCTGATGGAAGACCAGGCGACCTTTTTGATGACGCTATCTCGAAACACCCAGCAAGTCATAAACGCGAAAATTAAGCTGGTGAAGGCTTTTTCTGAGGCAAAGTCAAGATTAGCTGCTAAACAAGTGGCAGTTGCACCCACTACCCCAACCGAACAACCCGCACTACCACCAACACCCCAGGAGATATCACAATTATTTGACTTGACATTGGGACAATCAGGACTAGATCCGAAGTTGGTAGCGGGTGTAAAACTGAGTGCGATCGCATGAAACTAATTGTGGCGATCGCTTTTTCTTGGGTGAGGTGAATGAGTGATCGCACAAGTTATGGATTCTGTAGCAAGTTGGGCATTTAGCACTCACGGTGACATCATCGATAATTTGGTCACATACAAAACTTGTCACGGCTCCTCACTCCCATTACTGTTTCCCCTAACCAAGTAATCCAACACAGCACTAATGCGGTCAAGTGCAGCGCTGGCTGTTTGCTCAAATTCTTGCAATTGCCTAATGTCGGTGCGCTGCTGTCTAACTTCGCCCGCTAGAATCTCAAGCCCCTGTTGGTGAATATTCGCGGTTTCTACCAATGCACTCACTGACTGTCTTAGCTCATCAGCGGTTTGTCTTAATTCAGTAGTAGATTGTCTCAATTCCGCATTCACCACCACTTGATTGTCAAGTTGCTGTGACACGCGCTCTAATGTCATTTCTATCCGATCTAATCTATCCGGTCTATCTTGGGTCATAAAAATTCCTCATTCGTGACTGTGGGCGATCGCTGTTTCCAAAGGCACTGAGGGGAGGGTAAAGCGAGAGGATCAATGGTAGAAGGGTTAAGCATCACCAATCCTTTCCTCTTCAAATAAATCTTCAAGGGTGCAATCAAGTGTTTTGCACAACCTAGCAAGCTTGGCAAATGTCTCAATGCCCCCTCTATCTCGCTCCCAATTTCGGATGGTGGAAGGGTCAACGCCAACTAAGTCAGCAAGTTGACGCTGTGTAAGGTTTTTCCGCTTTCGCAGCTGCGCGACTTTTGACAAGTAAATTTCTCCCATGCACTAATTCATATCACGAATATAGCATGAAAAACTTAGCGCTAGATAATTGACATCGCTAGAAATTTAGCACATAATGAACATAGAGAAAGCGCTCCCGGACTAGACATCTGAAGCGCCTCTCTTTGTCCGACAACCAATCAAGTCAAAGGACTTTTTCATCATGCCACAAGCAACCATCGACAAACAAGAGCAAACTACCACTTGCGCTGCCTGCCCTTACTTCCAATCTCATAACGACGGCACGAATAAGGGCTGGTGTAATCTCTTCAATCACTCTTTTTAGATGAAATTAGAAGATGCTTTCATCTAAGTGCATAGTTACAAAGCGATCGCACTGCACGGCAATTACAGCAAGATCGCCTTATCCTTTGTTAGTCACACTATAAAAAATATGGTAAATTATGTCAAGTGGGACTAACAAAGAATTAATTATGCTAGAGCTTGATATTATTGCGTCTATCGAGTGGAATCCAGAACTTGGTAAAAGGCTAAAAGAAATGCGTGGTAAGGTTTCTCGTCGCGCTTTAGCTGCAAGATTGCAAGAACAGTACGAGTATAAGGTGTCTCAGCAGTATATACAGCTATTAGAGCATCCTGAGGGAAATGAAAAAGCCCCGTCTACTGTTTCGTTCAAGCTTCTAAGGTATCTCACGCAGGCGTTGAACAGAGATATTTACGATCTGTTTAATTCTCCCAAAATTTCTACTACCGCCACTTGACGTATTCAAGTGTCACTAGTAAAATAAAAACATACCAAAAAGCGATCGCGAACTTTGGACGGCAAGCGATCGCCTTTTGACAACCTAGACCCATACAACAGACCTAGCAAAACTATGATGACACAATCGCCCGAAGCTCAACAAGTCCTCACCTGCGCTTCTTGTCCCTACTTCCAATCTCACGACGACGGCACAAATAAAGGCTGGTGCAAATTATTCAACCATTTCGCACGCGTTACTCATCAACAAACCCAGGATTGCATCAACAGCGCTGAAAATGAACAAGCTGTAGCCCAATCGGAACTTGACCAACATATCGAAGAACAAGCGCAAAAGCTAGCCCCAGAGTTTGAAATCGATAGCGATATTGACCAAGACTTCGGTACTCTCTACCGCGTTTGGTCTAGTCAACATGTACTCGGCACTTTCTACGAAGATGCTCAAGGTAAGTGGGTTGCACAACAAAAGCAATAGCGATTTTCGCCCCCGTCTTAATACTTCGATGCAAGCCGAATTGGTAATTATTGCTGCCAGTGGTTTTTTAGTGTCTAACGCTGCGTAACAAAACAGATATTCCGTCACCGGAGGTGTGAAAACTTACACCTCTTTCTTACTCTTCAACATTGGTAAAAAGTTATGAGCAATTTAACAGTTTTTCAGTTTGAGTCTAAAGAAGTTCGATTTGTTGGTACAGCATTTGACCCCTGGTGGGTGGCAGCTGATGTTTGCGGAGTGCTAGAACATAGCAATCCATCGTCAGCGATCGCAAGACTAGATGAAGACGAGAAAAAACTTCTTGACCCTAAGTATTGTTTAGGGTCAGCCTCAAATCAAGATTTTTGGGCGATTAACCAATCTGGACTATATTCATTAGTCCTCACTAGCCGCAAAGCGCAGGCAAAACGGTTCAAAAAGTGGCTAACCTCTGAAGTTATTCCTAGTATCGTCAGAACTGGTAAATACGAATTACCGCAAGCAGAACAACAACCACCGCTACCAGCCTCAACCGAACAACCGGCATTACCACCCGCATTACCACCAGTACCAACACCCCAGGAGATATCACAATTATTTGATTTGACATTGGGACAATCAGGCTTAGATCCAAAGTTGGTAGCGGGTGTGAAACTGAGTGCGATCGCACGTATTCATCCCCAATATGCGATCGCGGCTGAACTTGGCAAACCTGTCCTTTCTATTGAAGTAGAAGACGCACTGTTGACACCTACACGGTTAGCAGAAATATTAAAAACCCAAGCGGCAAAAATCCTGCTTATCTTCCCACCGAGAAGGGTAAGAAATACAGCCAAATAATTTTGAATACCGCCAAGGGACGAGACAAAACCGTGCAATCTTTGCGGTGGTTTAAAGAAGTGCTTGAAGCACTCGAAGTCAACGATCACTGACTGGATAAAGTTCTACCATGCGAATTCGTGCCTGATAGATTCATGGCTGGCATGGATGAAAAAACAATTCATATCCTGCTAATGATTGACCGCCAAGAAGCCCTTTATCGATTCCTGCGCGACTATTTCATCCCAATGTTAAGCGATCGCGGTTACAGTTTTGCTGATTTACTCCAAGCGATCGCGCTTCTGGCATTTCGCACTCACGTTGAAAGCGATGGCAGTTCACATCTGGGATGCAGCGGACAAGTTTTTGCCCAACAAAGAATTTTAGAAAATGAAAAATAACGGAAATGCGATATGTTCAATTGTTGATTGACCTTTATCAATCCAAAATAACGGCACTTACTGAACAATTGGGGAAAACTAATGGGCTTTGAATCGCTTGCTGGAATTCGCCACGGTTTACAAGATTGTCGTCGAATTGGGCTAACACAGTTTTTCAATGAATTTATGCCAGTTCTAATAAGTGAAGGTTTCACCTTTGAAGACGTTTTACATGCGATCGCGCTTTGGGGCAAGTGAGCAACCAAGGCTTGATGAGGTTGTAGGGCATTTAGAAAAAGCCACAGACGAGATTCACTCTGCAAATTAAGAGCAATTGCTCCAAGCCAAAAATATCTATACGTGACTTAAATCACCCAGTAAATGGGTGACTTTTAGTATTTTTATTGACACCTTGTAATTGAGATGTTATCATTAAGATATAAGGGAGAAAACAAAACTACACCCTTATCAGGAGGTGAGATAAATAGTCCAATCAAATGGTGGCTCAAAAAAGCCAAACCCTAAAGACCTAGAGGTTTATGAACCAGCCTCGGTCGAGGGAGACCACATCGGTTATTTCAAGACTGATGTTAAGGGTCAGGAGGGAGATGTAGTTTCTGATGACCAACTCCCCTCCGAGCTTCAAGAGCCTAAATCAAAATCAACTGATGAGCCTAGTTAGTAGCTAGAACTCACTTCCCCCAAGCCCTTGCTTGGGGCTTTCTTGCATAATTAGAGTATAACGCAATGGACACAAACATTTATCATCCCGACTACTACCGCGTGATTGAGCGCGTACCCAATGGATGGCATTTTAAGCAGGGTAAATTATTTCACAAAAATTTACCAATAAGTATTGACTTCAATGATTTTGAATTACTTTACGGCATCACCAAACAACAGGTAGCCCTAGCGCTATTTCGCCTTAATAATGGCAAAGCTGGTTATTATTTAGCCGATTTACGTAGAAGCAAAAAGTATTACTACTGCGGCGACAAACTAGAAGACGTAAAACAAAAATTATTAGAACTTGGTATTGGTCGAGTTGACCCAAGGTCGGCAGTATGACCAAATCAGGATATCAGCGCCTCAAAGAATGGCGTATTCGTCAAACCACGGGTGAAGAAATGCCGCATTGTAAGATGTGCTCACGCCCACTCAAAGGTAAGAAAAGCATCGAGCGCGGGATTTGCTCTTACTGCTACCCTAAGACACCTGAAGGTAGCAAGGCAAATAAAAAAGCGGTAGAAAAGTATCGGAATAAAATTTGACCGATATTTTTGGGTGCGATCGCCATTTGCACTCATATTAACTTTTTGAAATAAATAATTCCTGCGAGTACAAATAATTCGCGGGAATTATTTTTTTATGTATTCAACACTGCATAGATGTAAAAAACACAAATGCGAGTAAACCCACTAAAATCATGTTTTATAATAACAACGAATGTCCTGTTTTTGAAGACAGAATTTAGCTAAAAAAAGACGTAGAAGCAAAGTATGCATTGCGCTCCCACGTCTTGAGTTAATACCCAGAAGTCCATCAACCTGGGAAATACTTTGTCTAATACTCTAGCACTTACCGATTATCCCTACGTCCTTTCAGAGATGTTGTACCGCCCTACCGCTGCGACAATTTCGCGATGGGCAGTCCAACCGGACTTTTTAGCAGACCCCAGAATGCGTCCTGGGCAAGTCTATATGGCAGATAGATTCGGCTATCTGCCGGATACGGGAGACATGGACTTGGAATCAAGAACCCGTAGCGAAGTCGAAATATTAGGAACTGCCAATACTCGACAAATTCCCAAATCAAAAATCCCGATTATTCTGCGGGAAATAACTGGTCCTGGTGGAGGAGATCCAAACAATCCAGCATTACCAGGAAACTTCCGTTTTTCAATTCCAGCGATGCAATATCAGCAACGCTTGATTTGGGACATGGGATACGCCGAACCATTGGTGCAGCCACAATTTCATGCCAGTGTGGGGGCGACAACACTATTGCAAGATTTTCGGTTAACAACCGACAGATTCTATCTCAATGCCCTAGATTCTTCTACTAATAAATACAATCCTGGTAGCGTACTGGACGGTGGAACTTACGCTTCTGGACCCCCAAAATTTGGTGTTAATGACCTCGACATAATTTTGGAGCAGCTGATTATTAATCGAGCGCCCACATTCCCTGACAACTTATATCACGCGCTCATCAGCCCGAAAATGTGGACGCATCTACGGCAAGATGCCCGATTCCGCGAATTGGTGAGTAGTAGCGCATATTACTCAGTGCCAATGGTCATGTCTTCTCAGGAGTGGCTGTACGGACCCGGTTTCATGCCTCCTGCTGATTTGAATTATGTTGCCCAGCCAAATATCGGCGGTTTCTTGCCTTACTATAATCAGGCAATGCCGGGACCTTCTCAGAATGGATTACCTGGTGGGTACGTATATAATCAGTTTCGCATTTGGGTAACAAACAATATCCCCCTTAAGCAAGTGCAGCTTACATACACTGCATCTACTGACACTACACGCCATCCTACAGGCAGTGCGTTACGTACTGCTTACCCTGGCTACTTCTTTGGTCAACACGCCGTCGGAGAGATTTTTGGTGGGGATTCTCAAGATGGGATTCCAGTAAAGATTAAGCGCAATTTAAACGATGATTACGGGCGCTATTTAATTGTGATTTGGCAAGCATTCATGGGTTTGAGTAAGTTAAATGATGATTTTATCATTGTTGGACGTACCTACGGTGATTAACAGTTTTCATCTGTTAATTGTCAACTATTAATTGTCAACCGGAGGAAAAGTGAGTTTAGAAACTGGAAATGTAATTTTTCATCCAGACCCGTACAAGCCAGGGGTACAAGCAATCATTGCCCCAGATGGGAATCGGTACATCTGGAAATGGGCTAGAGCAAAATTAACTGATACTTTGCAAACAGTTATTCCGTTGTATGTATCTGTATCTAAACCCGTTTACTTTCAAGATACTTACCCAGACGTGCCGCTAACTGTCCCAGTTGGAGCGCAAATTCAACGGGTAGATTTTCGCCTACCAAATTCTCAACCATTGGGAAGTGAAGTAACGGCAGGGATTGACGTGCCAAGAAATTGTACAATTGTCGGGACGACTGGAGAAAACTTGAAAGTGTCACCGTTATTCGGCACTACCCATACAGTCACCTCTCCTTTAATTACTGCGGCTAATAGCCTTTATACCCCTAATACGGGAGCAGTTTTGCAAAGGGGTTCGGGTGTAGTTGATGCTGCTTCCCCATCGTTACTGCAAACGGTTTCTGGAACAGCTTTAACGTTGCAAATGACTGTATCAAATGCAGGAAATACAGCGGTGGGGACTGGGATTAAATTAAGTGCGACTAAAGCAACTGCCTTTATTTATGCTCACGTAGTATATCGAATAGATGGCGACCCGATTAAACCTTGGAACTTTGAATTACCATTTCCAGGGTATTAGATGACCGAAGTTGGATGAAAAAGACAATCAAGATAATGATAAAAATACCTACATTTATTTTCTTCTCAACCAACTTCGGTCTTCCTTCTTCGGTCCGAACTTCATTATGATTAATTGGGCGATAAAATATATTAGAAATTGGCGCGAAGTTCAAAATCTAGAACCTTTACCCGCCCAAGAAGAGTATGCGATCGCAACCAAATTACTACAACAAAAGGGGTATTTATTAGATAATAAAATCAATATTGGCGACACGATTTATTATTTAATTGATGGGGAGTATAAACAGAAAATGGAACTTGTAGTTAATGAAGAGAATTTGACCCCTTGGGAACCCCACGATAAACGCGAATTTTGGTGCGATCGCCTGGGGTTTTTTGTGAGGTTAACTGGCGATTTAGATATTAATGGATTTTATCGAGTATCAAAATTGGGGGATGCGAGTTTCCGTTATTATCAAGCAAAGGGGAGTGAATTAGTATTAAAAGAACATGCTCCCATAAACGCACCTTCCACTGATTTATTAAGAGTAAATACGGCAACATGGGCAGAAATTAAAGCGCATATTTGCGATAAATTTATTTCCTCCTACCCTTGGGAAAAACAATTAGATAAAACAGCTTCTCAAGTTCGGGCAGAAATGGATACTTTAGCAAAAAGCCGTCATAAGGGATTAGCTAAAATTATTGAGGATGAGCGGTCATCTTCCCACGGAAATTACGAGGGGATTGAAAATTTTGTGCTACGGATGAATATTACTCACGAAAGCTTTCCTTGGAAGGAATTTGCTCAAACACTAGATTTTAGTCATTGAGATTATGCCTACAGTTCCCACTGATATTAGAGATAGGATTGCTTCTCATTTAGGCTACGACAGACCACGAGGAATCAACCCCGCAACACTACAGATGTTTGAAACACATCTAAATTCAATTATTAATAATCATTCGCTGTGGGGGAAAACGGGACCCACTATTATTAATTTGTTAAATAGATGCGACAAATTATTTCGGATGACAGACCCCACCGATTCCCTAGTTTTTAGTCAGTTTCAACAAATTTTAGGAGATGTCAACAGGCAAACCCGTACCGCGACAATTGATGATGTTTTAAAGAAGAATCGGGAGGTTTATTATAAGGCTTGTGATGACCTTGCCTTTCAATTAAATATTCCTAATTTGCGCCGCGTTGGCGATGCAGCGTATTTGTTTGCTAATTTAGGCAACACATACGTCCTCGCACCATCCGGGGCAGCCGATACTTGTGTAAGCGATCGCCTGTGGATGTCAATAAATTGCGCGTAATGAAGAAAGAAGTTCGCAAGAAGAGGGAAGGAGGATGAAAAATACCTACCCTGTTTCTTGTTTCTTCTCAACCAACTTCGGTCTGTCCTCTTCCAACTTCGGTCATTATTATGTCTGATGCGCCAAATACCTCCCCCGCGTTTATGCAAACGATGGGGATACTGGGAGTCGTTGATTTAACAACTCAAGTTTGCACCCCTTCAACCCCTGGCACCACTCCCGCGATCGCCTACAGCACCAGCGACACTTACAGTCAGGGTAATGGGGCATTAGTTGAGATGATTGATTTACAGCTAACAGGGACGATTGTAGCCACCACTGTAATGATGTTTTATCAGCTACTAGATGAAACGTCACCCAAGTGGAGAAAGGCGGCAATGAGAGCGATCGCAGCGGCTAATTATGATGCAGCGGTTGAGTTGCCAAGTTATAAAATGTCGTTGAAAGATATTTTGTTTCCCGTGCCTCAAAATGGCGATTTATCAACTTTTCAAGGACTGCGGATAAATTCGGCATTGCGACCGATTCAGTGGGGGTTTGCGATCACTGTTGCGATCGCAAACCCGATTCATGTCACTTTGTATGGCGGAGAATATTAACCTGGCTGGATAGATTGCAAACTAGCAACTAGAGCGTCTGCCGCTTTTTGTCCTTCTGCGAAATCTAGGATTTGGGTTTTATCGGTAGCATCATCTGATTTCAGTAGTTCGTTCTCTGTCTTGAGAGTGGTGTTTTCTGTCCGGAGGTTGTTAATTAAAGCGTCCTTGTCCGCGATCACTTTGGCTAAATATTTAATATTTTCTTTTAAGGTCATAAAGTTTTCCTGAGCGAGATTACCGTAAACCAATACTGCATTGTAGAGGTATTTCCCCCAATTATCTGTTGCGCTCCAATCCCCTTTGGCTATTTCTTGTTTGTTTTCAACCTTCTGTCATCTTCCCTCTTCCTTCATTATTATGGTTTTTCGACCGCCTAAATGTAACTGTCCAGATGCTATAAATCGAGTCGGTGCAATACCCGGAGCATCTGCATTATCCGATCAATACGCAAGTGACTGGAGTAGTGGATTTACTGGGATAAAATCAGTAAGTGGATACTGTATCCATGAAATGGCGGTATTAAGAGCTAGGAAAGAAATAGATTTGGCGTTTCCGGATGGGTTGCCCACAGATTTACCGGTACCACCGCTAATTAACCCGGCAGTTGATAGAGTTATAGCAAAGCTCCAAAATCCGTCATCTTTGGGTGACGATTTTTCGTGAACGCTCGTAAGACGGAAGAAGGTTGAAAAAAGAAATAAGATTAGGAATAGTTCGATACGTAGAAATTGAGAAAAATCTCATCCTTCTTTAACCTGACTCCGAACTCCTTCCTTCTTCGTGAATCAAGACAATCCTAACTCACATATAATCCCAGGCAGACCGAGGTATAACCCCAGCGCCCAAAGTGGTGACTTGGGGGATGCTTGGTTGAATCAAGCTTATCCGGGGTTTATTGACCCTACCCAAGTCCCTATGTCGCCGGGGGATACAGAACGCCCTATGCAGCCACCACCGCAGATGCAACAAAACAACCCTCCACTACCGCAGATGCCACAGATAGAATTATTGCAAGCTTTGCAGAATGCTCTTGCACTTAAAAGCCAGATGCAACAAAATGGGCAAGGCTCGTATACTCAAAATCCAAACACAGAAGTGCGACTTCCCCAGCAGCAATCCTATCAATCAGCTTCACCCGCTCTCCAAGCTGCAAATACGCAAATCCAACCAATCGTAATTCCGATGGTGTTTGATTTTACTTTTAACTTTAAAATCAATCTAGATGTTCAACAACAAGGGTAAGTTACCCACCACTAATTATGAATTTTAATTTGTTTGGGAACCAAAACAATAAAACGACGTTTGGAGAACAGTACGTGATTCCAAGCATTGGATTTGACGACTTAAGAAGGGATTCGGCTTATAGCGTTCCGCTAGATTTTGCAAAAGACAATAATCAAGCCAATATAGATTCTAATAAAGAATCTGCGGACAATTCCTTTGGCTTGTCTGAGAGAGCGATAGAGAAAATACAATCAGTTGCCCAACAAGCCCAAGTTGGGAACTACTTAAAAGACGCTCAGTTAGAATCTCAGAGATCGGGCAGCAATAACACAAACACTGCAATTGCTGCTTTGTTGAGTCAACCAGCGACTTTTCGTTACTGGTCGTAAACTACTACATTATTAGCGCTCTTATTGAGGGTGGCAGGGTGGTTAAAAGACATGTCTTTATTTGGATCTGTATTAGGCGTTGGCGCACAGCTTTTATTGGGAGGGTTGTTTGGTGGTTCGCAAAAACAAAGGCAAAAAGAGGAATTGAAGAGAGCCAAAGATTTGGCTTTATACAAGCAGCAACTTGAAAAAGATTCTGGAGCCTATGCATTGACATTAAGGGAGCAAGAGTCGCAAGCAAACTACGGCAGGGATATTGGTAGAGAAAATGTTTTAGCGTCTTTGGGAGAAACAAGGGCGGGATCTGATTTCGGACGAAATACAAAGTTAGCTGACCAACAGTTTCAATCGCAGTTTAAATTAGGTGACCAACAAATTCAAGGGCAATTCGGATTAGAAGATCGCCGCCAAAATGCTACAACTGGAAGGTTGAATTCTCAATTAAGCTCCCAGCAGTTGATGCAGCAGCGCGGATTTGACCAACAAAATTTATACAGAGCGCAATCGGCAGCACTAGCATCAAGGGGGTTAAGGTGAAAGAAGATGGATTAGTTGAAGCTAAGTTTATTATGGAAATTAACCAGGAATGCGATCGCGTCTGGGGTCATTTAAAGGACAATAACCTCAGTATTTATATTGATAAAGTGTTGCGATCGCATCAAGAGAAGGGTTTAAGCGCTGCGGTAATTGTTGTTTTGGGTATCTCCCCAGCCAGGGTAGATGAAATCACAAAGATGCTACGAGAGAAAAAATTCGTCATGCCGACAGAAATCAGAATTGGCTTTTTGGATGGCAGCGACTTGAAAGCGGTATTTGGCAAGAAAGCGGAACCAATACCATACTCTGCACTCAATGTCAAAGAATCGATAATTGCTCAACAGTTAAAGGCAGATTCGCGCGCCAGTTTGGAATCTTGACGAAATCAAACGGATATCAGAGCGCGTAGTCGATGCTCAATTGCCTCCGCACTACAAAGGACTGGAAAGTAGTGATTCAGCTTGAGTGTTTTTTACCAACGCGATCGCATTCGCACTGCTACGAGCTGATTGATAAATAAAATTAGGGGTGGGAGATGGAAGACGTGCGATCGCATCCCCTTTCGATAATCCAGTTACATTAACAGCGACATATGTATCAGTAGCGTAATATACCAAAAACAATTTAGTGCTTTTGCTGCCGTTTTCTAGGCTGAGAATCTTACTCATTTTATTTTTTGAAATTGATGTCTTGATTTAATGAGAGATAAATACTGTCCCTTAGATTTAGCCTTTAAGAAAGCTTGATAAAGGTCATTATCTACGCCAAAATACCAATAAACGCCCCCATCTAAAAATTCAACTTGACAAATTTCTTCTGTTTTTTCGTAACCAATACTTTTAATGGTTGAGGAATTAACTGCTTGGGTTTCCATCGTTTTGCAAAAGTTTGCGGAGTTCTTCGATTTCTTCACCTTGAGAGCGATCACGTCAAGGATTTAAGTGCCTTAATGCGCTCATGGGTGTAGGTGTCGGTGTCTCCACCTGTTGCGCGTTTGGTGAATGCGTGAGTGCGTTTAGTTGCCATACAAACTCTTCCTGCCTCGCTCGTAGCCTCTATTGTAGTCTGCGGATGCGCTTAATCGTGGGGGGCGATTCTTGAGCGCGTCTCTGTATCCCTGTTGGTAATTCATGCGATCGCACTATCAACTTTTCTGACCAAACAAACTTGACAACCCGCTTGATACTCCACTGGCTACGCTCCCAAATAAACTTGCTAATTGATTAGGCTGTTCTTGATTATCTGATTGATTCACCGGCACCGGCTTATAGATAATATTAGAAGTATTGCCCTGATTTTGCTTAATAATCATTTGGGCATAACGAGCAAGATTGCTGCCATCTGGTGCGTATTTATTGCCAGCGAAAGCCGTCTTTGCTACATCTTCATACCCTTCCCCTGGTTGTGCAAGGGAAGCTTCCCATCTATATTGTTGCCCTCCAATTACCGTATTCTCTGGGCTGTACGCTGGTGCTTTCTGTTGATTGAGGGGTACGGGAACCCTAGCGTTAGTGTCAAATTCGTTACCAACAAAAGTTGAGCTGTGTGACAATGCAGCCAAAGGATCGCCGCTGCCAATAGAGGATGCGATCACTTTCAATCTATCTATAGGTGAAGCAGTTTTTGAGTTGAAATCGTAACGGTCTTTAATTACATAAGTGTTCCCCTCCCGACTTATCCCTCCTTCCCCAGTACGCCCTACAGTTTGCCGGAACTGGGTATTATCCTCATTTGCGGGGTAATCAGCGTAATTTAAGTTACCACCTTGTTGTGTGGCGATCGCCGCCATTCTTTGGAATTGTGGAATATCATCGGGGTTTATTTGGTTCTCGGTGAGGTTGCTATTTTCACCAGATAAATATTTCAAATAGGCGGTTTCTCTAGTTCCCATTTTTTCCTTTTAGGTGTGCGATCGCGCTTCAATAATTCCCCTTAGTTAATGGTAAGTGCGATCGCATACCACTCACGCATAATTCAAATGCATCGCCCAAGTCGTCGTGAGAAGTAGAACCAAACTCAGTAATTTGTTGAATTAACCTCCCCAATGGTTTGCGACCATCAGCCATAGTGCGCCCGTACATGTTAAATTTTATTAGGTGGTTATGAAAAAGCCCGGTGTGTCGCCGCAACCGCTCCAATTTTCCCCCTCTACCTGATGCTGGCACCGGCTTGACATGCCAATCGAGAATGTGATTTCGTTTGATTATGTGATCTTCGTAGTCGCCTTGGAGGGACAACCCGTAGGCACTAGAATCAAACCACAATTCTAAACCCAGGACTGGGGATAAGTCCCAATCCTCAGATGCCGGGTTATACCGCCTAGTTTGGGGTAGTAGATGTTTCCACGAATCCCAAACTTCAATCATCGCATCTAGTTTTGGGGTGTTACCCATAATGCGATCTTCCCAAGCGTCTATTATCCAATAGGAAAAAACCTCACCCTCAATTAATACCCCTCCTAATACGAATGCGGTGTAGTCGTTCGATTCTTTTAAACCAGCTGACAAATCGACACCTAGAACCAAATGAGAGAACTGTGTTGGGAGGATGCCGCGCACAATTAAATCGGGGGAAAGTGATTGCTCTTTAACTCTGACAATTTTATTTTGACGTTGAAATGCGAATGCTATGGGAGTTGTTTCCCGCTCCTCTTGTAGTCGTCGCAAGGGGATGCCTGGGGCTTTATCGTCCTCTGGTTCCCAAAAGCTGTATTCAGTACCGTCTGGGTGTTCTAGTAGTGCTGACTGCTCAATTACGTTCCACCCCTTTTCTTTGAGGAAAGTAGTACAATATATGTCATCTGCCGTCATGCGAGTACCTAAACATACAGCGCGGCTGCCATCGTAGCGGGTAAACTGGATGACGTTTTCCCAGTTTGAAACCATTGCCCCGCGTACCGATTGAGCGCGAATAGCTTCGGGGGACTTTATCAAATCATCCAACAAAACTAGGTGACAACGCCTACTATTTATAGCGCCAGTAAGCCCAGCGCATACGTAGGAATATTGTTCTTCAGTCGTTGCTAACCCTGCCCACTCCAAATCAATCATCCATTCCTTTTCCCCCCATTTCTTCTTTGAGGGGCGCACCCAAGGAAAGATTTCTTGATATCTGGAACTTTCCATAATTGATTGGATTTGGCGACTACGGGGCATCGCTGTATCAATGTTGTAGGATACTCCCAAACATTTAAGGGCAAGTCGCCGCCAAGGTGAGGTGTGCATCCCGAATTGATAGCTTACCCACTGCGCTAAATAAGTTGAGTTGTGGGTAACAATATAATCGTTTGTGACGTATAACCCGCTTGGATGTGCAACGGTAATGCATTGCATTTCAACATCACCCACATACTCAATTTTGGCGATCGCAACATCATAGGCGTTATCTACCCCAAAAAAAGGGATTAGGTATCTACGCCCTACAAAGTCAAATAAATTACTTAATGGTAATACTTTAATACGGTTATCTTTTGAATCTAAAACTTGCCATAAATGGTCTAGCGAACATTGTGCGATCGCGCCATTATCAAAGGTAACTTGGTAATTAGGCTTAATGCCTTGGGGTGTTATTTTTATAATTTGGGTAAGTGTCCCATCGCCTGCAAATATCTCATCACCTACCCTTAAGTCGCCCATATAGCAATAACCATTGGGCTTTAAAACTAGTTCAGTTAAAGGCTGTGCTTTGGCACTTTCTCGTGGTGCTAATATCAGCGTATCTTTACCCGCTATATCCCAGAGATAACGAGATTCTTCCCCAGTATTTAGAGCAGATTCCCACACTCGCATGTGGGTAAAAGTTTTATGGTTATTTATTAATAAGCGATATTGTTCAAAGGAATTCCAAGCAAGGTTCTGGGTATTGGATGAGGATGCGATCGCACTGTTCCAAGTTTCCCAATTTCGCCAGTCTTGGTTGATTTGCTGCGATCGCACTGCGTTACGAATTTTAGCAGCGAGTTTAGGACTAACAATACCGGGTAAGGGAGCAATGTTTTTATAGGGGTTGGCGAAATTCAACTGCCCTCCTCTGTTGCTTCCATCACCACATACCCCGCAGAATTTAGCTTCTGGGCGGCTGTATTGATATTTATATAATACGGCAAGCCTGTTGCATTTTCGATGCCTTGTGTCGCCCTCATGAGGATTTGTGACCAATAATTCATCTCATGAGGACTATGGTTACTTTTTAACATAGCCATGCGATCGCTTGGATTTGATTGCAAAATATTCTGCATATCCGCTGCCTTAACTTGGAAAACTGCGATCGCATAATCCCTAACTAACCGATGTGCATTGTAGTTAGCGATCGCAATATTAGAAAATTCCTCGCTTAGTTTATCAGAAGTTTTTTCAATAATTTTGGCTTGGGTTGTCACCGCCAAATCTCCGCCAAAGGTTCGCCGCTGCTCAACCCAGTCTTCTTGCGATGCCCATCGTTCAAGGGTACGCTCTGCCAAACCGCTGTCCGCCGCAAGCGCTTTTATGCTAATATTATCGTCCGCTTCAATGTACCGTCTAGCTGCTTGCGATCGCGACCAAGGCTGCTTCCATCTTCTCCAAAAGTTAGTCAAGGTAATTCGATGTAATTGGATTTTTCTATTTTTAGTCAATCGTGGAAGCGATCGCAACTATTCCAGAAAAAGGTAGTAGTGCGATCGCAACTAAAATCCCAGGTCTTCCAGTGGGGTATTGTTGATGTTACCAACCTTGATTGATGCGATCGTATCAACATGGGTGTCGGGGTGCAGCTTGGCATTATTTTCGTAGGGCTGGATTCTGTCGAGTTCCCAATATTCGATTTTTGATAATTAATGTGAAAGGGTTGGTGAAAAATCACTGTCTTGCGAAGTCCATTAATGACGTGGGCTGGACTCTGTTTCGCCAATAGACCTATCCGCAAATTACCAAAGGTATACTAGCACTATGTTTGAGCTATGATTTTGTTCATGCGATCGCTTTTGACAAGTTGACGAGAGAATAAGGGTTTCAAGAGGAACAAGAACATTTTT
>JAESGE010000250.1_pt1 | contig 17883 bp, 14 predicted proteins | sample 9269601 | NCBI WGS metagenome assembly JAESGE01 (sample SAMN14515569, study PRJNA621662) | algae metagenome | isolation source: Tolypothrix brevis GSE-NOS-MK-07-07A and co-occurring heterotrophs from wet... | place: USA: Grand Staircase Escalante National Monument, Utah | collected 2006-04-16
CTACAGCCTGTTCCCGTCATTGCGAGCGGAGCGAAGCAATCCAGATTTCGTGCGCGCACCCCCTGGATTGCCGCGTCGCTGCGCTCCTCGCAAAGACAGCGGGGCGACGCTGATGGCCGTCACCGATCTGACGCCGCAAGCGGCACCCGCAGCGGTTGCCCCGGCCAAGGACGAAACGCCGCTGCGCCGCTTCATCCGCACCTTCTTCGAGGATCGCGTCGCGGTCGCGGGCCTGATCCTGTTCGCGGTCATCGTGCTGCTGGCGCTCGCCGCCCCCCTGATCGCGCCGCAGAACCCCTACGACCTGCGCGCCGTCGACATCATGGATTCCAAGCTCGCGCCCGGCGAGGAGATGGGTGCCGGCTTCAAGGCCATGCTCGGCACCGATGGCGTCGGCCGCGACCTCTGGTCCGGCATCCTCTACGGCCTGCGCATTTCGCTGCTGGTGGGCGCGCTGTCGGGCATCATCGCCGCCAGCGTCGGCATGAGCGTCGGCCTGATCGCGGCTTACGCCGGCGGACGCACCGAGAGCGTCATCATGCGCATCGTCGACCTGCAATTGTCGCTGCCCTCGATCCTGGTGGCGCTGATCCTGGTGGCGGCCCTCGGCAAGGGCGTCGACAAGATCATCATCGCCCTCGTCATCGTGCAATGGGCCTATTACGCCCGCACGGTGCGGGGTTCCGCGCTGGTCGAGCGGCGCAAGGAATATGTCGAGGCGGCGCAATCGCTGGGTCTCAGCCATGCCCGCACGGTCTTCGTCCATATCCTGCCGAATTGCCTCGCCCCGGTGATCGTCATCGCCACGGTGCAGACGGCCCATGCGATCTCGCTGGAAGCCACGCTCTCCTTTCTCGGCGTCGGCCTGCCGCAGACCGAGCCGTCGCTGGGCGTGCTGATCGCCAACGGCTTCCAGTACATGCTCTCGGGCAAATACTGGATCAGCGTCTTCCCGGGCCTCGCGCTGCTGCTCACCATCGTCTCCATCAACCTCGTCGGCGACCGCTTGCGCGACGTGCTCAATCCGAGGCTGGAGAAGTGAGGATGGGCGTCGTGCGGTTTCCTGTCATTCCGGGGCGCGGCGATGCCGCGAACCCGGAACCCATAACCACGATGGTTCAGAACAAGGCACTGCAAGAGCCGAGTATGATCCCCCACTCGCGGTGTTTATGGGTTCCGGGTTCCGCTGCGCGGCCCCGGAATGACACCTGTTTTGCGGTTACGCCATGACCCCCGTCCTCCAGACCCCCGTGCTCGAAGTCACCGGCCTGCGCACGCATTTCTTCACCCGCGCCGGCACGGTCAAATCCGTCGACGACGTCAGCTTCCACGTCAATCGCGGCGAGGTGCTGGGCCTTGTCGGCGAGTCCGGTTCGGGCAAATCCGTCACCGGTTTTTCGGTGATGGGGCTCATCGATCCGCCCGGTCGCATCGTCGAGGGTTCGATCCAGCTCGATGGCCGCGAGCTTGTTGGCCTCCCCGAGGACGAGATGCGGAAGGTCCGCGGCAAGTCGATCGCCATGATTTTCCAGGACCCGATGATGACGCTGAACCCGGTCCTGCGCATCGACACGCAGATGATCGAGGCCATCACCGCCCATGAGAATGTCGGCCAGGCGGCCGCCCGCGACCGCGCCCGCACGGCGCTGGGGCGTGTCGGCATCCCCTCGCCCGACGAGCGCCTGAGCGCCTATCCGCACCAGTTCTCGGGCGGCATGAGGCAGCGCGTCGCCATCGCCATCGCCCTTTTGCACCGCCCGCCCGTCATCATCTGCGACGAGCCGACCACGGCGCTCGACGTCACGATCCAGAGCCAGATCCTTGCGGAAATGCAGGCGCTCTGCGCCGAAACCGGCACGGCGCTGGTCTGGATCACCCATGACCTCACCGTCGTCGCCGGCCTCGCCGACCGGGTGGCGGTGATGTATGCCGGCCGCATCGTCGAGACCGGCACGGTCGACGAGGTGCTCGACCGGCCGATCCATCCCTATACGGAAGGGCTTCTGGGCTCGCTGCCGAGCATGGGCAGGCCTGGCCAGAAGCTGGTGCAGATTCCCGGCTCCACGCCATCGCTGGCCAACCTGCCGGCGGGCTGCGCCTTTGCCCCGCGCTGCGGACGCGGCGACGCGCGGTGCCGCGTCGAGGCTCCCGCCTTCGTCTTCCATGGCGAGCAGCGCGCCGCGCGCTGCCACTATCCGCTCAATCTCGCCGGAGAAGCCGCATGACGATGGCCGATCCTCCCCTGCTCGATCTTCAGGATGTCTCCAAGCGCTTCGTCAAGCCGCTCGATGCCGCCGCACGCCTCGCCAACCTGTTCGGCGCGGCCAACCGCGAGCAGGTCGTCCACGCCGTCGACGGCGTCGATCTGGCGATCAACCAAGGTGAGGTCGTCGGGCTCGTCGGCGAATCCGGTTGCGGCAAGTCGACCCTCGGCCGCGTCGTCGCCGGCATCCATCACGCCTCGGACGGCAAGGTCTTCTGGCGCGGACAGGACACGGACCTGATGAGCGCCGCGGAAAAGCGCGCCGCGACCCTCGCCATTCAGATGATCTTCCAGGACCCGATGTCGTCGCTCAACCCCCGCCTGCGGGTGGCCGATATCGTCGGCGAGGCGCCGCTGGTCCACGGCATGACGACCAAAGCCGAACAGGTTGATTACGTCGCCTCGATGCTGTCGCGCGTCGGCCTCGATCCGGTTTATGCCCGCCGCTATCCCCACCAGTTTTCCGGCGGCCAGCGCGCCCGCATCGGCATCGCCCGGGCGCTCGCCGTGAAGCCGGAATTCCTCGTCTGCGACGAAAGCGTCGCCGCGCTCGATGTTTCGATCCAGGCGCAGGTTCTGAACCTGTTCATGACGCTGCGCGAGGAACTGGGCCTCACCTACCTGTTCATCTCCCACGACCTTGGCGTCGTGCGCCATCTCGCCGACCGCGTCGTCATCATGTATCTCGGCCGCATGGTGGAGGCAGCCCCCGCCGCCGACCTGTTCAAGGGCCCGCAGCACCCCTACGCGCAGGCCCTGCTCGCCAATGTGCCGACGCTGACGCAGCGCAAGACGCGCTTTTCGCCGCTGCGGGGCGAAATCCCCTCGCCGCTCGATCCGCCCTCCGGCTGCCATTTCCACCCGCGCTGCCCCATGGCCGGCCCGCGCTGCAAGGCCGAACGCCCGCGTTTACGCGAAATCGCTCCCAACCACATCGCCGCCTGCCACCTGCACGATGGCGGCGTGGGCGTGGTGGGGATGGCGGCGTGAGGCATACGCCCCTTCATGACACGAAGTAATACTTTGTGTTACGGTTCGCGTATGGAGGACCCCATGCAGAATGTCGAACGTCTCAGCATTACCTTGCCGGTGGAGATGGCGCGTATGATCCGCGAGCGGGTCGAGGCTGGCCGTTATGCTTCGAACAGCGAAGTCATTCGCGATGCGATGCGCGTCTGGCAGGAAAAGGAGCAGCTTCACGCCGAGCGGCTCGCTTCGATCCGTGCCAAGATCACTCAGGCCGAGTCAGATCCACGCGCGTCGCTTGCGATCGATGTTGTGGAAAAGCACTTCGAGGACCGCTTGAAGCAGTCGCTGGCAGCGTCACCCGGCGATGCGTGAGCTGGTTTTCCGCCCATTGGCCCTGACCGACCTGGACGCCATTTATGAGTATATCGAGCCTGATAATCCACGCCGGGCAGCGACCTTCGTGCAGGATATCCTGACAGGATGCCGCACGCTCTGCACTTACCCGGAGATAGGCCCGGCGCGCGGCGATATCGCGCCGGGCTTGCGCATTCGACCCATGCTTGGCCGCGTGGTCGTCTGCTACCGCATCGCGGAAGCGCACATCGTAGTGCTACGCGTTTTCTATGGCGGTCAGGATTTCGAGACGATCATGCGCGACGAAAATCCGGCATGACCATGACGGCGAAGGACAAAATTCCATGAACGGACCCCGCCCCACCATCGCCTCACGACACGGCATGGTCGCCGCCGCCCATCCGCTGGCAGCCGCCGCGGGCGCGCGCCTGCTGGCCGAGGGCGGCAATGCGTTCGATGCGGCGGTGGCGACGGCGGCGGCGCTGAATGTCGTCGAGCCGTTCATGTCGGGGCTTGCCGGCATGGGGCTGGCGACCTGCTTCGTCGCATCAGAAAACAAAGTCCGCACGCTCGATTTCGTGCCGCCGATCCCCTCGCGCTTTCCGGTTGAACGCTTGAACGCCCGCGCCCAGCTCGCCCGCGGACCGGTTTCCGTCGGCACGCCCGGCAATCTCGCCGGCTGGAACACGATGCTGGAAACCTACGGCTCGAAATCGCTGAAGGACACGTTCGCACCGGCCATCGCGCTCGCCCGCGACGGCTTTCCGCTGGTCGAGTTCGGCGTCTACGAGTTCAACGATACGACGCCCGAGATTGCCGCGCATCCGGAACTTTATCCTGAATACGAGCGCGTCTATCTCGCCGGGCGAACGCAGGTGAAACGCGGGGATGTGCTGGTCCAGCCCGATCTCGCCGCCACGCTTCAAGCGCTGGGCGAGCATGGCGCAGGCCTGCTCTATGGCGGCAGCCTCGGCGAAACGGTCATCGCCCACCTACAGGCAACGGGTGGCACCCTGACAATGGACGATCTGCGGGCCTGCAAGCCGGAGTGGCGCGAGCCGATGGCGGTGAGTTATCGCGGCCTCACTGTCCATTCGCTGACGCCGCCCTGCGAGGCGTTCCAGTTCATGCTGACGCTGCGTATACTGGAGGGCTTCGATCTCGGCAGGCTCGATCATAACGGCGTCGATCATCTCGACATCGTGCTGCGCGCCATCCGCCTTGCCGCCGGCATTCGCCTCGCCGGCAACAATCCTGCGCCTGAGGCGCTGGCGAGGCTCATGAGCGACACGCATGTCGAGACCCTGCGCGCCCGGGTGCGCGACGGCAGGCCCGTCACCGGCCCGACCGAGCAATGGCTGGCGCCGCTTCCCGGCGATCCTCCGAACCACGAGGACCCAAATTACGAAGATCCGGGCCACACCACCTCGCTCTCGGTCGCCGACCGCTTCGGCAATGTCGTCTGCCTGACGCAGAGCCTCGGCAGCCCCTTCGGCAGCGGCGTGATCGTGCCCGGCACCGGCCTTTGCCTGAACAACTTCATGTATTGGGCCGATGTCGACCCGCTCAGCCCCAATCGCGCCAGGCCGGGCGACGCCCTGCCCATGTGCATGTCGCCGACGATCTCGACGGTGGATGGAAAGCCGGTGCTGGCGCTCGGCACGCCCGGCAGCTACGGCATCATGCAGACGCAGGCGCAGGCGCTCATTCACCATCTCGATTTCGGGCTTCCGCTCCAGCAGGCCATCGAGGCGCCGCGCGCCCGTCTCTGGGACGGCAAAAAGGTCGAGATCGAGGGGCGTATCCCTGCCCCCACGATCGCCGCCTTGCGCGGGCGCGGCCACGACATCGAGGCTTTCGAGAACTGGACGATGAAGGTCGGCGGCATGCAGGCGATCCGCATCGATCCCGCCACGAGCGTCTTCACGGGTGCCTGCGATCCCAGGCGGGACGGCTACGTCGCGACGCCCTGACAAACATCCGCCGCATGATAGCGAGGATGGCCGACACAGCCCATACAAAAAGAAATGCGCCAGCTTCCCCTCGGGGAAACTGGCGCACCGCAAAAGTCAGTCGATCAGAAGCCAAACAGCTCGCGCGGCGTCTTGTCCTGGATCTTCGACCAGTTGTCATTGGCCTTGGCGGCCTGGCCGACCGGATCCTTCAGGAACCCGTCGAGAGCCGCCTTGTACGAGAAAAGAGCGAGCTTGCCGTCAGCGACGCGGAAGATGTTCGGATCACCATCGAGCTTGCGGCCGCCGGCCGCTCCCTGCTGGCAGAAGCCGCCATGAAGCGGCGCGTATTTCGCCGGGTTGGACTGGAACGTCTTCAGGTTCTCGGCGGACGAAAAGCGGTAGATCGCGCCGTCATGTTCGGCCGTGAACTTTTCCTGGCCAAGAACGGGCTTGCCGACGGTGTGATACGAAACGGGGTCGTAGCTCTGAAGCGCGATGCGGGATGCTGTCACGTTCACCGCGGCCTTCGACGTGATGTCATAGGCCTGCGCCGAATTCAGGCCGACAGCCATGAACGGGGCAACGGAAACGATCGCGGCGACGGCCGTACCACGAACAAGGCGCGACAGGGTCTGGGAAATAGCTGACATAACAATCCTCCGCTGAATGATTTCCCCCGAATTCATCAGGGGCCGGACCGACATCGCGCCGGCCTTCATGATCTGTTTCGTTCGAGCCCGGTCGAAGGTTACAGCGGCGAAATCTTTTTTGTTTTGGCGGAATTTTTTTCGCCAGCCCTCACCAGCGCAGCAGGCGCGGCCCCAGCGCAGCGCCGAGCCCCGCCGACAACAGGATGCCGAGGCTGTACCAGATGGCCACGAAACCGATGGCTTCCTCCTTGCAGGACAAGGCATAGCCGATGGCGGCGATCGAACCGGCCACGAGCCCGGCCGCCAACCCGGCGCGGCGAAGATCCGTCGGCGCGAACTGTTTCGTCAGGTGCAGCACGGCCCCAAGCACGGGCACGGACAGCAGCGGAATGGCCCAGGGGCAGACCAGGGCGGATTTTCCCAGAATATACGTCAGTTGTTCGCCGGCGGGGACGCGCGCGATCGAGACGAGGCCGATACCCGCCATCGCCAATCCGATGACGGCGATCAGACGATAGGGCAGGACGGCGCGCTGGCCGGGATAAACCAGCCGGTGCAGCAGCCACGCGGAACCGGCCGCCAGCGCCGTCGCATAGGCGAGCTTGGTCCACAGCGCGGGACCGCTCCACATGGCTCCGGGCACCAGGCCACGAACCCCGAGCGAGATCGCGGAACACAGTATCAGCCCCGCGAACATCGCGAGAAACAGCCTGCGGCCGATGAAAACCCGCTCGGCGGGTCCGGCACCGGACGCGAGACTGGCAATGAGAGCATCGGTTTTCATGATGGAGTCCTGACCAGCGAAGCCAGCCGCTTCAGGCCGCGATGCACCTGAACCTTCAGGGCGGCCACGGAAACGCCGCTCCGATTCGAGGCTTCCGACATGGACAGGCCTTCGATCCGGGTGAGCAGGATGGCTGAACGCTGCTGCGCGGGCAGTTGGTCGAGAAGAATATGGACGTCGTGTTCCGCCGCCACGTCCTTCGACGTTTCGTCGGCGAAAACGGTTTCGTCGGTCAGATCGAGCGGCTGATGCAGCGCCTCCCGCCGGCCATGCCGCCGCCAGAAGTCCACGAGCTTGTAGCCCGCGATCGCGAACACCCAGTTCGCGACCGGCAGGGCCGGATCGTAGGTGCCGCGTTTGGCATGCAGCGCGATGAGCGTTTCCTGCACGAGATCCTCCGTTTCGTCGGATAGCGACGACAGGCGACGTTTGAAATAACCGCGCAGTCGCTCGGCGATCAGTCGCAGAGCCGCGGCATAGGCTGCTTCGTCGCCTTTCTGGGCGCGCTCCCAGAGCGCGCTCAATGCGTCGGCAAAAACATCAGGCTTAGCCATTGCCTCATTCGTCCCGGACGACCGTTCGGTTACAGGAAGCTCGAAAAATCAGTGAACCTGCGGCCCGATCGAGAAATGCGCTTCTCCCTGCCGGTGGGTTCCGCCATCTGCAATCTTCGCCAAATCCAGGTCAAGCGCAATCGCCCCCATGTCCATATCGCACGTATTTTACGAATGGAAAGGATTAAAGCAATGCATCTCATGGACACATGATCGTCATGTGATGATAAAGATCACATAACGATGTTGATATGATGATATACTCGCGAGCAGTCGAATATTATATTTCTGAAATACATTTTGAGAATGCAATCCCTGAATTTTCTTGCATCATTCGAACGCGATACACCATGCCCGGCAACATATGCAGGTGTTGCGGCCGATCCGGAATCGCTTGGACATGGAGGGATCGTCGCAGCCTTCCGGCTTGACGAAGGGTGCCCGCGCATCGTCATTGGAGAGAAACACGATGAGCCAGTCCGGAGCGACGGGCCGTGCGGGGGATTTCCATGAAGAGCACCTTGTCACCGGATCTGCGCTCGGGCGCGCTCGTCTATCATCGCCAGCCCAAGCCCGGAAAGCTGGAGATTCAGGCGACCAAGCCGCTCGGCAACCAGCGCGATCTGGCGCTCGCCTACTCGCCCGGCGTCGCCGCCGCCTGCGAAGCCATCGCCGACGATCCGGCCCAGGCCGCCGAACTGACCATCCGCCAGAACTTGGTGGGCGTCATCACCAACGGCACGGCGGTGCTCGGCCTCGGCGATATCGGGCCGCTGGCTTCCAAGCCGGTGATGGAGGGCAAGGCGGTCCTGTTCAAGAAATTCGCCGGCATCGACGTTTTCGACATCGAGGTCGAGCAGAAGGACGTGGACAAGTTCGTCGATGTGGTCGCGGCGCTGGAGCCGACCTTCGGCGGCATCAATCTCGAGGACATCAAGGGGCCGGAGTGCTTCGAGATCGAGGAAAAGCTGAAGGCCCGCATGGGCATTCCGGTCTTCCATGACGACCAGCACGGCACGGCGATCATCGTCGCGGCGGCGATCCTGAACGGCCTTGCTGTCGCGAAGAAAGACATCGCCACCGTCAAGATCGTGGTGTCGGGTGCCGGTGCCGCGGCGCTTGCCTGCCTCAACCTGCTGGTGTCGCTGGGGGCAAGCATCGGCAACATCTGGGTCACGGATATCGAGGGCGTGGTCCATAAGGGACGCACCAGCCTGATGGACCGCTGGAAGGCGATCTACGCGCAGGACACCAGCGCGCGCACGCTGGCCGAGGTCATCCCCGATGCCGACGTATTTCTCGGCCTGTCGGCGGCCGGCGTGCTCAAGCCCGAGATGCTGCGGCAGATGGCGGCTTTTCCCCTGGTGATGGCGCTTGCCAACCCGAACCCTGAGATCACGCCGGAGGACGCCTATGCGGCGAGGCCCGACGCGATGATCTGCACGGGCCGGTCGGACTATCCGAACCAGGTCAACAACGTGCTGTGCTTCCCCTACATCTTCCGGGGCGCGCTCGATGTCGGCGCGACGACGATCAACGAGGAAATGAAACTCGCCGCCGTCCATGCCATCGCGGCGCTGGCCCGCGAGGCGACCTCCGACATCGCGGCCCGCGCCTATGGCGGCGAAACCCAGACCTTCGGCGCGACCTCACTGATCCCGAACCCGTTCGATCCGCGCCTGATCATGCGCATCGCGCCGGCTGTCGCCAAGGCGGCGATGGAAACCGGCGTCGCGAAAAAGCCGCTCGAGGACATCGCCGCCTATACCGAGCATCTGTCGCGCTTCATCTTCCGCTCCGGCTTCATCATGAAACCCCTGTTCGCGCAGGCGAAGGCCGACCCGATGCGCGTCGTCTATGCCGATGGCGAGGATGAGCGGGTGCTGCGGGCGGCGCAGGTCGTGCTGGAGGAAGGCATGGCGACGCCGGTCCTCATCGGCCGGCCGAGCGTGGTGGAGGCCCGCGTCAAGCGCTTCGGCCTGACGATCCGGCCGGGTGTCGATTTCGAACTGGTCAACCCGGAGGACGATCCGCGCTACCGCGATTACGTGCAGAGCTATCTCGAACTGTCGGGACGGCGCGGCATCACGCCCGATGCCGCGAAATCGCTGGTCCGCAACAGTCCGACCGTCATCGCCTCGCTGGCGCTGGCCCGCGGCGATGCCGACGCCATGATCTGCGGCTTCGAGGGCCGGTTCATGTCGCGCCTGCGCCATATCCGGGACATCGTCGGCCTGGCGCCGGGCGTGCGCGACCTGTCGGCCATGTCGCTGGTGATCACCGCCAAGGGCGCGTATTTCCTCTCCGACACCCATGTCCGCGTCGATCCCAGCGCCGAGGAGATCGCCGACATGACGATCCTCTGCGCCGATCACGTCGCCCGCTTCGGCATCACCCCCAAGGTCGCGCTGCTGTCGCATTCCGATTTCGGCGCGTCGGACACACCCTCCTCGCTCAAGATGCGGAAGGCGGCGGCGATCATCCACGAACGTGCGCCCGACCTCGAATGCGACGGCGAGATGGAGGCCGACACGGCTTTCTCCGCCGAAATTCGCGAGCGCGTGCTCCCTTCCTCGCGGCTGACGGGCGAGGCGAACGTGCTGGTCTTCCCCAATCTCGATGCCGCCAACATCGCCTACCAGTTCGCCAAGATGCTGGGCGACGCGCTTCCCGTCGGGCCGATCCTGATGGGCACGGCCAAACCCGCCCATATCCTCACCGGCGCGACGACGGCGCGGGGCGTCGTCAACATGACCGCCGTCGCGGTGGTCGAGGCGCAGGACCAGGCGGCGCGCAACGAGGCCGCCCGGCAGATCGCGGCCGGCATACAGGCCGCCAGCGCCTGACCCATCACGAAACGAGCAAGGTGAAGCAAGGATCAACGATGCAGACCACGGCTTTGCGGACCGTCTACGTCAACGGGCACTACCTGCCGGAGAACGAGGCCACGGTCTCCATCTTCGATCGCGGCTTCATCTTCGCCGACGGCATCTACGAGGTCAGCGCCGTGCTCGGCGGGCAACTGGTCGATGTCGAGGCGCATCTGACGCGTCTCCAGCGCTCCTGCGGCGAAATCGAATTGCCGCTGCCGTGGTCGATCCCGGAACTGGTCGCGATCCACGAGGAACTGATCCGGCTGAACACCCTCGACGAGGGTGGCGTCTATCTTCAGGTGACGCGCGGACCCGCCGACCGCGAGTTCACCTTCCCGGCGCATGTCGTGCCCAGCCTCGTGATGTTCACGCAGGCCCGCAATCTCGCCGACAACCCCCTCGCCCGCACCGGCGCGAAGATCGTGAGCTGCGAGGACATCCGCTGGGCGCGGCGCGACATCAAGAGCGTCGGGCTGCTGGCGCAGGTGCTGGCCAAGCAGCATGCGGCGAGGAACGGCGCGCAGGAAGCCTGGATGGTGGAGGACGGTTTCGTCACCGAGGGCGGCTCCTCCACATCCTGGATCGTCAAGGGCGACACGCTCATCTCGCGGCCGCTGTCGAACGCGGTGCTGCCCGGCATCACCCGTCGCGCCGTGCTGACCTTGCTCGAGGAGAGCGGCTACAGCTTCGAGGAACGGCCCTTCACGCTCGAAGAGGCCTTCGCGGCCGACGAGGCGTTCTACACCTCCGCCAACGCTTTCGTGATGCCCATCATCGAGATCGACGGCCACCGGATCGGCGGCGGCCAGCCGGGGCCGGTGGCACGGCGCTTGCGTGAAATCTATCTCGATCACGCGCGACAAGGCGGCGCCCTGAAGCCCGGTGCGCCCGGATGAGATTCTGCTAGAATCGGCGTTCGGCCTGAATCGGGGAGGTCTCGTGACACGCACAACGCTCCGCTTCCTGCTCGGCGACGAATTGCGCGAGATCGCAGGCTGCGATCCGACGCTGACGGTGCTCGACTGGCTGCGGCTCAATGAACGTCGCACCGGCACCAAGGAAGGCTGCGCCGAGGGCGATTGCGGTGCCTGCACGGTCGTCGTCGGCCGGCTGGATCAGGGCGAACTGCGCTACGAGGCTATCAATTCCTGCATCCGCTTCCTGCCGACTCTCGACGGCTGCCAGGTGCTCACCGTCGAACATCTGCGCCAGCCCGATGGCGCGCTTCATCCCGTCCAGCAGGCTCTTGTCGACCATCACGGCTCGCAATGCGGCTTCTGCACGCCCGGCATCGTCATGTCGCTGTTCGCCCTCTGGCTGAACGAGACCGACCCGACGCTTGAACGGATTGAGGATGCGCTGGCGGGAAATCTCTGCCGCTGCACCGGCTACCAGCCGATTGTCGACGCCGCCTTGGCGATGGGTTCGGCGGGCGCGGCGATGCAAGGTGCCCGCCGCGCGACCGAAAGCCGCCTTTCGGCGCTTGCCGACGACGACACGCTGACGCTCCAGCACGGCGACCGCGTCTTTCATGCGCCCGCGACCGTCGATGCGCTGGCTGAACTCTATGCCGCGAACCCCGATGCGACGCTGGTGGCCGGTGCGACCGATGTCGGCCTCTGGGTGACGAAGGGGATGCAGCGCCCCGCTTCCGTCATCCGTCTCGGTCGCGTCGCCGGGCTCGACCGCATCGAGGAGAAAATGGACCACATCCGCATCGGCGCGATGGCCACCCATGTCGAGGTCCGCGCGGCGCTTTCGACCATTTCGCCCCAGCTCGACGAATTGATGCGGCGCTTTGGCGGCGAGCAGATCCGCAATGCCGGCACCATCGGCGGCAACATCGCCAACGGCTCGCCCATTGGCGACCTGCCGCCGGCCCTGATCGCCCTTGGCGCGACCCTCGTCCTGCGCCGGGGCGAGACGCGCCGCGAATTGCCGCTGGCGGATTTCTTCCTCGACTACCGCCGGCAGGACCGCGCGCCCGGCGAATTCATCGAACACGTGATTGTGCCGCGCCTCGCGAAAGACGCCCTGTTCCATGTTTCGAAAATCTCGAAGCGTTTCGATGAAGATATCTCGACAGTCTGCGGCGCCTTTCGGCTCGATATCGGAGACGACGGCACGGTTCGACAGGCTCGCCTCGCCTTCGGCGGCATGGCTGGCACCCCGAAACGCGCGGCCCATGCCGAGGCGGCCCTGACGGGCAAGCCCTGGACGGAGGCGGCGGTCAGCGATGCGATCGCCGCCCTGGCGCTCGATTTCGCGCCGCTGTCCGACATGCGCGCCTCCAGCCGCTATCGCGCGCTCGTCGCCGGCAACCTGCTCCGCCGCTTCCTGATCGAGACGCGCGATCCCACCGTCGCCACCCGCGTCGCCGGAGGCTTGCGCCAACCTGTCGGCCACCAACCTGTCGGCATGGAGGCGGTCGATGGATGATGACGGCCTGAACCCGGCATCCGCCAAGCTGTTGTCGGAGCGGGGCACCGAGCGGACATTACGCGAGCCAAGCCCCCTGCCCGGCATGGCATTGGGCCAAACAGCGCTTGGCGAAGCGGGCAAGGCCGTGCCCCACGAATCTGCCGCGCGTCATGTCTCGGGCGAGGCCTTCTATATCGACGACCTGCCCGAGCCCGCCGGATTGCTGCACGCCTATCTCAGCCTGTCGGAGCGCGCCCATGCCCGGATCGTCGCCATGGACCTCGATTCCGTCCGCGCCGCGCCCGGCGTCGTCGATGTCATCACCGCCGCCGACATTCCCGGCGTCAACGACATCAGTTCCACCCACCGTCACGACGAGCCGCTGCTGGCCACCGATCTCGTGCAGTATCAGGGCATGCCGCTCTTTGCCGTGATTGCGGAAACCCGCGAAGCGGCAAGGCTCGCCGCCCGCCTCGCCGTCGTCACCTATGAGGAGGCAACGCCGCTCATCGACATCGCGCAGGCGCGCGCCGCCGGGTCCGCTCTCGTCACCGATCCCCTGAAGCTCGAACGTGGCGATGTGGCGGAAGCGCTGGCGAAAAGCCCGCGCCGGCTGAAGGGCTCGATGGAAATCGGCGGGCAGGATCACTTCTACCTCGAAGGCCAGATCGCGCTGGCGATCCCCGGCGAGCAGGACGAGATCCTGATCCATTCCTCCACCCAGCATCCTTCGGAAGTGCAGCACATGGTGGCCCTCGTCCTCGATGTCGGCGCCCATGCTGTCACGGTCGATGTGCGGCGCATGGGCGGCGGCTTCGGCGGCAAGGAAACCCAGTCCAACCTTTTCGCCTGCATCGCGGCGCTCGCGGCACGCAGAACCGGTCGCGCCGTGAAATGCCGCCCCGACCGCGACGACGACATGATCATCACCGGCAAGCGCCACGATTTCGTCGTGGATTACGAGATCGGCTTTGACGATGACGGCCGCATCCTGGCCGTCGATGCCATCTATGCCGCCCGCTGCGGCTGGTCCGCCGATCTGTCGGGCCCGGTCACCGACCGCGCGCTTTTTCATGCCGACAACTGCTATTTCTATCCCGATGTGCGCCTGCGCTCGGAACCTTTGCGCACCAACACCGTTTCCAACACCGCGTTTCGCGGCTTCGGCGGCCCGCAGGGCATGGTCGGCTGCGAGCGCTTCATCGAAGAAGTGGCCTTCGCCCTGGCCAAGGACCCGCTGGAGATCCGCAAGCTCAACGTGTATGGCGGCCCCGGCCGGGACATCACGCCCTACCACCAGACGGTGAAGGACAACATCGCCGCCGAAATCATCGCTGAGCTCGAGCAAGGCTGCGATTACGCGAAACGGCGCGACGAAATCCGCCGCGCTAATGCGCAAAGCCCGATCATCAAGCGCGGCATCGCCCTGACGCCGGTGAAGTTCGGCATCTCCTTCACCGCCACCTGGTACAATCAGGCCGGCGCGCTGGTCCATGTCTATACGGACGGTACCGTCGCCGTGAACCACGGCGGCACCGAAATGGGCCAGGGCCTGCATATCAAGATCGTGCAGGTTATCGCCCACGCACTTGGCCTCGACATCGACAAGGTCCGCATCACAGCCACGAGCACGGGCAAGGTGCCGAACACCTCCGCGACCGCCGCCTCCTCCGGCACCGATCTCAACGGCATGGCGGCGCTCGATGCCTGCAACGCCATCAAGGCGCGGCTCGCCGCCTTCGCGGCCGCCAAATGGCAGGTGCCGGAAAACGAGATCGCCTTCGAGGCCGGCACCGTCCGCATCGGCACGACGCAAATTCCCTTCGCCGAACTGGTGCGCCAAGCCTATCTGGCCCGCATCCAGCTTTCATCCACCGGCTTCTACGCGACGCCGAACATCCACTGGGACCGCAAGGCGGGGCGCGGCGAGCCATTCTACTATTTCGCCTATGGGGCGGCCTGCGCGGAAGTCGCCGTCGATACGCTGACCGGCGAGTACCGCGTCGAGCGTGTCGACATCCTGCACGACTGCGGCACATCGCTGAACCCGGCCATCGACCGTGGCCAGATCGAGGGCGGCTTCATCCAGGGCATGGGCTGGCTGACGACCGAGGAGCTTGTCTGGGATGGGTCCGGGAAGCTGCGCACCCACGCGCCCTCCACCTACAAGATACCGGTCGCCTCCGACCGGCCGCGCATCTTCAATGTCGACCTGTTGCAGCAGGCCCCCAACCGCGAGCCGACGATCCACCGCTCCAAGGCCGTGGGCGAGCCGCCGCTGATGCTGGCGATCAGTGTGCTCCACGCCCTCTCCGACGCGGTCGCCAGCGTCGCCGGTCACCGGGTCTGCCCGAGGTTGGATGCACCCGCGACGCCCGAGCGCGTGCTGATGGCGATCGAGGCCCTGCGGAATTTACCGCCCATCGACGGCGTCCCGCCTTCCCGGTCATGATCGCGCTCGCCCCCCTTCTGGCCCGCTGGATCGAGGACGGCGCGGTCGTCGTGACGCTGGAAAAAGTGGAGGGTTCGACGCCTCGCGAGGCGGGCGCAACCATGATCGTCGGGCCAAAAATCAGCGCGGGGACGATCGGCGGCGGCCAACTCGAGTTCCATACCGAGGAAGTCGCCCGAAGCATGCTCCTCGCACCCGAGGAAGTTCAACGAGAATGCCGACTTCTGGACCTTCCTCTGGGTCCACAGATGGGCCAGTGCTGCGGCGGCCGGGTGCTGGTCCGCCTCGAACGCGCCCGCCCCCATCACGTCGAGCGCCTCGCCGAAGCAGAGCGAATTCAGCGCGAAAACCGGCCAAAAGTGTTTGTTTTCGGCGCCGGACACACGGGAAAGGCCCTTGTTTGGGCCCTTTCGCTCCTGCCGCTCGCTGTCACGCTGGTCGACGACCGGCCCGATACGATGACGGGACTTCCAGCAGGCATTGACAGTCTATACTTGGACACTCCGGAGATTGTACTTGCCAATGCTTCACCGGGATCAGCGGTCGTCATTCTGACGCACAGCCACGCCATGGACTATAAGCTGGCCGAAATCGCCTTGAATCGCGGCATTTTCAGCTATGTTGGGTTGATAGGCTCCGCGACGAAGCGAGCGCGTTTCCTGGCAAGCTACCGGCGTAACGGTGGCCAGCCCGCTCACATTCGGCCATTTGTCTGTCCAATCGGTGGCAATACAGTTTTCGACAAACGGCCAGAAGTCATCGCAGCTTTGACTGCCGCCGAAATCGTTGCACGGTTATTGCCCAAAAATGGCGACAATTCCCCAGACATCACGATGATTGCGTGAAATTTCGCGACCGATTTGGTTGCAAGTGCGAAATTTTTCGGTTTTACTGGAAACAGAAAAATGTTCTTTCGCGGGGAAATTTGCATGCGCCTTTTCAGCACGACCGCTCTGGCAGGCGTCTTGTCCGCAGCCATGATCTGCGGCGCCCAGGCCCAGGAACCGATCCGCATCGGCGTCGTCAGCGTCCTCACCGGCCCCCCCGCCGCTCTTGGCCAGCAGTTGCGCGACGGCTTCCAGATGGCGATCGACCAGATGGGTGGCAAAATTGCCGGGCGCCCGGTGCAAATCACTGTAATTGATGACGAATTGAAACCGGACGTGGCCGTCGGCAAAGTCCGCGGACTGCTCGACAGCCAGAAGGTCGACTTCGTTGTCGGGCCGATTTTCTCCAATATTCTCGGCGCGATCGCCAAGCCGGTGCTGGATTCAGGCGCGTTTCTGATCAGTCCGAACGCTGGCCCTTCGACCCTCGCGGGCAAGGGCTGCCACCAGAATTTCTTTGTCACCTCATATCAGAACGATCAGGTTCACGAAGTCCTGGGTAAGCACGCGCAGGACAAAGGCTACAAGCGCGCGTATATCATGGCGCCGAACTACCAAGCGGGCAAGGATTCATTGGCCGGTTTTAAGAAACATTTCAAGGGCGAGATTGTCGACGAAATTTATTCACCGCTCACTAATCTGGATTTCTCAGCTGATCTGGCCAAAATTGCTTCGATGAAGCCTGATGTTGTCTTCGCTTTCATGCCGGGAGGCCTTGGCGTTAATATCGTCAAACAGTATGCGCAGGCGGGTCTTCAGGGGAAAATCCCATTTCTTTCAGCCTTCACGGTCGATGAATCGACGCTTCCCGCACAACAGGATGCGGCCGTCGGCCTCTTCGGGGGCATGACCTGGGCGCCGAACATGGACAATCCCCAGTCGAAGAAATTCGTTGCCGATTATGAGGCGACCTACAAAATTGTTCCTGGTTCCTATGCAATGCAGGCCTATGACGCCGCGCTGCTGATTGAATCCGCGGTAAAGTCTCTCAATGGCGATCTCAGCGACAAGGATAAACTGCGCGCCGCGATCAAGAAGGCCGATTTCAAATCTCTGCGCGGCTCATTCAAATTCAATACAAATGGGTTCCCGATTCAAGATTATTATCTTGTCAAGGTTGCCAAGCGTCCGGATGGAAAATTCCAGACCGAAATCGCTGAAAAAGTTTTCTCGAATTATGCTGACTCCTACGCAGCGGAATGCGCCTTGAAGTAAACCTGCACCAGTAGGGCTGTATTTTGTTATGAATACCAGCCTTCTGATCATTCAGATTTTGAATGGCCTGCAATTAGGGATTCTTTTGTTCCTAGTCGCGGCGGGTTTGACGCTTGTTTTTGGCGTGATGGATTTCATCAATCTCGCTCATGGTGTTCAATATATGCTGGGAGCCTACCTGGCTGTTATGTTCGTCAACTTGACGGGCAGTTTCATGGCTGGCCTGTTATTGGCACTGGCTGCTGCGCTTTTGATCGGTCTTTTGCTGGAATTTGCGATTTTCAGACACCTTTATGATCGAGATCATCTTGATCAAGTTCTCGCTACCTTTGGTCTGATCTTGTTTTTCAATCAGGCCGTCAAGATGTTGTGGGGCGCGGCGCCCCTTAGTGTCCCAATTCCGGAATTCCTCTCCGGGTCGGTCATCCTGCTCGATGGCATCCGTTATCCGATCTATCGCTTTGCCATCATTTTCGCCGGGCTTGCCGTCGCGTTGATGCTCTGGT
>JAESGE010000251.1_pt1 | contig 17467 bp, 15 predicted proteins | sample 9269601 | NCBI WGS metagenome assembly JAESGE01 (sample SAMN14515569, study PRJNA621662) | algae metagenome | isolation source: Tolypothrix brevis GSE-NOS-MK-07-07A and co-occurring heterotrophs from wet... | place: USA: Grand Staircase Escalante National Monument, Utah | collected 2006-04-16
CCCAGCCAGCGTCCTCGGACATCAGCATCGCGGCCATTGGACCGATATCGGTTGGATCACCGAGACGCTGCATTGCGTGCATCTGTGCGATCGCTGTCGCCATCGCATCGTTCGCGGTCAACCCCTGTGCGAGTGGCGTGCGCGTAAGGGACGGAGCAATGCAATTGACCCTGATTTTCGGAGCAAGTTCAGCAGCCAGGGACCGCGTCAGCCCCTCAATCGCGCCTTTGGCCATTGCGACGGAGGCATGAGCCGCAAACCCCTGCTGCACGGCAACGGTTGAAAACAGCAGCACCGACGCTGCGGTCGGCGCCTGCTTCAGAGCTGGCAGGCCGGCCTGGATCGCTTGCACGGCGCCCAAGGCATTGAGGCGAAAATCACCCATGAAATCAACTTCCGTCAGGCGATGGATCGGCTTCAGGTTGATGCTGCCGACGGCATAGATCAGACCTTGAAGCACACCACTTCCACGCTCCGCCGCTTCTTTCGACACATTGGCGAAAAACCCCTCGTCTGCGACGTCGCCCGCCGTATAAGTTGCACCGATTTCACCGGCTAGCGCTTCAAGCCTGGAAACGTCGCGCGCAGCTAAGTGGACATCGAAATCTCGTGCACGCAGTTCGCGGGCCGTTGATGCACCGATTCCGCCTGTGCCGCCGTAGATGAGGACTGTGCCTGCCATTGCGTTATTCCTGTTCAAATCCGATCGAACGTCTTGCTGAGCGAGGCGAACCGGGAAACGGCTTGCCGACGTCAAACTAGCGCATTTTCAAATCGTTAATGCGCATGTTGAAATGCCATGGAGCCTTTGATGCCTAAAATGCGCAAGAAAGGCGATTTGCCGCAGAAGGTCTGCCTCGAGTGCGGGCGCCCCTTTGCGTGGCGCCGCAAGTGGGCGAAGGTCTGGGAGGAAGTAATCTATTGCTCGGACCGTTGCCGGTCGGTAACTCGAAGGCAGAGCCGGCGACGAGGCGCCATCGACAATCCTTAACGCTTCAAACATGATGAATCCTGGAAGTCGATTGCACTACAATTTTATACAATTTCAAGTTGCATAAATTGCCCTCGATTCACCTGCCGTTACGAAGTCGTGCTCTGTAACTGATCCGTTGGAACGCCATGTGGGTTCCATGGGACAGGGAGTCCGGTGTCGTGTTGAGACCCGGCGTGCAAAAGGCAGCGGCCACGAGCCGCGTGCTCGTCGTCGCTGCGGACGCAGCGGCGATCGCACCTGTTTACGCCGAGATCATGCGACGTGGAGCTTCGTGTTCGCTGGCGAACGGCGTCCAGGACTCGGCGCTCGCGGTTCGCACCAACGCCTATGACACCGTCATCGTACACGCCCGCGATGGCGCACCGGAAACGTTGCTGCTGCTGCAATTGCTGAAGGCACAGGCGGTCGGGTCGCCCCGAATCCTGCTGCTTGTCGACCCAGATAAGGCGACGGCCTACGCCCAGTCGGCGACAATCGCCGACGCGATGGTGGCTTCCTCGATCGCACCCACTCGAATCGCCGAAGCTGCTGGGATCGAGGCCTATGCTCCGTCTCCTGATCTGAACCTCCCAGCCGTCGCGGTTGCCGAAAAAGCGCTGATCCTGTCCTTGCCCGCTCCGATGTCGGCTGACATGCTGCCGGAGGGCGTGCGTCAGCAGAACGAGCGCGGTAAAACGCCAGATCTGGTCGTCCTGACCGATCCGTCAGGAATCAATTTGCTGACAAGCTGGATGTCAGCAGCGGCGGCGGCCGTCGTGCCGATCATCGACGCCTCGGGCCGAGCGGGCCACCGGGCCGATGCTACCCTATCAGCGCTGACAGGCCGGGGCCTCGCCGAAACGATGCGCGAGCTTGAACCCGTTATCGAGCGGGTCAAATCTCTGCCCGATGCTTATTTCCGGACCAAGGACGGCCGCGCCATGCTGATGGCCCGTCTTGCGGTGCGTGAACGAACAATGTCGCCCAAGCGCGACGCATCATTGAAATCGGCCATTCGCTTCGGTGACGAAAGCGCCGTCGCCGGCGCGGTTCCCCTGGCGGAAAGCCTGGTCCGAACCGGGCATATGGAACGCAAGTTCTTCGACCGACTGCATGCTTGCCCATCCTGTCAGTCATCACGCCTGAACATTCGCGAGGAATGCGCGAAATGCCGGTCAGCCGACATCGTCGAAGAGCCCATCATCCATCATTTACGATGCGGCTATCAAGGACCGGAACGGGATTTCAAGACGACCGAAGATCGGATGATCTGCCCGAAATGCCGGCATCATCTCGAACATTTCTCGGTCGACTACGACAAGCCATCGTCGCTTTTCATCTGCAACGACTGCGCGCACATGACCGGCGATACGGCCATTGGCTTCGGGTGTTTCGATTGCGAGACAAATCACGATGCCGAGCAGGTAAAGACCCGCACAACCTATACCTACGAACTCACCGAAGCCGGACGAGAGGCCGCGTTCGCTGCTCCGTTGGATGAACGCGGCGAAGCGCGCGGTGCCGAGGGCCCATCCGTTCGGGACCGGCTCCGCGATTTTGCGCAACGTCACGAGAACCTTGGTCTCCCCTATGCCGTGATGATGATCAAGCTTGATGCGGCGGGGGCTGCGGCTGAGGCCGCTGGTGTGAGGTTGTGGCGTGAGACGGTGGCCCTCTACGCGTCGATCCTTCGCGAATTGTTCAATGCCCAGACCGAAATCGTCGAGCTTGGCGAAACCTTCCTGGTCTTCATTTCGAACGAGACCCGCGAAAAAGTCGAGATCGCGCTGCCCGAGCTTCGAAACGAATTGGAAAAGACCCTGCGCCTCAATGTCGGGGCGCGTTACGACGTGCTCGGACCGTCGCAAATCGGCGCGTTTGTCTAGGATGACCAGCCGATGATGTTCGAGCTTCAAACCTGGGGGAAAATCCTCGAATTCGCAATACAGCTACCAGGCAAAGACATTTTCATCATGTTCTGGTTCCTGCTGCTGTTCGAGGTTCCGCGATATGCGCTCAGCTTTCCCGGGCTTGTTGCGATGTATCTGAAGAGCCACAAGATCAAGGGCCGCCCGCAAATCCCGCCGGATATCGGCAAGGTTTCCATCCTGATCGCCGGACACAACGAGTCCGATGCCATCGAACATGGCGTCAAATCGCTAATGCAACAAAGTTTTCGCGACTTCGAAATTGTCTGCGTCTCCGATGGCTCTACGGATGATACTTACGAGATCATGAAGCGACTTCAGCGTGAAGGACTTGTGCAGAAGGTTGCCGGCAATCAGACACGCGGTGGCAAGGCTTCGGCGATCAATCTCGCGGCGCGACTGGCATCGGGTGATATCCTCATCGTTATCGACTGCGATTGCACTTTCGAAGAGCACGCCATCGCCGAGATGCTGGCGCCATTTGCCGATCCGCTTGTCGGCGGAATTTCCGCCAGCGTCCTCGTGAAGAACGGCGATGCTTCCTTCTGCGCGTCTTTGCAAAGCATCGAATACTTGTCAGGCATGGTGCTTGGTAAAGCGCAGATGGACCTTTTTGGCCAGCTTTGCATGATTTCCGGTGCCTTTGGCGCCTTCCGCCGTGAAGCCTGGAACAGGGTCAACGGCATGGACCCGGGCCCGGGCGAAGACCTCGATATTTCGCTCCGCATTCGTTTCGCCGGGTACAAACTGGCCTTTGCCCATCGCGCCGTCGCCTACACCGACGTGCCGACCACACTGTTCAACCTTTTTCGCCAGCGCAATCGTTGGGAGCGGGATTCGATCTGGCTTCGCTATCGCAAGCACGGCTGGATGATGAACCCATTCCATCCAAAGTTTTTGACCCGCGAAACGTTACATCAATGGGATTTCACCCTGTTCACCGTGGTCGCGACGGCGATCTTCCCGATCTATATGGTGTTCTGCGCGCTTTGGCTGCAAGATTCCTTCTGGCCGATCATGGCGATCGCCGCAGTTATGACGCTGAGCCTCGATTTCTTCGTGTTTTGTTGCGCCGTGATTGCCAGCGGCAACAAGCAACACTGGAAGTACCTCCCTTACGTCTTCGTCTACGGTTTCTTCCAATCCTATATCATGCGCATGCACCGCCTGTGGTCGTTCTCCGCTGAATGGATTTACTCGGTTTCCCGACACGATGCCTTCGCGCCTCCCAAGGTCAATGCCTGGATACGATGGAAGTAACTCGATCGGTAACGGTCCGGAAAGTGCGGTCATGCCAGACTCGATCTAGCCGGCGTATCGGTGACCACAATTTGTAGCGTTGTTTCATGATCAAGGCCCTGCGCAAGAGAACCCGCCCGGACAACCTGGTGAACCAGGTGCGTGCCGGCGGCAAAAGCCTCGCCCGGAGGCTTTATCTGTTCGCGCTGGGTTCCGTTGGGGTGATACTTGTCACGGCCGTGGTCGGCCCACTGATTTTTCTCGACGCCGATGGCCTCGTGATGAAGGAACGTTCGGTCATCTCGTCCGACTATAATGCCCGCGTCACGGCGGTTCACGTCAAGCCCGGCGATGTCGTGAAAGCTGGAACCTTGCTGGTCAGCGTTTCCTCGGCGGAAACACTCGACCGGATCGCCGATTTCACAGCCAAGGTCGCGGCCGCCCATGCTCGCGAAACGCAATTCAACTCGCGCCTGACCCAGATCGCGACATTGATACCGGTGGCACGCGACCGAAGCCAGCGTTCCAGCGCGGCGCTCAAGCATCTTCAGGCGTTGTCCGCGCGCCAGCTGACGACAGCACCCCGGGTCATGGATGCAACGCGGGAAGCGTATGAAGCCGAGCGCGAACTGGCGCAGCTGTCCGGCGAAATCGAAGTTGCACGGCAGGAAATGACCGCGGCGGCGAATGCCCGCAAGGATCTGGCCGAAGCGCTCGAAACACTGAAGGCGTCGTATAATCGCGGCCAGATCGTGGCACCGGTCGACGGCACTATTGGGCCAAAGGTTCCAGCTATTGGCTCGATCATCCGGGTTGGCGAAAGCGCGCTCGACCTCTATCGCGGCGAAACATACGTCGTGGGATACCTCAACACGAGCCGGCTCTATTCGATCGAAACCGGCGACAGCGTCATCGTGACAGATGGCAAGCTGCGCAGTAGCGGGGTCGTCGCCCGAGTTGAAGCGGTCGCGGACGCATTGCCTCCCGAATTCCAGTCTGTTTTTTCGGCACGCGAACGCCAGCAGGTCGTACGCATTGAAATGGACCCACGTCGGGAGGGGGATTTTCCGATTCACGGCAAGGTGAAGGTGACCGGCCTGTTCACGCCCACGAACATCACATCGATGCTGAAGACGGCATTCGCGTTCGTAGCAAACACAGCCATGCGAATTGCCGGCATCGAGGCCGTTGAACCGCCTCACTCACTGATTGCCGGTTCAAAACAGGCTGAACCGACATCGGTCGGCACCGTCGGGTCTCCCACTGACGCGGATTCCCCGGAGCAGCCGATGCCTGTGGAATCATCATCCCACTTGCTGCCGGGCGCCATGCCGCCACCCCCCGCCGATCGGTTCCTTTACGCGCGTTGAGTTAGCCGGCACGCAAGACCGCGAGGGCCTCGGGGGTGTCGATATCGTTCAGAACCGCAGCATCGTTCACTTGAAGTTCGACAACACTGGTATCCTCGCCAAGCAGGGCGCGCGCCCCGGTATCACCAGATAAAGCCGCGATCCGGCCGAACATATCGCGGCTGATCAAAACAGGGTTTCCACGTTTGCCGCCAGCGACGGGCACAACCGCCTGCGTCTCGGGCGCGCTTGCGAAAGCCTCGATCAACTGCTCGATCACGCCGCTGGTGACGCATGGCATGTCGCCAAGAAGCACAAGCGCACCCGCGCTCCCGGGAGCAACCGCGGCAATTCCAGCCTTGAGCGATGTCGACATCCCGTTAGCGAAATCCGGATTGTCGACAAAGCTGACGTTCAGGTCAGCGAGCGCCAGCCTGATCTCGGCGGATTGATGTCCCGTCACGACCAGGACGGCATCGAGGGGCGACGCCAGCGCCGCCTCCACGACATGCCTCACCAATGGCTTTCCCTCAAAACGCTCAAGCAATTTGTTCGAACCCATGCGTGTTGAACGGCCCGCAGCCATGACAATGGCGGTTACGGAGGGAAAACGGGTTACTTCCCCAGACATCGTCTCCGGCAATCGCGGCTGCGGCCTGGAGAAAATCTCCATCAGCAGTCCGCCAGTACCCATTGCCTGAATGTCGCTTTTGCGCACTGGCACTCCGGCCAGCAGGCGTTGCAGCACCCAGTCAAACCCGTTCTCCTTCGGGCTGCGTGCGCATCCGGGGGCTCCTATCACCGTCATGTGCTCGGCCTCGCCGATCAGCAATAGATTTCCAGGGTCGACCGGCATGCCCAAATGTTCGATCCGGCCGCCGGAAGCCATTATAGCGGCCGGAATGACATCGCGTCTGTCGGTGATGGCGGAAGCTCCAAATACGATTGCAAGATCGCACTCCTGACCGCGAGCCTCGCGAAGAGCCTGGCAAATGGCACCCTGATCGTGCGGCACGCGTAGATCGCAGATCAGCTTTCCTCTGCCGATTTTATCCAGTCGTTCCGCCATGACCTTCACTGTCTTGTCAACAATGCCGAGCTTGAGGCCTGGAAGTAGTGTCGAGATTACTCCGACTTTCAGATCTCGGAACGGTAGCAGCCGAATGGATTGATACAGAAGACGACTAGCCCGCTCGACAAGTTCGACATCAACGGCAAAAGGAATAATCTTCACAGTCGCAAGCATTTCGCCAGGAATGACATGCTTCATGGGCTGCAAGGTGGCAATGGTGATTGCCTCATCGATGCTGTTCGCGGCATCGATTTTTTCCCGATCGACATGGAGCAAGCCGTGCCCTGTCGAAAACAGGTTGCTGCGCCCCGCAAACGGACGGTCGACCGTGATGTCGGACGAAGCAAAGGTTTGCGCGAGACGTCCCGCCGCCTCGTTCTCGCTGATGTCGGAAGGTTCAAGCATGGCCACGACAATCTCGCTTATCGACCGCAGCTGAAGTTCTCGAACATGCTCAGGGGTAATCGATACACCTTTTTTGAGAGTGAAATCCCTCTGCCGGACCGTATGGGCGACGATCCCTCCGACCGCTTCGGTCACGGGAAGCGGACCGAACTTCATGGCGATGGGCCCGGCTGAGCAGCCTTGGAACCGACACGGTCGGCTCGAAGCGTGGCGATGATTTCGCCAAGAATTGAAATAGCGATTTCCGCCGGGCTCACTGCGCCAATGTCGAGCCCGATGGGTGCTTTGATCTGCGCGATCGACATCTCGTCGAACCCTAGCGACGCAAGACGCTGTACGCGGGAAGCATGCGTTTTGCGCGACCCTAACGCACCGATATAGAAGCAGTTTCGACGAAGCGCATGGGCCAATGCCGGATCGTCGATCTTGGGATCATGCGTCAAGGCAACGAAAGCGGTGTAGCGGTCGATTTTGAGGGTTGGCAGCGCCGTCTCGGGCCAATCGGCTATCAATCGGGCATCGGGAAAGCGCTCGGCGGTGGCAAAGGCCGTCCGAGGGTCGAGAACTGTTACGTCAAACCCGATCTGACGTGCCATTGGCGTCAATGCCTGACTGATATGGACGGCACCCGTGATCAACAATGTCACCGGCGGCATTTGCACTGTCAGAAACACCTGACGATCCGACAGATGGATTATACCACTTTTGCCCGTGCGCAGTGCCAGGGCAAGGTTCGGTTCGAGGGGATCACCGGCGATCTCGTTCTCAAGCACCAAACGGCTTTCGCCTGTTGCCAATTCGGTCACAAGGATACAAGCCCGCCTAGCGGCGCGTTCGGCGTTCAGACGTCGCAGGAGACCTATCTTCAAGCGATCTTCTCCACGTAGACGCTGATCCGCCCACCACAGCTCAAGCCGACACGCCATGCCGTCTCGTCCGCGACCCCGAATTCGAGCGTTCGCGGCTTGCCATCGGCGATGACGTCGATCGCTTCGCTGATCACCGAGCCTTCGACGCAGCCCCCGGAGACGGAGCCGAGAAAGCTGCCATCCGCATCGATGATCAGATGCGAACCGACGGGTCGCGGCGCTGAGCCCCAGGTCTGCGTTACGGTTGCTAGTGCAACCTGACGTCCCGCGGCCACCCACGCTTCAGCCGTGGCCAGAATGTCGGTTTCTGTTGTCATTTCGAATAACCTCTCGAAATTCAAATGGGCGCTCAGCCGGCCGCCTGCAACCATTGCCGCGGCGTACGATCCAGCTCCGGACGTCCAGCGAGAAACCGATCACTCGCCAACGCCCTGCATAGATTTTCCATCGACCGCAGATTGTGGATCGGACGGAATACGTCGACATGCGGCAGCATGCTCCGGATTCCACCTGCTTTCGCCGCGAAGCCATCGAAGCGCAACAAAGGGTTGAGCCACACAAGCGTCCGACAGGATCGATGCAGGCGGTCCAGTTCAAAAGCGAGTTGATCGCCCGCGTCCCGCTCCAGCCCATCGGTGAACAACAGCACGATCGCGCCGCCCGCCATCACTCGCCGAGACCAGACGCGGTTGAAGCTTCGAAGGGCCGTTGAGATGCGTGTTCCGCCTTCCCAATCGGGAACAGCCTTGCCACAAGCCGCCAGGGCCAGGTCAGGGTCCTTCGTTCGAAGCATGCGCGTGATGTTTGTTAGCCGCGTGCCGAAAACAAACGACTGAACTTGTCTCCGCTCGCGCGAGAGCGCGTGGAGGAACTGCAGGAAGATACGTGAATACTCCGACATTGAACCGGAGATGTCCACGAGCGCGACCACCGGCGGATGCCGTTCAGCCCTGACACGAAAGGCGAGATCAATGCCGACGCCGCCGGCTCGCATCGAACGCCGGAAACTTCGCCGGGCATCGATGCGGCCTTGACGCGCCGCCATGAAGCGACGCGTCGCCACGGTGTCATCGGGCAGCAGCAAGCGCGCGATCGCGTGCCGCGCCTGCTCGACTTCCGCCGCGCTCATCTGTGCGAAATCGCGTGACTTCAGGACTTCGCTATCCGAGATCGTGAGCCTTGCATTGAATTCGACGAGGTCCTTGATCGGGTCGTCCTGAGGATCTCGCCCCTCGCGAAAAGCCTCGGCGATTCTTAAGGCGCCTGCCTGCGCCGGTGTGGGCTCCTTCGGCGCGATGCGCGCGACCGGCGACAATTGAGCGATCATTTCTTCGATCAGCGATCGCCGCCGGAAATAAAGCCGAAAGGCTTGGTCGAAGACGAGGCTATCCTCCCGGCGCTTTACGAAAATCGCATGCAGTGTCCAGTAAAGGTCGTCCCGGCCACCGATGCCGCCAAAACTGACGGCATCAACCGCATCGACCACGCTGCCGGGCCCGACCTTCAACCCGGCGATACGCAAGGCGCGGGCGAAGTAAACGATGTTTTCCCCGAACCGCCCGCCCTCAGCCACGGCGTCGGACCTCGACATTGTAGAGCGGACCTTGACGAAACGATACGATCATGTCGCCCGGAGCCAGGGGTCCCAACGCGACGTTCCGATCGGGAAGGATCGCGGTCGCCTTGTCACCTTGAAATACGACTACGCAATCGCCCTGCTCCAGCGCCGTCCCTGACCAGCGACGTAGTTGCGAGATATAAGGTTCGCGCGCCCACTGATCCGGAAAACCGGGATCAGCGGTCACCGCCAGCATGTTCGAGCCTGAATAGATCGAAAGGACGAATTTCGATTTTTCCGGTTTCCATTCTGGCCCAAGGTCGGAATTATAGAGCCACTGACAGTGGAAGGCACGGCAAACCGTGGGCCGAGTCGCGTGAATGCCACAGCCGCGCCCCTGCAAGATGTGCTGGCACCATTTGCCTGAAGTCTTGTTGAGTTCAGGTACGGGAAACAACTTGCAGCAAAGCGTGCAGGTTCCGCATTCCCTGCCTGGCAGCGATGCGGACTCGGGTGTAACCCTCGCGGATAGATGCGCTGCCATCATCCCTTGAGCCCAGCCTTGACCTGTTCCAGCATCTCCTTCGCCTTCGACCCCTGCATCGCCTGGATGTCGTCCTGATATTTCAGCAGCGCGCCCAAGGTATCGGAAACAAGGGAAGGATCGAGCGCAACGGCGTCAAGTTCGACAAGCGCCGTTGCCCAGTCGAGGGTTTCGGCGACGCCCGGCGACTTGAATAGCTCCTCCTTTCGGAGCGCCTGCACGAAAGCAACAATCTCCCTGGACAACTTGATCGGTGCTTCCGGTAGCCGTGCCCGCAAGATCGCCAATTCGCGCGCGGCATCTGGATAATCGACCCAGTGGAACAGACAACGACGCTTCAGAGCGTCGTGGATTTCGCGCGTGCGGTTCGATGTCACGATGACGATCGGCGGCGAGGACGCCACGATCGTTCCCAGTTCGGGAATTGTAACCTGAAAATCCGAGAGAACTTCGAGAAGGAAGGCCTCGAATGCCTCGTCGGTTCGATCAAGCTCGTCGATGAGCAGGATCGGGGCCCCGTTCACATCCGTTTCCAGCGCCTTCAGCAGCGGTCGGCGGATCAGATAACGCTCGGAGAAAAGTTCCGCCTCAAGCCTCGAACGATCGGCCACCGCGCTCGATGCCTCGGCGAGGCGGATCGCCATCATCTGTCCTGCATAGTTCCATTCGTAGACTGCAGATGCGACATCCAGCCCTTCGTAACATTGCAGCCGGATCAGCTTGCGCCCAAGGGCAGCGCTCAGCACCTTTGCGATTTCAGTCTTTCCGACACCGGCCTCGCCCTCCAACAACAGCGGCCGCTCCATGCGCAAGGCCAGGAACAGCACGGTGGCAAGTGCCCGGTCGGCTACGTAGCCATTTTCGCGCAGCATGGTCAGCGTGGCATCGATCGATTCGGGTAGCAAAGGCATCGTCATCGTCCTGTATCCCAAGCGAACCAGAAGCTGACGATCACGAGCATGACCGCCGCGAACCGTCGAATGATTGTGGCGCGGGAGGGATTAGTCCATGCGCCCCGCAGGGATGCCGCCCCGACCACAACGCCCGCATGAACCGCCGTTGCAATCAAAACATAGATGAACGTCAGAAATAGCAATGTCGCGATTGTTGCAGAACTTCCCGCAAAAGCTGGCAGCAAAACGACAAAGAACAGCGCTGCCTTCGGGTTGAGAAGGTTAACGATCAATCCCCTGCGGAAAGAAAGCCGAATGTCTCCAGAACTGAAACCGTCGTCTCCACGCCACATATCATAGGCGAGCCAAAACAAATAAGTGATGCCGAGCCAGCGCAAAGCGGGTCCGGCGCCAGGGATGGCCGATAACAGCGTGCCGGCACCAATAGCTGCCGCACTGCCCAGAAGTGCCAACCCCAGCGCGATCCCTGCAACGGCGGCCAGCCCCGCACTGCGGCCCCGCGCCAGAGCAAGCGCGGCCAGATATCCCATATTCGGACCAGGCGTCATCTCGACCAGAATGGCCGCGACGACAAACTCCCAGAACCGCATGTTAACGGCGGCGGCTGCGCTTCTAGCGCCCGACCGCAACTGCGACCGCACGCGCTGTCATGACGCTGATCAGGTGCGCGCGGTAATCAGCATCGGCATGAATGTCACTGTTGATACCATCCGCACTGGCTTTCAGTCCCTCCAGCGACTTGACCCCGAACCGCGTTTTCAAGGCTGCCTCGGCTTCAGCCCAGCGGAATACACCAGAGGCACCAGCCCCGGTGACAGCGACACGGACCTCTAGCCCCCGCTTGGCCACACAGACACCGACGAGAGCATAGCGCGAAGCTGGATTACGGAATTTGGCATAGGCCGCCTTGCCAGGAACGGGAAAAGCGATCTTGGTGATGATTTCGCCGTCCTCCAACGCCGTCTCATACAAGCCAGTAAAGAAATCGTCGGCCTCAATCCGGCGCTTGTTGGTGGTGATTGTCGCTGCCATGGCGATACAGGCCGCCGGATAGTCGGCTGCCGGATCGTTATTGGCGATTGAGCCGCCAATGGTGCCGCGGTGCCGCACATGCGGATCACCGATATTCGCCGCAAGCGCGGCGAGCCCGGGGATCGCTTCTTGAACGATCGGGGACGACGCGACATCCGCATGCGTCGTCATGGCGCCGATAATCACCAGGCGCCCCTTCCGGGTAATACCCTTCATCTCATCCACGAGGCCAAGATCGATGAGATTGGTCGGCGCGGCCAGCCGCTGCTTCATGGTGGGTAGCAGGGTGTGCCCGCCAGCCAGCAGCTTGGCGTCATCGGTCCGGGAGAGAAGACCGGCGGCCTGACGGATCGTTGCCGGACGATGATAGGTGAATGCATACATGGCGTGCTCCTGTTGTCCGGCGGCTTATTCGGCGGCCTTGGCCATCCGCAAGCTCTTGGCGGCGGCGCGCCAGACGGCCTGCGGCGTCGCCGGCATGGTAATGTCCTCGTGGTTCAGGGCGTCCGTCAATGCGTTCACCACAGCGGCCGGCGCGGCGATCGCTCCGGCCTCTCCGCATCCCTTGATTCCCAAGGGGTTGGAAGGGCAAGGCGTCACGGTCGTATCGACATGGAAGGATGGCAGGTCATCGGCGCGCGGCATGCAGTAATCCATGTAGCTCGCCGTCAGCAATTGGCCATCACTGTTGTAGACGGTGCCCTCAAGCAGTGCCTGCCCAATGCCCTGGGCAATGCCGCCATGGACCTGCCCCTCGACTATCATCGGATTGATGATCACTCCGAAATCGTCGACGGCGGTCCAGCGTTCGATTTTCGTCTTGCCCGTCGAAGGATCAATCTCGAGTTCGCAGATGTGCACGCCGGCTGGAAAGGTGAAATTTGTTGGATCGTAAAACGCCCCTTCCTTCAGCCCGGGCTCCAGTTCCTGGCCATTGAACTTGTGGGCAACATAGGCCTGGAGAGCGCAGGAACCGAAATCCAGCGCCTTGTCCGTTCCCTTGACGACAAACTTCCCATTCTCGAAATCGATATCCTGCTCGGCCGCCTCAAGCACGTGAGACGCGACTTTCTTGCCCTTTGCAATGACCTTGTCGAGCGCCTTCGAAATGGCCGACATACCGACCGCGCCTGAACGCGAGCCATAGGTGCCCATGCCCATCTGCACCTTGTCGGTATCGCCGTGGACAATCGAGACGTTCTCGATCGGAATACCGAGCCGACCGGAAACAAGCTGCGCGAAGGTCGTCTCGTGACCTTGGCCATGGCTGTGCGAACCCGTCAGAACCTCGACCGTGCCGACCGGATTGACGCGCACTTCCGCCGATTCCCAGAGGCCGACGCCGGCGCCAAGCGAACCGACTGCTGCCGAAGGGGCAATGCCGCACGCCTCGATGTAGGACGAAAACCCGATGCCACGAAGCTTCCCGTTGCGGGCGCTTTCGCGCTTGCGCCTGCCAAAATTCTTGTAATCGGCGATCTCAAGCGCTTTTTTCATGGACGCGCCGTAATTTCCGGCATCGTACATCATGATGACGGGCGTCTGATGCGGGAATTTCTTGACGTAGTTCTGCATCCGGAATTTCGCCGGATCACGGCCCAGTTGACGCGCAGCGACTTCGACCAGCCGCTCGATGACGAAAGTCGCTTCCGGGCGCCCGGCGCCGCGATAGGCATCCACCGGTGCCGTGTTGGTATAGACGGCATCAACTTCCGCGTAGATCGCCGGGATATCGTATTGGCCCGAGAGCAGCGGCGCATAGAGATACGTCGGAACCGACGATGAGAAGGTCGAGAGGTAGGCGCCAAGATTGGCGATGGTATGCGCCCGAAGGCCGAGGATCTTGCCCTCGGCGTCCATCGCGAGTTCGGCCTTCGTGACATGATCGCGGCCATGGGCGTCAGACAGGAAAGCCTCGGTGCGATCTGACGTCCATTTGACCGGGCGTCCGACCTTCTTCGCAGCCCAGACGCAGACGGTCTCCTCCGCATAGATGAAGATCTTCGAGCCAAATCCGCCTCCGACATCAGGCGCGATAACCCGCAACTTGTTCTCCGGCGCGATGCCGATGAAGGCCGACAACACAAGCCGGGCCACATGTGGGTTCTGGCTGGTGGTGAAAAGAGTGTAGGCACCGTCGCCGGTATCGTAATCGCCGACGGCCGCGCGCGGCTCCATCGGATTGGGCACCAACCTGTTGTTGATGATGTCGAGTTTCGTGACATGGGCGGCCGAGGCAAATGCCTTGTCGGTCGCGGCCTTGTCGCCGAGATGCCAGTTGTAGACCGTATTGTCCGGAGCTTCCGCGTGGATCATGGTCCCGGCGCCCGGCGCACTCGCTGTGTCGACCACGGCTTTCAACACATGGTAGTCGACAACCACCTGCTCTGCGGCATCCCTGGCCTGCGCCACCGTCTCGGCGATGACGACCGCGACGTGATCGCCGACGTAGCGAACCTTGCCTTGCGCCAGTGCCGGATGGGCTCCCGCCCGCATCGGCGAACCATCCTTGTTATGAATCATCCAGCCGCAGATGAGGCCGCCGATCTTGTCCGCCAGAAGATCGTCGCCCGTCAGGATTGAAACAACACCCGGCATCGCGCGGGCTGCACTGAAATCAATGCCACGGATTTCGGCATGGGCATGGGGAGAGCGGACAAATGACGCGTACACCTGACCGGGACGATTCACATCGTCCGTGTAGCGCCCCTTGCCCGTGATGAAACGATGATCTTCCTTGCGGCGCACGGAGGCGCCAATGCCTGTCGCAATCATGGTTCTCTCCCAAGTGACGTCACATGCCGGCGTCGCCGCAACGCCGCCGCTTGTTGATTTGAACCGGGCTTATGGCGCCCGCTCGGAATGGCCGGATACTTATCGACCAGCGTTACTCTACTCAGCCGCCTGAGCCCCTGGGCTGGCAACCATGCCCCGGGCGCCGGCCGCGACGGCCTTGACGATGTTATGGTATCCGGTGCAGCGGCAGATATTGCCCTCGAGTTCCTCGCGGATCGTATGCTCATCGAGCAGGTTGCCCATGCGGTTCACGATATCGATCGCGGACATGATCATCCCAGGCGTGCAAAACCCGCACTGCAAGCCGTGATGCTCACGAAACGCCTCCTGCATGGGATGAAGCATGTCGCCAATGGCGATACCCTCGATCGTAACGACCGACGAACCGTCGCAGGACAAAGCCAGGATTGTGCAGGCCTTGACCGCGCGCCCGTCGACATGAACGACGCAGGCCCCGCACTGGCTCGTATCGCAGCCGACATGGGTACCGGTGAGATGCTGGTTTTCGCGCACGAAATGTACGAGCAGCGTGCGGGGATCGATATTCGCGGTGACGGACTTGCCGTTCACCGTCATGGAGACGGTCGCCATCTCACTCCTCCTTGCGGCCGCTTGCATCCGGCCGTCTCGTTTCCTGGGTCGTCGGACGCAGCCGGTGGAGGCTGGGCTGCAAGGCTTGCCTCTTCTTTTTAACTGGTCAAAATGGAATGTGGACCTGCAATTTTTCGGGGTCAAGCCACTATCTCTGACAAGCGACCAGCCAAACAGTGTCAATTTTCCGTCATTTTCTCTGAAGCGCAGGCGAACCTTGAATGATGAATGTTTCCGGGAAACGCGTTCTGGTGACAGGATCCAGCGACGGAATCGGACGGGCGATCGCCGAGCGTATCAAGCGCGACGGCGGTGTTCCCTTTGTCCATGGGCTGAATCCGGAGGCAACGGCCGCGACAGCCTTGGCGCTTGGAAACGTGCCCCATCTGGCTTGCGATCTGGCGCATCCGGAGACGCCGCGGCGGCTGGTTAATGCGGCCATTACGGCGTTGGGCGGCCTTGACGGACTTGTCAACAATGCGGGCATCTATCCTCGGGCAAGGCTTGAGGAAACGACCCTCGCCTATTTCGACACCATGATCGCGGTCAATCAGCGGGCGCCATTTTTCCTGTGCCAGCATGTGGTTGAGCATTTCCGGCATCAGGGCGGCGGTGTGATTGTCAATATCGGTTCCCTGCAAGCTCACAGCGGCCTGTCGAATTGCACCGCTTACGCGATGACCAAGGGTGCCTTGATGACGATGACCCGAAACCTTGCCGATGCATTGGGTCCGGAGAACATCCGGGTCAATCAGATCAATCCAGGCTGGATCCTCACAGAGAACGAGAACGCGCTGCAGGTGCGTCTGAGAGGCGATCGGGAATGGGCGACCCATGTTTCGCGGCGAGCCGTACCGAGAGGTCGGATGAACGCCCCCGCCGAGGTTGCCGCGCATGCCTGCTTCTGGCTTTCGGATGAATCAGCACCGGCGAATGGACAAGTCTACGAGATGGAGCAGTTTCCATTGATCGGTCGGATGCTCGTCGAGAACATCTGACGCAATCGTGACATCGATATCGCACAGCTTGCGCGAATTCATTTTAAGCACCAGCCAAAACCAACACATTGCTAACAATTTCCGGGCAGGGTGCTTTCGGGTTTTTCCTGTGACCGGATGAGCGTATGCCTTTCGAAATCGATCTTATTTTGAAGGACGAGATCGATAAAAGACGGAACGGGCTCGGCCTGGGTCCGGAAACCGTTCGTGAGCAGCAGGCGCTGAGGGCCTTCGCGGATCGAACAGCGGCCGCTATCGTCGGGCGCGATCTGAATGACGCTCGAAGTTTTCAGGGCGCTGTCCAGAATCTGTCGCCTGCCGATTTCAAGCAATTCCTGACGTCGCAAACGAATCATTTCCTAGCGATCTTTCATACGAATTTCGACGATACCTATCTGCGATCGCTTGCATCCGTCATGGAGCAGGAAAGCCGGATGGGCATCGGAGCGCGCGGACGCGTGTCGATCGCTATGCGGTTTCTGGGAGAGTTGCAGCGCGACACAGTCAGGCGGAATCGCTGGCGATCGGCACATCAGATCGGCGAGATGGCACTGGCGCTGCGGCTGGTGATCTTTGATATCAACGCCTCCCTGGCAGCCGAACAGCGGCATGTCGCCGAACGTGCGAGCCAACGCGATATTGTTGTCGACGGCGTGGGAAATGCGCTTCAGGACAGCGTTTCCAGTTTGGGGAATGCAATCACCACTGCGACATCGGCCTTTGCCGCCTCCGCTTTGGCGACGAACGAGGCGACCGAAATCGTAAGAAACGAAAGCAGCAATCTGTCGAAGGCATCGGTCAATGTCCGTGAAAAGGCGTTGCAGACCGCAGCAGCGACCGAGCAGCTTTCCGCTGCGATGGACGAGATCGGCGTGCGTGCGAATGCCAGTCTCGCCACCGCCGTTCGTGCGGTCGACGACGCTCGCGGTCTTGATACCGCCGTCGAGCGGTTGCAGCAGGCAACTGGGGATATTAACGCCATCGTCAGTCTGATCACCAATATCGCCGCGCAGACGAACCTTCTGGCGCTGAATGCCACGATTGAGGCGGCACGCGCGGGCGAATCAGGGCGTGGCTTCGCCGTGGTCGCGGCCGAGGTCAAATCGCTCGCAACCCAGACCGCCAAGGCAACGGAAGATATTTCGCGCCAGATCGCCCATCTGACCGAAACTATGGCGATCTGCACGGCGAATTCGGCG
>JAESGE010000252.1_pt1 | contig 17404 bp, 16 predicted proteins | sample 9269601 | NCBI WGS metagenome assembly JAESGE01 (sample SAMN14515569, study PRJNA621662) | algae metagenome | isolation source: Tolypothrix brevis GSE-NOS-MK-07-07A and co-occurring heterotrophs from wet... | place: USA: Grand Staircase Escalante National Monument, Utah | collected 2006-04-16
GTTACGGCTCATCGGGCGAGGCCGCGGGCCAACCGCGCATGCCGTCGGCCTTCGAGGGTCTTCTCGGCGGGCAAGGTTTCGGCGCGGGCGGCCTTGGCGGTTTTCTCAGCAGTGGCTTGGGCGAACTCGTCAATCGGTTCAGGCAGGCTGGCCAGGGCGAAACCGCCGAATCCTGGGTGCGTCAGGGGCCGAACCGGCAAGTGGCGCCGAACGAACTGGAGCAGGCTCTGGGGCCGGAGGTGCTTGAAACCCTGACACAGAAGACAGGCCTCAGCCGCGAGGAATTGCTGGAGCGGCTTTCGCGGCAGCTGCCCGACGCGGTCGATCAGTATACGCCTGAAGGGCGGATTGGCTCGCCCGCCTGAGCCCTCCAGGCCCGGACGCGATCGCAGACGGGGGTTATGCGAAGCGCCCGGCCGCCGCCGTTTCACCATAGCGCTCGATCGGCCGGTGCTGATCAGCCGATGCTGGGGCCGGTCTGTCCCTGAAGCATGTCGCGGGCGGTGAGAAGCTGCGACACCGCCGTGAAGATCTGGGCCATGACATAAGGCTTGGCGACCATGACACTGCCGGGAACGCCCTTCGACGTCCATTCCTGCGAGCTGTCGCCGCTCATGTAGAGCACCGGCATGTCGGGCACGAGTTCGCGCCCGCGCTGGGCGATATCCCAGCCGGTTGGTCCATCCCCCAGGCGGATATCGGTGAGCAGGGCCCGGAAACGCTGCGGATCGGCGGTCAGCTCCTCGATCGCCTGAGACCCATCCGACACGGGGAGGCAGGCGAAACCCGCATCGGTCAGCCCTTCCTCCAGGTCCAGACGCAAAATCGCGTCGTCCTCGACAAGCAGTAGAAGGATATCGGGCATTGGTCTTCTTTCACGGACAGGAGCCTGTGGCGTGGAACCAACACCCTGCGGTCTGGACGAGCCGCCGACGCAACGGAGCCCCCGCCGTTTGCGCCCGAAAGCACGTGTCGCGACGAATGGGGAAAATTGTTTCGCCTGGCAAGAGGCTAAGTTGTCGCCTATGAAAAATGGCGGCCGATTGCGTCCTCGCGCTCCGCCATGAAGACAGGGTCGCGATACGGTGAAGAACCCGCAAAAGGCTGAAACCTGGACCTTTCAAACCTCATTTTGGCCGGCAGCGACCGAAAGACGGATACACAGCCCCGCCCTGTCAGGGCTGGTTCCACAGCGCGGCGAGATTGCGTAGTCCGTCCTCGAAATCTCGTCCGATCATCCTGTCGAGGCCGATCACCAGGTCGACGACCCTTGTGAGGAGCGGCGCCGGACCCTCCATGGCCCAGGTGACATCGGAGCCGGGAGCGCCAGCGCCGACATCGCGTGGCACGATGCTGAATATCGCCCGGTTTTGGGCTTTGAAGGGCTTTTCGAAATCGAGCCGCATGACGACCCTTTTCGGGGCTAGGGCTTCCGTGATCGTCATCGCCCCGGTCCCGACCTTGGCGCTGTTCCAGGCGTAGGAGGCGCCGACCCCCGCCACCGCCCCGGCATAGGTTCCCTTGCCGGGGTCCTTCCGTTCATAGGGGTTCCAGCGGTTGAAGCCATGCAGATCGTTGATTAGGGCGAAGACCAGATCGGGTGGCGCGGGCACCGTCAGCGTGCGCGCGACGTGGAACCGATCGGGCCGCGTCGCGGCATAGGCGACAAGCCCGCCGATCCCGGCCGCCAGAAGAAGGGCGATCCATCCCAGAAACGTGATCATCGTCCTGACTTCCCCGCGCTTGCGATCGCTGGCTAAGCGGCCGCGGCTTCGATGGCGGCGATGTCGATGCGCTTCATGTCCATCATTGCCCCGAAGACGCGCTTGGCCCTGGCCTCGTCGGGATCGGCGATCAGGCGCGTGAGCTGCACCGGCACGATCTGCCAGGAGAGGCCGAAGCGGTCCTTCACCCAGCCGCACTGCTCGGCCTCGGGTGCCGCCGAGAGCGCGTCACTCAGCCGGTCGACTTCGACTTGCGTTTCCACGGGTATCTGGAACGAGACGGCTTCGTTGAATTTGAAGTAAGGGCCGCCGTTGAGGCCGACGAACGCCCGGCCCATCAGCGTGAATTCGACCGTCAGGACATCGCCTGCCTTGCCGAAGGGATAGTCGCCGGGTGCTTTATGAATGTGGTCAACGCGGCTGTCGGGCAGCACCGAGGCATAGAAGGTCGCGGCTTCCTCGGCATTGCCGTCGAACCACAGGCAGGGGGTGATGGTGTTCATTGCGTGTCTCCCTCAGTCAGCGGCTTTAGAGGATGCCGACGCCTCGCCAGCAATCTGCCGCGCGAGTTCGTCGAGCTGACGCGCAGCCGCATTCCAGCCCTCGTGGAAACCCATGGCTTCGTGCCTGGACTTGTCCTCGGCATTCCAATGGCGCGCGCCCCAATGCATGGTTGTCCCGCCGCCGGGCCTGTCCGCCAGATGCACGAACCCGGTCATGAAGGGCGCGCCATCCCTGGGCCGGAAGCCTTCCGTGAAGGCATCCGTGAAAACCAGCCGCTCGCCCGGGGCGATCTCGAGATAGACACCCTGATTGTCGTGTCGCTCGCCGTTGGGTCCCTCGAAAACCGTGTTCGAGCGGCCGCCGGGGCGCACGTCGAGGTCGGCATGGGTCACGCGCCACGGCTTGGGGCAATACCACTGCTTCAGAAGCTCCGCTTCCGTCCAGCAGCGCCAGACGACGGCGCGGGGCGCTTGAATGTCGACACTGATGCTGAGTTCGTTCGCGGCCGGTTCGCATGCTTCAGGGGAGATCGTCATTCTCGCCTCCTCCTCAAGCGCGGCTGTCATGAAACATGGCGAAGCCGCCATAGATCATGCGCTTGCCGTCGAACGGCATCGGGTTCGCCTCGGGGGTCATGCGGGGGTCTTCCATGGCCTTGGCCATGCCGGCCATGCGCGCTTCCTTGGACGGCCACTCGATCCAGCCGAACAGCACGGTCTCGCCGGGCTCGGCCTTCACCGCCATGTGGAAATCGGTGAGCTTGCCATGGGTCACATCCTCGCCCCAGCCATCGACGACGCGCAGGGCGCCATGGTCGATGAAGACCACCGAGCAGGCCTTGCAGTGAGCGAGGTAAGCCTCCCGCTGACTGTCGGGAACGGAGGCGACGAAGCCGTCGATATAGGTGGTGGTGCCCGTGGTCATGCCTGTTTCCTCGGTTCCGATTGGGGTTTTTCGAACAGAAAGCCGATGTAGCGCTTCAGGTGATCGATGCTTTCGGCGGCGATCGCCGGGCCGCCCTTCGCCTTGGCCAGGATGAAGGCGCCCTGAAGCACGGCCTGCATGTGGAAGGCCAGGCTTTTGGCCGTCCATTCCCCGGTGATGCCGTGCGTCGCCATAGCCTCTGCGATATCGCGCTCGATGGTTTCGGCGTGGCCGCTGATCGAGGCGTCGCAGGCGGCGGCGATGGCCGGGCTCGTCTGGTGGACTTCCTGCACCATCGTCCCGACGAGGCAGGTAAATTCGGGCAGCTCGCCCTGAAGGATATCGCGGCGGAAATCGAGATAGCCGAGCACACGATCCAGCGGGTCCTCGTGCCGGTGGTACGGCGCAGCCTCGAAAAAGCCGCTCGTCACCCGCGCCCAATGGTTCGCGGCCGCGACGCCCAGCGCATCCTTGCTCTCGAAATGGTGGAAGAACGCGCCCTTGGTGACGCCCGCGGCCTGGCAGAGATCGTCGACCGTCGTCGCGCCATAACCCTTGACGCGGATCGCCGTCAGCGCCGCATTCAGGATCTTGTCGCGTGCCGGAGCCGTTCTTGCCATCTCATCGCTGTCCTTGTCTCAGATTATAAATACCAACCAGTTGGTATGTTGTCAATATGAAAAAGGCTTGAGGCTTTGCTCATTGCCGACGCGCAAGCGGAATGGCGGACATCGCCGCGCCAGAGGTTGCGATGTCGATGCGCGGCGAGTTGAGCCCGTGGGCCAGCCGAATTTCGACGAACTGATTCCAGAATGACCCGACAGGTCAGGGTTTCAGCTTTTCCGTTTCCGGCTTTTCCTGACCCATGGCGACGATGCCGCGCCGGATCGAGCGGGTGCGGGTGAAGTGCTCGTGCAGCATGTCCCCGTCGCCCCAGCGGATCGAGCGGGCGAGCGCCGCGAGATCCTCGTTGAAGCGGCCGAGCATTTCCAGCACGGCCTCCTTGTTGTGCAGGAAGACATCGCGCCACATGGTCGGGTCAGAGGCGGCGATGCGGGTGAAATCGCGGAAGCCGCCGGCCGAAAACTTGATGACCTCGGATTGCGTGACGGCTTCCAGATCGTTGGCGGTGCCGACGATGTTGTAGGCGATGAGATGCGGCAGGTGGCTGGTGATGGCCAGCACGCGGTCGTGGTGCGATGGCGTCATCACCTCGACCTGCGCCCCCATGGCCTCCCAGAACAGGCGCACTTTCGCCGTTGCCGCCTCGTCCGTGCCGGATGGGGGCGTCAGGATGCACCAGCGATTGAGGAACAGGCTCGGGAACCCGGCATCCGGCCCTGAATTTTCCGTGCCGGCGACGGGATGGGCCGGCACGAACTGCACGGTCTCCGGCAAATGCGGGAGCATGGCCTCGACGACCATGCCCTTGACCGAGCCGACATCGGAAATGATGGCTCCGGACGCAAGGAAAGCCCCGATTTCCGCCGCGACCGCGCCGCAGGCGCCGACGGGCACGCAGACGATGACATGATCGGCCTCGTGGACAGCTTCGGCGGCCGTCGCCACCACCCGGCCAAGGCCGATCTCCGCCGCCCGGAGTCGAACGGCCTTGTCCCGGTCGGTCAGCACGATCTCGGCGGCGAGGTTAAGTTCCCGGGCCGCCCGCGCCAGCGACGAGCCGATCAACCCGATGCCGATGATCGCGATCCGCTGGAAAAACGGCTCGGCGCGACGGGCGGCGAATGCCGACGGTTGCTCAGGATTTCCACCCATGGACTCAGACACTGTCATGCCGACAGCACGGCAGGTTGGCTTGCCATGAAGGCGCGAAGCGCGTCGATTACCAGCAGGTTGGCCTCGGCGCCGCCGATCGTCAGACGCAAGGCGGCGGGCAGGCCATAGGCTGCCACGCTGCGCAGGATCAGCCCGCGCGCGGTCAGAAAAGCATCCGCGGCCTTCGCTGTCCGGTCACCGGTTTCGGGGAAGTGGATCAGCAGGAAATTGCCGACCGAGGGCGTAACGGACAGGCCAAGGCCGGTCAGTTCGCGCGTCATCCGTTCGAGCCAGAGGTCATTGTGCTCAAGGGCGGCCGCCACATGCGCGTCATCGCCGATGGCGGCGATTCCGGCCGCGATCGCCGGCCCACTGACGTTGAACGGACCGCGAATGCGGTTGAGCGCATCGACGATGGGCGCCGGCCCATAAAGCCAGCCCAGCCGCAGATTGGCGAGGCCGTGGATCTTCGAGAAGGTGCGGGTCATCACGACATTCTGCGAGGTCGCGACGAGTTCGAGCCCGGACGCATAGTCGTTGCGGCGGACATATTCGGCGTAGGCCGCATCGAGCACCAGCAGGACGTTGTCGGGCAGGCCGGCATGCAGCCGCTTGACCTCGTCGAAGGGGAGATACGTGCCGGTGGGGTTGTTGGGATTGGCAAGGAAGACGATCCGCGTGCGCGGCGTGACGGCCGCAAGGATCGCGTCGACATCGGCGGTGAGGTCGCGCTCGGGCACCGCGATGGGGATACCGCCCGCCGCCTGGATCGCGATGCGGTAGACGAGGAAGCCATGGGCCGTGAACACGCCTTCGTCGCCCGGTCCGATATAGGCGTTGGTCAGCAGCGACAGCAGTTCATCCGAGCCCGCGCCGCAGACGAGCCTGTCGGGATCGAGCCCGAACTTGGCGCCGATCGCCTGGCGCAAGGCCTTCGAGGAGCCGTCCGGATAAAGCTCAAGCGTATCGGCGACGGATTTGAACGCCGCGATGGCGAGCGGGCTGGGGCCGAGCGGCGTCTCGTTGGAGGAGAGCTTGTGCAATTTGATGCCGGCCGGCGCCGCCGATTTTCCGGGCATGTAGGCCTCGATCTTCAATATGCCCTGGCGGGGCACGGGTCCGGAAACGGCAATGGCCTGGCGCGCGGTTGAGGATGACTGGGACATCTGAAACACCCTGTGGAGCGAATTCGAAAAGCAGGATCAGGCGGAAGCCCGGTTGGGAAGCGTGAAGCGCGCGGCGTGGCTGCCGATCTCGGTCAGGTCGCTGACGCCGCCTGGTGCCAGCGCCTCCGCGATCCGCTCGGGCGCGGTTTCGCCGGAAGCGGCGATCAGCAGCGACAGCCGGGCCCCGTCGGCCGCGCTGGCGGACACTTCGGCAAGGTGGCGCGAGAGCCTGCCTTGCAGATCCTGCGACCAGCGCTCGACCTTGGCGGCATAAAGCACGATCTCGCGCACGGCCGCGTCGGCGAGGGGCTTGGCGATGACATAGACCGGCGTGCCGGCCGGGTGGCCGGGGCGCTCGACGAAGGGCAGGCGGGCAATGATCTTCGGCCAGCCGGGGGCGGCAAGTTCGTTCCACCATGGGCCGGCGCTGGCGCCCTGGTCGATGCGGAAGATGCCAAGATCGCCGGCCGATGCCGCGACGGCCGCCATCACGGCGCGCGCATCCTCGTGGCTGACATAAGGCACCGTGAAGCCGAAATGGAAGCGGGCCGAATCGCGCATGAAGGCGTCGCCGCCCGAGATGTCGGCATGAACGCTGTAATTGGCCTGAACATGGGTGAAGGTGGCGATGATGATGCGCCAGATGCCCTCGACGGTTTCCAGCGGCAGCAGGCCCGAATGGCGCAGGGCCAGCCTTTTCATCATCTCGGCCTCGCGGCCGGGGCGGAACGCCGAGCCGGCGGCTTGCGTCTTCTTGACCGCGATCAATTCACCGATGATCCGGCTGCGCTGCATCAGCGCCTCGTGCATCGCGGTGTCGATCCGGTCGATCTCGGCGCGCAAGTCCGCGAGCGTGGTCGGCGTCGCGACGGGTTCGGGGAACGCGGTCATGAGGGCGATTTCTGGATGGCGGGGCCGGTGGGTCGGGCGTCCGGTCCTTCTAGCCATCCGCCGCGGCGATGGCAAACCAGCCGACCCGGCAAGCGACCCGGATGCCCCAAGGCAGCCCTAAGCGAGCCGCCTGAAATATTGACAGGCGCGACTCCGCGCGGCATTCGATACGGTTCGGATCAACGAACGATGCGGACGCCATGGCGAACCGGACGGACATGACGGACAGGAGTGCGACCGATCGGAGGCCGCTCGAAACCACGGTTGCCGGCGGTGCGTCCGGCCTCGCGGCGCCTGTGTCGGGCCTGGCCGATCCTTTCGCCGAGGCCAACGACCCGTCGAGCCCGGTGGCGCGATTCGGGCCCGAGCGGCCGCTGCCGATGGATTGCGGCGTCACCCTCGATCGCTGGCAGATCGCCTACCAGACCTATGGCACGCTGAACGCGGCGCGCTCCAACGCCGTGCTCGTGTGCCACGCGCTCACCGGCGACCAGCATGTCGCCAGCCGCAATCCGGTCACGGGCAAGGCCGGGTGGTGGGAATCGATGATCGGGCCGGGCAAGCCGATCGACACGGAACGCTTCTTCGTCGTCTGCGCCAATGTGCTCGGCGGCTGCCTCGGCACCACGGGTCCGGCCTCGATCAATCCGGCGACGGGCCAGGCCTGGGGTCTTGCCTTCCCGATGGTCACGGTCGGCGACATGGTGCGGGCGCAGAGCCTGCTGCTCGATCACCTGGGCATCGCCAGCCTGTTCTGCGTCATCGGCGGATCGATGGGGGGCATGCAGGTGCTGCAATGGGCGGCCTCCTATCCAGACCGTGTCTTCGCCGCGCTGCCGCTCGCCACCGGCCCGCGGCACTCGGCGCAGAACATCGCGTTCCACGAGGTGGGGCGGCAGGCGGTGATGGCCGATCCCGACTGGCGGCAGGGACGCTACCTGGAGGAAGGCACGCGGCCGACCAAGGGTTTGTCGGTGGCGCGGATGGGCGCCCACATCACCTATCTCTCGGAAACGGCGCTGCACCGCAAATTCGGACGGCGGCTCCAGGATCGTGCCGCACCGACCTTTTCCTTCGATGCCGATTTCCAGGTGGAAAGCTATTTGCGCCATCAGGGCATGAGTTTCGTCGAACGGTTCGATGCCAATTCCTATCTCTATCTGACGAGGGCGATGGATTACTTCGATCTGGCGCAAGATCATGACGGCGTTCTGGCGCGGGCCTTCAAGGGCACGGACACGCGCTTCTGCGTCGCCTCCTTCACCTCCGACTGGCTGTTCCCGACGTCCGAATCCCGTGCCATCGTCCATGCGCTGAATGCCGCCGGGGGCAGTGTCTCCTTCGTGGAGATCGAAAGCGACAAGGGCCACGATGCCTTCCTGCTCGACGAGCCGAACCTGTTCGCGACCACGCGCGGCTTCATCGACGCGGCGGCGCGCGCCCGGGGTCTGACGGCATGAACCGCGCGGCGATGACCGAACCGGCGCTGAAGCTCGCCGATGCCAGCCTCTCGCGCATCGACCTGCGGCTTGTATCCGAGATGGTCGAGCCCGGCTCGCGGGTGCTTGATGTCGGATGCGGCGACGGGGCGCTGCTGGCCCTGCTCGCCGCGACCCGGCAGGTCGACGCGCGCGGCATCGAACTCTCGCGGGCCGGCGTCGCCGATTGCGTCAGCAAGGGCCTCGCCGTGATCCAGGGCGATGCCGACACCGACCTGGCCGGCTATCCCGACGACGCCTTCGACTACGTGATCCTGTCACAGACGATCCAGGCGACGCGCAATCCGCGGCTGGTGCTGGAGCACATGCTGCGCATCGGCCGGCGGGCCATCGTCTCGTTCCCGAATTTCGGCCATTGGCGCATTCGGGCGCAGCTTGCCTTCGGCGGCCACATGCCCGTCACCGACAGCCTGTCCTATGCCTGGTGGGACACGCCGAATATCCACTTCTGCACGATCCGCGATTTCGTGCGGCTCTGCGAGGTGGTGGGCGCGGTCAAGGAACGGGCCGTGGCGCTCGACGGCGCCGGCGGCGAGGTGCGGGTCAACGCGCCATGGTGGTTCTGGAACCTGTTCGGCGAGCAGGCGGTGTTCCTGTTGCGGCGCAAGAATGCGCCCGCTCCCCGCGCACCCGCGCCCCGCTCTGGCCGCTAGAAGCGGTAGGCCATCCGCAATCCGCCCCAGTGCCGGCCGCGCACGGCGAGCGGCACGTCGATCTCGCGCATCATCACGAACTGGCCGCCGCCCATGTCGCGGCGATAGGCCTGCACCACGAAGGGCCGAACGGACCGGGCGGCGATGATGCCCGTGCGGTCGTTGAACATGCGCCGGTCGCGGGAATTGGCGGCGTTCCAGACTGGATCGCCCGGCCGCTGCGGCTGGGAATAGATCGCGTTGTGGACCGGAATATAGCCGTTGCGGTCGATCGCGAGACAAAAGACCAGCCGCTTGTCGAGGTCGAGCGCCTTTTCCTGGATCGGCGGCAGCACGCGCTTGAGCAGCGGCAGATAGGAGGTTTCGAACTGCTCGGGATCGGTTCCGGGAACCGGGGCATACTGGGTGTCGAACAAGGTATTTTCGTTGAGCGTGCGCGCGTCGAGCAAGGTCTCGAAGGCGGCGGTGATTTCGTTGGCGATGCCGACGGCCCGGTCGATCAGCGGCCGGTAATCGCCTTCCACGGCCTTTGACAGATCACCTAGCGTCTGCCGCGCGAGGCTGCCCTCGGCGGCGCAATGCAGGCCGAGCACGCTGACGGCAGCGACGCGGGCCTCGAGCATCTCGCCAGCCTCGATGCTGAAGCGAACGCTGTCGCCGGCCCTGAGGGTGCAGTCATCGGGCCGGGCGATGAGGCAGCCACCCTCGCCGATATCGATGGTGGTGCTCTGCCAGCGGCGTGAGGCGGTGGCGAGCAGCACGGGCCGCTCGACCGGCAGGCGGTCGCGCCGGCGCCGGTCGGCGAAGCTCGTCTGGCGGATGACGGGCACGAAACGCAAGGCGAGGCCCTGCGCCTCCGCCGCCGATTTGCGGGCGGTGATGGCGGCCACCGAACTGCGCTTCGCGGCGACGACGGCAAGCGTGTCGACATGCGCGACCTGCCCGGCCACGGTCTCCACGAAGCCTGCCGCATCATGGGCGCGGCGCGACAATTCAGCGGCTGAATTTGCCTGTTCCTGCATCGCCTGGCTGATCGTGGCGACCATCGGGTTCACGTCCTGGATCATCCGGACGATGTCGCCGATGGCGCTGACGGATTCTCGGGTCGCCTGTTCTAGCATGCCGATGCGCTGGCGGATGCCCTCGACCGCGTCGCTGGTGGCGACCGAGAGGGTCTTGACCTCGCTGGCGACGATTGCGAAGGCCCGCCCCGCCTCGCCGGCGCGCGAGGCCTCGATCGTGGCGTTGAGGGCAAGCAGGTTGGTCTGTCGCGCGACCGCGGCGATCGTCTCGCTGATGCCCACGATCTCGCCCGAGGCCTCGACCAGCTTGTTCAGGACATCGCGGGTGCGTCCTGCGTGGTCCGCCACCAGGGCGATGCGCTGGCGCGCGGAATCGGCGTTCTGGCTGACGAGCTCGACATTGGTCGACACTTGCGCGGTGGCTGCGGCGAGCCCGGCGACGTCGCGGTTGGCGGTGCCGGCTGCCGCGCTCAGGCCTGACATCTCGGTATGGATGGAGCCGAGATCGCCCGTGGTCTCCTCGCTCATGGTACGGGAGGAATCGATCAGGCCGGCCAGGCGCTCCAGCGCCATCTTCACATCGCTCTCGATCATGTCGAGGGCGATGCGCGTATGCGCTTCATCGACACCGACAGTCGTCGCCGCCGCCGGTTCCGGGCGGTGCGCAATCGTCGGCGGGGCTTCGATCACCCCCCGTGACCGGTCGCCCTGGAATTTTCGAAAAAGGAACAAGCGATGATCCTAGGATTGGCGTGGCGAGCATATCCTGCGGGGTGACCTTCGCCCAGCAGCGTTAATTTACGTTTAAAGCCGCCAAATCCGACCAGAAGGGTCGTGGGGGGCGGCCCGAAAACCGGCCGCGCCGCGTCGCTTTTCGTGGTTTCTCGAGCGCTCGGTTCAGCAGGACGCCCTTAATTTAACAGGACGCCCTTGGGCAGGCGCTCCCCCGCCGCCAGCACGCCGCCAATCGTCAGGCCAGCGGGTCCCGCCGTGACCGGAACGGTCTCGCCGTCGCGGATCTCGCCCGAGAGGATCAATTCGGCGAGCTGGTCCTGAACCGCCTTCTGGATCGTGCGCTTCAGCGGTCTTGCGCCATAGGCCGGATCGTAGCCCTTCTCGGCCAGCCAGTCGCGGCCCTCGGGCGACAGGTCGATGGTGATCTTGCGATCCGCCAGCAGCTTCGCCAGCCGGCCCATCTGGATATCGACGATGGCGCCCATGTCGGCGCGCTTGAGCCGATGAAACAGGATGATCTCATCGACGCGGTTGAGGAACTCCGGTCGGAACGCCGAACGCACCACGGCCATCACCTCCTCGCGCACGTCGTCGGTATCGGCGCCATCGGGCTGGTTGACGAGATACTCCGAACCAAGGTTGGAGGTCATGATGATCAGCACGTTGCGGAAGTCGACCGTGCGACCCTGGCCGTCGGTGAGGCGGCCATCATCGAGGACCTGGAGCAGGATGTTGAACACATCAGGGTGCGCCTTCTCGATCTCGTCGAACAGGACGACCTGATAGGGCCGGCGGCGGACGGCCTCGGTGAGAGCGCCGCCTTCCTCGTAGCCGACATAGCCAGGCGGCGCGCCGATCAGCCGGGAAACCGAATGCTTCTCCATGTATTCCGACATGTCGATGCGCACGAGAGCGCTCTCATCGGCGAACATGAAGGCGGCGAGCGCCTTGGTCAATTCGGTCTTGCCGACGCCGGTCGGCCCCAGGAACATGAAGGAGCCGATCGGCCGGTTCGGGTCCTGCAATCCGGCCCTTGCCCGTCGCACGGCGGTGGCGACCGCCTCGACGGCCTCGCGCTGACCGACGACACGGGCGGCGAGCGTCTGCTCCATCCGGAGCAGCTTTTCCTTCTCGCCTTCCAACATCCGCTCGACGGGTACGCCGGTCCAGCGCGAGACGACCTGCGCGACGTGGTCGGGCGTCACCGCCTCCTCCATCAAGGTGGCGTCGTTGCCGGTGGCCTCGGTCTCAGCAAGCTGTTTCTCCAGGTCCGGAATGACCCCATAGGCCAGTTCGCCGGCGCGCTGATATTCGCCCTTGCGCTGGGCCTGCGCCAGTTCGTTGCGCGCGGCGTCGAGGTGGGCCTTGATCTCGGCCGCGTGGCCGAGCTTGTCCTTTTCCGCCTTCCAACGGCTGGTCAGCGCGGCTGACGACGATTCCAGATCGGCAAGTTCCTTTTCGAGCCGCGTCAGGCGCTCGCGCGAACCGATGTCGGTTTCCTTGCGCAGGGCTTCCTGCTCGATCTTCAGCCGCACGATCTCGCGGTCCATCGAATCGAGTTCCTCGGGCTTGGAATCGACCTGCATCCGCAGGCGCGCCGCCGCCTCGTCGACGAGGTCGATGGCCTTGTCGGGCAGGAAGCGATCGGTGATGTAGCGGCTGGACAGGGTCGCGGCCGCGACCAGCGCCGCATCGGCGATGCGGACCCGGTGATGCTGCTCGTATTTCTCCTTCAGGCCACGCAGGATCGAAACCGTGTCCTCGACCGTCGGCTCGGAGACGAAGACCGGCTGGAAGCGCCGGGCGAGCGCCGCGTCCTTCTCGACATACTTGCGGTACTCGTCGAGTGTGGTCGCGCCGATGCAGTGCAGTTCGCCGCGGGCGAGCGCGGGCTTCAGGAGGTTGGACGCATCCATGGCCCCATCGGCCTTGCCGGCACCCACCAGCGTATGCATCTCGTCGATGAACAGGATGATGCCGCCATCAGCCGAGGACACTTCAGAGAGCACAGCCTTCAGCCGCTCCTCGAATTCGCCGCGGTATTTGGCACCGGCGATCAGCGCGCCCATGTCGAGGGCGAGCAACTGCTTGTCGCGCAGGGATTCCGGCACGTCGCCGTCGATGATGCGCGCGGCGAGGCCTTCGGCGATGGCCGTCTTGCCGACGCCGGGCTCGCCGATCAAGACCGGATTGTTCTTGGTTCGCCGGCTCAGAACCTGAATGGCGCGGCGGATTTCCTCGTCGCGGCCGATGACCGGATCGAGCTTGCCGTCGCGTGCCGCCGCCGTGAGGTCGCGGGCATATTTCTTCAAGGCGTCGTAGCCCTGTTCAGCCGAGGCCGTATCGGCGGTGCGGCCCTTGCGGATCGCCTCGATCGCGCCGTTCAAGGCCTGGGGCGTGACCCCGGCCTTGGCCAATACCTGCCCCGCCTCGGTATCCTTCTCGGTGCTGAGGGCCAGCAGCAGGCGCTCGACCGTGACGAAGCTGTCGCCGGCCTTCGTGCCCGCCTTCTCAGCCGCGTTGAAGACCCGTGCGAGGGCGGGCGTGAGATGCAGCCCGCCGGCTCCGGCGCCCGAAACCTTGGGCAGCTTGGCGAGCGAGGCATCGACCATCTGCCTGGCGAGGCGCGACTGCCCGCCCGCCCGGTCGATGAGGCCGGCCGCCATGCCCTCGCTATCGTCCAGCAAGGCCTTCAGCAGATGTTCAGGTGTAAATTGCTGATGTCCTTCGCGCAGGGCGATCGTCTGTGCGGCCTGAAGGAAACCCTTGGCCCGGTCGGTATATTTCTCGATATTCATGGCTGTACCTCCGCCCGCCAGATGTACGCCCCGAAGCGGCGACGCTGGCTGCATTTTCGACTGAGCCCTGTTCGGCGCCCGTTGGCCCACAGATAGGTGTTGCACAAGCGCAACAAAAGGGGCATTCGCCCCAAATGATCGATCGTTGGTTCAATCCGCGCGCGTTTGGCCGTTGTCCAGCCTCCCATGCGAGATCGTTCGGGCGATGAGCGGCACCAAACGGCAACTGGCTTTAAGGAAAGCACTGCGCGCCCTCGTGCCCGGAATTCCGCTCGACGAGGCGCAGGCCATCCTGGAGCGCGCGGGGCGGGCGGCGATGAAGACCCTGCCGCCGACGACCGCCCTGTGGCTGGCACTGACGAGCCACATCCGCCATCGGCACACCGATTACGACACGCTGTTGGCGGACGGCTATGACCGCGACGCGGCGCGCTTTTTCGTCGCGGCGGCGACCGACGATGTCCTGACTTCCTGGGGCTGCGCCCGGTCGGTGAGCGAGGGCGGCGACGAGCCGGAGGCGGATGCGCCGGATCGTGCAAGGCGAACACGGTCGCGGCGCGCGCCCGAACCTTGAGTGTCCGAGCCTTGAGTGCCCGAGCCATGGGCGCCCATGCCATAAGTGCCAATGCCTTGACGCGCTCCGGTGGCGATGGCCATGACTGATAACCCGTGATCGATCACGCCGGAGAAGCAGAATGGACATTTCGTCGACACGGCTCGCCGCGATTTACCGCTATCCGGTGAAAGGACTTTCCCCCGAACGGCTGGCGCGGGTCGATCTCACGGCAGGCGCTTATTTTCCCGGTGACCGCCTGTTCGCGATCGAGAATGGCCCTTCCGGGTTCGATCCGGCTGCGCCCCGGCACCAGCCCAAGATCAAGTTCCTGATGCTGATGCGCAATGGCGCGCTCGCCCGGCTGAGCACCCGCTACGACGATGCCAGCGGCGAACTCGTCATCGCTCACCAAGGCAGGGAGGAGGCGCGGGGCAATCTCGCGACGACGGCGGGGCGGGCGGCGATCGCCGCATTTTTCGCGCGTCACATGGCGCCGGACCTGCGGGGCGCTCCGGCCGTGCTGACCTCGCCGCCGGGCCATGCCTTCGTGGATTCGCCCGAGGGCCATGTCTCGCTGCTGAACCTGGCGAGCATCGCCGATCTGGAATCGCGCATCGGCGCGCCCCTCGACCCGCTCCGTTTCCGGGCCAATCTCTACGTCGAGGGTCTGGCGCCCTGGGCCGAGTTCGATCTCATAGGCCGAACCCTGGTCGGTTCATCGGGGGTGCGGCTGCGGATAACGCAGCGAATCGACCGCTGCGCCGCCACCGACGTCGATCCACGCACGGGCCTGCGCGACCGCGCCGTGCCGAAAGCGCTCATGCAGGCCTATGGCCATATCGATTGCGGCGTCTTCTGCGAGATCGAGGCGGGGGGCTTGCTGCGCGAAGGCGAGCATCTGCGATTGCAGCCCGACAAGCGTGACGACTCGCCGGCCGGGATTTTCGGAGCATAGGAAAAGGAGCCTCGCGGCTCCCTTCTGTTCGAATCGGCCGCGTTTAGACGGCTGCCGCCGTCAAACTTGGCAATGCTCAAACCTGGCCTGGCGTGTCGCCCGGCTCGGTCGAGAGTGCGTCCATGACCTCGCGCGGGCTGCGGCGCGGGCGGCCGCGCGGTCGCTTGACGGCGATATCGACGTTGTCGGGCGCACCCTCGGCTGGCACCGGCGCAAGGGCGGGTGCCACGGCACGCGGCGTCTCGATCGGTTCGACCGCCGCCGGCACGCGGACGGGGTTCATGAGGAATGCTGGCAGGGCCTCGGCCGGCGAGGCCTCGCGCTCCTCGCGCTCGATCCGGGGGCCACGCTCGGGACGGGGCGGGCGGTGGCGCTCGGCCCGCGGCTCTCCGGCTTCGCGTGGTTGGGCTTCATGCTCCGGACGAGGGGGGCGATTGTCGGGGCCGCGATTGTCCTGATGGCGGCCGGCATTGCGGTCGAACCGCTCCTGACGCTCGGGCCGCTCCTGACGCTCGGGCCGATCCTGATGACCACGATCCAGGCGGGGCTGGTCGTCCGGCTGTTCGCGATCCCGGTCGAAGGCGCGGGCGTTGCGGTCACGGTCGTTGCGGTCGCGGTTGCGATTGTTGTTCTGGGCATTGCGGTCGAAGCGCTGGTTGCCGCCATTGCGATCGAACCGCTCCTGATTGTTACGATCCTGGCCGTGGCGCTCTTGGCCGTGACGCTCTTGGCCACTCCGCTCTTGGCCCGCGCGCTCTTGTCCACTGCGCTCTTGGCCGCCGCGCGAATTCTCGAAACCGCCAGGCTGGCCGTAGGTATTCTCGCCCTCGCCGGCATTGAAGCCGGACTGGGAAGGCTGGGCAACGCCGAAGGGATAGGGGGTCTGACCGTCCTCCTCGCCATCATCGTCAGTATCATCGCCATCCTCGCCGAAACGCTGCGGCTGGAAGGTCGTGCCGTATTGCTGGGTGAGCTGTTCCTGGGCGGCGAGAACGACACGGAAATAATGCTCCGCGTGCTGGAGATAGTTCTCGGCCATCACGCGGTCGCCGGAGGATTGGGCATCGCGGGCCAGCTGCACGTATTTCTCGGCGATATGCTGCGCGTTGCCCCGGACCTTCACGTCCGGCCCGTTGGACTCATAACCGCGCTGGAGCGGATTGGGTCCCTTGCGGTTGTTGCTGCTGGTATTGTTCCGGCCCCGCATACGACGGTTCTGACCCTGTCTCATTCGATCGTATCTCGCATTGTGACGACGTGATCCAGCCCGGTTCGATGCGCGTGCCGATACAAGGCCGACGGGCTGAGATGCCGCCTTGCTGGAGTCTGACATAAGGATGGTCGAGCAAAGGATGCCTGGCCGTCTGTCGTCTTCACGCGTGTCTTTCTCTCGAGGCCGGAACCGCCGACTTCGGGCGCCGCCCATGCTCTTCGCGCATGGCGGAATGCGTCTTGAGGTGTGCTTGTTACCTTCGCTTCGAATACGCCCGGAGGATGAAGATTCCTCTACGGGCCGCTCCTTGCGTGAATGCGTATATCGCACTTCACTGCTTCGCTGTGGCCTTCTTACGCGCTTTCGGCGTTTTGTCCAAGCGGTTTTGCATCCGGCCGGCAATATTCACGTCGCACTCGATATTCACCTCGCGCGGTGGAACGCCAACGCACGGAGATGACCGCCAAGGTCTGCTCGCGACGGCCCTGTCCGCAAGCCGGCTTCCTCCATGATTGCCACGACATCTTGCCCCTGACCGGCGCCGATCTCGAGAACGGCGCTTCCATCCGGCGTCAGAAGCCGCGAAATCTCGGGTGCGAGTGCCCGATAGGCCTCGAGTCCGTCGAACCCGCCATCGAGGGCACGCAGCGGATCATGGTCCCGGACCTCCAGCGCGAGCCCGGCGATCGCGGCGCTCGGAATATAGGGCGGGTTCGAGACAATGACGTCGAAGAGCCCTGCGACGGCGTTGGCCCAGTTGCCGACGGCGAAATGGCTCCGGTTCGCGACTGCGTTCAAACGGGCGTTTTCCCGCGCCATGCGGGCCGCCGATTCGCTGATATCGATCCCGATACCCGTCGCGGCCTTCCGCTCGGACAAAAGCGCGATCAGGATGGCGCCCGTGCCAGTGCCGATATCGAGGAAGCGCGAGGGTGCATCACGCTCGGAGGTCAAGGTCAGGCAGAGGTCCACCACGGATTCGGTGTCG
>JAESGE010000253.1_pt1 | contig 17348 bp, 20 predicted proteins | sample 9269601 | NCBI WGS metagenome assembly JAESGE01 (sample SAMN14515569, study PRJNA621662) | algae metagenome | isolation source: Tolypothrix brevis GSE-NOS-MK-07-07A and co-occurring heterotrophs from wet... | place: USA: Grand Staircase Escalante National Monument, Utah | collected 2006-04-16
CGCCCACGCTTCATCCGACAGCCAGAACAACGAACGCGACATTTTCAGGAACCTCCTATCCAGTGGAGAACCCTTGAATCAATGTGTCCAACGCTTTTCAAGAGGCTGATTAAGTTTGGACCCTAGCCAACGCCGCAGCAGCAAATGTAAGCTTATGAGGTCTTGCACCTATCCGCCCCTCGAACATTGGCGGGTTCTCGGCATGGGTCTGCACAACCAACTTGTTCGCGATGGTGGCGGCATTTCGGCTTAGCGCACTACCTTCGCCATGCATCTCCAAAAGATTCTGCACCACTACTGCGACTTGGCTGAACCTAAAATTATTGATTATTGTCGCAAACATTCGCGCGGCTCCCGGCTTCCCAAATTGCAAGAATGCCAAGGTGGAGTATTTGCCATGGTCCCTGCGTGTATCGAAGGCAACTGCAAGTGGGAGGCATTGCCGTAAATATGATCGTCGCCCCGTGCTTGACACGGGGCTTGGCTTTTCTTCCTCCGCCCGCTCGGACATACTCCACCGATGGAGAAAGGCGGCTGGGTTTACATCATGGCGAACCGCTATCGCGGCGGCATGTATGTGGGTGTTACGGCTCATGTGTTGGCGCGGGTTTACCGGCATCGTGATGGCACGGGATCACGCCATGTTGCGGATTTCAACAAGACGCGGCTCGTCTATGTCGAGCGACATGAGGAGATCGAACGCGCCATCGCCCGTGAAAAGCTGGTCAAGAAGTGGCGGCGGGAGTGGAGATTTGCGCTGATCGAGGCGGATAACCCTGACTGGGATGATCTTTGGGATCAGTGGTTTGGATTGGGCGCAGAAAAAGGTTAGCCAAGCCCCGTGTCAAGCACGGGGCGACGATGCCCTTGAAGGTTTGGGCTATTCCCGGTCGCAAAGCGGCCGCAAGCGCGACTGCGCGCCTGCAGGTGCCCGTAACGTAGCGTAGCGAAGTGGAGGATCAGCGCCGAGGACGTCGGCCCGGACGGGCCGACGAAACCACAAGAAACCCATTTCCGCCCGAAGGCGAGAATGGTGCTGCTGGGGAGGATTGAACTCCCGACCTCACCCTTACCAAGGGTGCGCTCTACCACTGAGCTACAGCAGCGCAGGATCAGGCGCGCGCTATTGTCGCGCGGCCCTTCAATGTCAAGCGGGGCTTGAAGGGAGCGCCTCTAATCTGCAAGGCGTTTCATATGAATGAAGGCTCCGCCAAGAATATGTCACGGGAGGAGCGGCTCACGGCCAAGCTCCGCGAGAACCTGCGGCGGCGTAAGGCCCAAAGCCGGGAGACGTCGAGGGCGCTCGATGATTCGGATGCAAGCGATGCAACGGAAACGCTTCCCAATCCGCCCTCGGCTGGCTAACGCAGCGCGCTCCTGACAGCGACGGAGCCATCATGCCCAAGCTCATCCTCGTCCGCCACGGCCAGAGCCAGTGGAACCTTGAAAACCGCTTCACCGGGTGGTGGGATGTCGACCTGACCCCGCTGGGCGTGGCCGAGGCCACCGCGGCGGGTGCGCTGCTGCGCGAGAAGGGCGTGCTGCCGACTGTCGCCTTCACCTCGCTCCAATCGCGCGCGATCAAGACGCTGCATCTGGCGCTCGAAGAGGCAGGGCGCTTGTGGATCCCCGAGACCAAGGACTGGCGGCTCAACGAGCGGCACTATGGCGGGCTCACCGGGCTCGACAAGCAGGAGACCCGCGAGAAGCACGGCGACGAGCAGGTGCTGATCTGGCGCCGCAGTTTTGACGTGCCGCCGCCGGTGCTCGAAGCCGGGAGCGAATTCGATCTAGCGGCTGACCCGCGCTATGCCGGGATCGCCATTCCCTCGACGGAAAGCCTCAAACTGACGATTGAACGCGTGCTGCCCTATTGGGAAAGCGCGATCCTCCCCGTGCTGGCCAGTGGCGAGACGGTGATCATCGCTGCCCACGGTAATTCCTTGCGCGCATTGGTGAAACACCTCTCGGGCATTTCGGATGCGGACATCACCGATCTGGAGATTCCCACCGGGCAGCCGATCATCTATGACTTTGACGAAACGATGACGCCGGGCGAACGGTATTACCTGAAGGACGCATGATGGAACAGGCGGGGGGACGGGTCGCGATTGTCATGGGGAGCCAGTCGGACTGGCCGACCATGAAGGCCGCCGCCGAGGTGCTCGATGAGCTGGAAGTGCCGTACGAGGCACGCATCACCTCGGCCCATCGCACGCCCGACCGGATGGTGGCCTTCGCCAAGGGCGCGGAGGGTGAGGGCTTTGATGTTATCATCGCAGGCGCGGGCGGGGCGGCGCATCTGCCCGGCATGATCGCCAGCATGACGCACCTGCCAGTGCTGGGCGTGCCGGTGCAGTCCAAGGCGCTCTCGGGCATGGATAGCCTGCTCTCGATCGTCCAGATGCCCGGCGGCATTCCGGTCGGCACGCTGGCGATTGGCGAGGCAGGGGCGAAAAATGCCGGGCTGCTGGCGGCGGCGATCCTCGCGCTGGGGGACAAGGACCTGTCCGAGCGCCTGCAAGACTGGCGCGCCGCAAAAAGCGCCGCTGTGGCTGAGGTGCCAGAAGACTGATGCTGCCCGCAGGCTCCACCATCGGGATACTCGGCGGCGGCCAATTGGGCCGGATGCTGGCCGTGGCCGCGTTGCAGCTGGGCTACCGCGTGATCGGCTATGCGCCCGCTGGCGATAATGTCGCCGCCGATGCCTCCACCGATTTCGTGACCGCCGACTGGGACGATACGGCCGCTCTGTTGGAATTTGCCGCGCGCTGCGATGTGGTGACGTGGGAGTTCGAAAACGTGCCGATCAGCGCGGTCGCAGCCCTGCCCCAGACCCTACTCGCCTGCCCCTTGCGCGCGCTAGAGGTGGCGCAGGACCGGTTCCAGGAGAAACAATTCATCGCCGAGCTTGGCGGGGTGCCAGCGCCCTACGCCCGGGCCGAAAGCGATGCGGATTTCGCCGCCGCGCTGATCAGCGTCGGGACCCCCGGTATCCTCAAGACCGCGCGCGATGGCTATGACGGCAAGGGCCAGTGGCGCATCGGATCGGCCTTCGAAGCCAGCGGAGTGCGGTTCCCCGGGGTGACCTGCATCTACGAAGGGTTTGTCACCTATGAGACGGAATTTTCCGTCATTCTGGTGCGCGGTCAGGATGGCACGGTGCGGTTCTGGGATTCGACCGCCAACCTCCACGATGGCGGGATGCTGACCCAGTCGATCCTGCCTGCGGGCGCGCTGGTCGAAGCGCAAGTGCCCGCCGCGCGCGAGCTTGCCGCGAAAACCGCCAATGCCCTCGGCTATGTCGGGGTGCTGACGCTGGAATTCTTCGCCACACGCAACGGCCCGGTGTTCAACGAAATGGCCCCCCGGGTCCACAATTCGGGCCACTGGACCATCGAGGGCGCGGCCACCAGCCAGTTCGAAAACCACATCCGTGCGATCTGCGGCCTGCCCTTGGGCGGGACCAAGACCCGCTTTGCCAGCATCGACATGCGCAATATCGTCGGCGATGCGGCGCTGACCGCGCACCAGATCCTCGCCGAACCGGGCGAGCCGCATCTGCACCTCTACGGCAAGCGTGAAGCGCGCGAGGGGCGCAAGATGGGGCATGTCACCCGCGTCGGGCACGCGCTCAAATGATTATTGGCAAATGACCCCCGAAATCGTCCTGATTTACGCCCGCGCCGCCAATGGTGCGATCGGCAATGACGGCGATCTGCCATGGCGGCTGCCTGCTGACTTGAAGCGCTTCAAAGCGCTGACCATGGGCAAGCCGATGGTGATGGGGCGCAAGACTTTCGAGAGCCTGCCCGGCCTGCTCCCCGGCCGCCGCCATATTGTGCTGTCGCGCCGGGACGGATTCGCTGCCGAGGGCGTGGAGATGGCGGGCTCGGTGAAGGATGCGCTGGCGATGGCGGCGCGGGGCAATGAGACCGGCGAAGTCGCAATCATCGGCGGCGCGGCGATTTATGACGTGTTCATGCCGCTCGCCCACCGGATCGAACTCACCCAGATTCATGCGGACTACCCCGGCGATACCTTCATGGCTGAACCGGGCCGCGATTGGGTGCTGAGCGCGCGCGAGGATCACGCAGCGAGCGAACCACATCCGGCGTTCTCGTTCCTGACGTTCCGCCGGGCCGGGAAAGGTTGATGCGTTGGCTCGATCACCGCGATCCTATGCCCGAGCCCTTGCGCGGTGCGGTGATTGCGCTCGGCAATTTTGACGGGTTTCATTTGGGCCATCAAGCGGTGGCGGGTGAGGCAATCCGCTGGGCGCAGGCCGAGGGTCGCCCCTCGATCATCGCGACCTTCGATCCGCACCCGGTGCGCCACTTCCGCCCCGATGTGCCGCCCTTCCGGCTAACGACGCTCGAGCAGCGGCAGGAACTCTACCTCGCCGCAGGCGCGACCGCGATGCTGGTGTTCCATTTCGATGCCGAACTGGCTGGGACGAGCGCGGAGGATTTCATCCGCTCCATCCTGCTCGAGCGCTTCGGCGCACATGGCGTGGTGACGGGCGGCGACTTCACCTTCGGCAAGGGCGCGAAGGGCAATGTCGCGCTGTTGCGCACCCTTGGCAGCGAATTGGGCCTGCAATCGCGGGTGGTTGAACCCGTGGCGGACGACGGCGAGGTGGTCTCCTCCAGCCGCATCCGGCAGGCTTTGCGCGACGGCGACCCGCAGTTGGCCGCGCAATGGCTCACCCGGCCGTTTGCGATCCGGGGTATTGTCGAGCACGGCGACAAGCGCGGGCGGACGATCGGCTATCCCACCGCCAATCTCGCGATCGATAGCTATCTGCGCCCCAAATACGGCATCTACGCGGTGACGGGCCGAATTCTGGCGACCGGCCAAGTGCTTCACGGCGCGGCCAATATCGGCATCCGCCCGCAGTTCGAACCGCCCAAGGAATTGCTCGAACCGTACTTCTTCGACTTCTCGGGCGACCTTTACGGGCAGGAAATCGAAGTCGCCTTCCACCACTTCCTGCGCGGCGAGGCGAGGTTTGACAGCCTCGACGCGCTGATCGAACGGATGGACAAAGATTGCGCCGAGGCGCGGCAATTGCTCGGGTAGAAGAAGAAAAAAGGGTTTCACGCAGAGATCGCAGAGGACGCAGAGGCGCAGAGATGTCGCGCCTGCGGCAAAGCCGCATTCCTTCTCGGACATCGCGACAAGCCGTGCCAGTGCAAATCATGGAAGTGCCTTCGGCACGCACAACTCCTCCGCGTCTCCCCTTTCTTCTCTGTGCCTCTGCGTAAAACCCCCGCGGCAAAGCCGCGTAACCTTTCCCCAAGACAAATTGCGCAAAGCCCGCACGCCCGCTAAGGCCCCGCGCACCATGAGCGACGACAGCACCACTACGTCCAAGGGGCGCGATTACCGGGACACCGTCTTCCTGCCGAAGACCGATTTCCCCATGAAGGCCGGCCTCCCGCAGAAGGAGCCGGGCATTGCCGCGCGCTGGGAGCAGATCGGGCTCTACAACGCGCTGCGCGATGCGCGCCGGGGCCGCGAAAAATTCATCCTCCACGATGGCCCGCCCTATGCCAATGGCGATATGCATATCGGCCATGCGCTGAACCACATCCTCAAGGACATGGTCTGCCGCACCCAGAACCTCTTGGGCCGCGATGCGCCTTACGTGCCGGGCTGGGATTGCCACGGGTTGCCGATCGAATGGAAGGTTGAGGAAGCCTATCGCAAGGCCAAGAAGAACAAGGACGAGGTTCCGCCGAAGGAATTCCGCGCCGAATGCCGCGCTTATGCGCAGCAATGGGTGGATGTGCAGCGCGAGCAGCTCAAGCGCCTCGGCATCATGGGCGATTGGGACAATCCCTATCTCACCATGGATTTTCAGGCCGAAGCGACGATTGTCGCCGAGCTGATGAAGTTCGCCGAGGCCGGAAACGTCTATCGCGGGGCCAAGCCGGTGATGTGGTCCCCGGTCGAAAAGACCGCGCTGGCCGAGGCGGAGGTCGAATACGAGGACATCACCTCGACCCAGATCGACGTGGCGTTCGAGATTGTTGGCGGAGTAGTGCAGCCCTACCTTCGTGGCTTCGACAATCTGGCTCAGACTGCAGTCGAGATGAACAATTGGCTGTCGGGCGCCAAAATGGTGGTTTGGACGACCACGCCTTGGACTATCCCGGTAAACCAAGCGATCGCTATTGGTGAGCACGTCCGCTACGCATTTCTAGAAAGCGAGCTTGGCAAGTTCATTGTTGCAGAAGAACTGGTCGAACCATTTTGCGGGCGCGCTGGTATCTCAAAGCCCATTGTCCGGTATGTCGTGTCGGGCTCGGAATTTTGCGATGTGAAATGTCGGCATCCTATGGCCGGACGAGTGTCGGGGCCAAACGCGGAGTTTTTCGAGCGCGAACGCCCGGTCTTGATTGGCGACTTCGTCACGACCGACAGCGGCACCGGCCTCGTCCACATGGCGCCCGATCACGGCGAGGACGACTTTGACCTGTGCAAAGCGAACGGCATCAACCCCGTCTTCGCGGTGATGGACGACGGGCGCTATCGCGACGACTGGCAATGGCTGGGCGCCGCGGATGAGCGGCGCATGAGCGTCATCAACCCCAAGTTCAACGCGCCCGACGGCCCGATCTGCTCGGACCTGCGCGAAACCGGCGCGCTGCTCGCTGCGAGCGCCGATTACGCGCACTCCTACCCGCATTCGTGGCGCTCCAAGGCCAAGGTGATCTTCCGCTGCACCCCGCAGTGGTTCGTGCCGATGGATTCTCCCCTCCCCTTCAGGGGAGGGGTTGGGGGTGGGGACGTGCATCAAGCACTGAGCCAGATCGATAGTCCCCACCCCAACCCCTCCCCTGAAGGGGAGGGGCTTGAGACCCTTCGCACCCGCGCGCTCGCCGAAATCGCCCGCGTCCAGTTCATCCCCGAAAAGGGCCGCAACCGCATCGGCGCGATGGTTGAAGGGCGGCCCGACTGGGTGCTCTCCCGCCAGCGCGCGTGGGGTGTGCCGATCACGCTGTTCGTGCGGCCCGATGGCTCCTATCTGCAAGACCCTGAGGTCAACGCCCGCATCGTCGCCGCTGTGCGCGAAGAGGGCGTCGATGCGTGGGAAGAAGGGCGCAAGGCGGAATATCTCGGCGACGCGCACAACCCTGACGACTACGAGATGGTCACCGACATTCTCGACGTGTGGTTCGATTCTGGCTGCACCCATGCCTTCGTGCTCGAATCCGGGCGCTGGCCAGACTTGCAGTGGCCCGCCAACCTCTACCTCGAAGGCAGCGATCAGCATCGCGGCTGGTTCCAGTCATCATTGCTGCAATCCTGCGCCACGCGCGGCCGCGCGCCTTACGACCAAGTGCTGACCCACGGCTTCACGATGGACGCCAAGGGCCGCAAGATGTCCAAGAGCGAGGGCAACACCATCAGCCCGATCAAGGTGATGGAGGAGTACGGCGCCGACATCATCCGCTTGTGGGCGCTGAGCGTCGATTTCACCGAGGATCACCGCATCGGCGATGAAATCCTCAAAGGCGTAGGCGACCAGTACCGCAAGCTGCGCAACACCTTCCGCTATCTGCTCGGTGCGCTCGACGGGTTTGTGGGCGACATGAGCGATGGCGGCGCGCTGCCGGAGCTGGAAGTTTACGTGCTATCGCTGCTGGCGGAGCTGGACGCGAAGCTGAAAGCGGCGGCGGAAAGCTACGACTTCAACCTCTACACCCGCTTGCTGGTCGATTTCTGCAACGAGGATCTGAGCGCGTTCTACTTCGATATCCGCAAGGACAGCCTCTATTGCGACGGGCCGGACAGCGTGACGCGCAACGCCTATCGCACGGTGCTCGATCTGCTGTTCCACGCGCTGGTGCGCTATGCCGCGCCGGTGCTGGTGTTCACGACCGAGGAAGTGTGGCTGAGCCGCTATCCCGAGGACGGCGAGGAGGACGAGGACGGCCAGCGCGGGAGCGTCCACCTGCTCGAATGGCCGAGCGTTCCGGCAATCACCATCGACACCGCCAAGTGGGACGCGCTGCGGGCGCTGCGGGACAGCGTCAACGAAGCAATCGAGCCGCTGCGGCGCGACAAGACGATCCGTTCCAGCCTTGAGGCTGAAGTGGTCGTGCCCGCGAGCGCCGTGCCTGAAGGGGTCAGCGACGAAGCCCTCGCCGAATTGTTCATCACCGCGACAGTCACGCGCGGGCACAGTGACGGCGTGATCGTGACCAAAACCGCCCACCACAAATGCGGCCGCTGCTGGCGGCTGCTGCCCGACGTCGCCGAAGATGGCGCGCTGTGCGGGCGCTGTGATGATGTGGTCGATGCGGTGGACGCGCTTGAAGGGGTCGGGGCAGCATGAGCGCGCTTCTCACCCGCAACCGCTTGATCGGCCTGGCACTGGCAGCGCTGGTCGCCATCATCGATCAGCTGAGCAAATGGTATGTCATCGGCCCGCTCGCGCTGCGGCAGGTGGGGCACATACCGCTGCTGCCGTTCTTCGATCTCACTTACACCGAAAACCGCGGAATCTCGCTGGGCATGTTGCAGGCGACCAACATGGAGATGCGCTGGCTGCTGGTGCTGCTTACCGGGGTGATCGCGGTGGTGGTGCTGGTGTGGCTGATGCGCGAAAAGCGGATCGGGGATATCTTCGGCCTCGCGCTGATCCTTGGCGGGGCGCTGGGGAACATCCGCGATCGCTATGTGCTGGGCTACGTCATCGACTTTGCCGATTTGCATATCGGTTCGTTCCGCCCCTTCCTGATCTTCAACATCGCCGATGCCGCGATTACCATCGGCGTCGTCATAATCCTTGCCCGCAGCCTGTTCGTGCGCGACAAGGAAGCAACCGAAACCGGGGAAACGCCCCGTGGAGAGACCAAAGATGCGTAAGCTAGCCCCTGTGATCCTGCTGACCAGTGCTGCGGCGATGCTGACCGCTTGCGGCGGCGGCGGCGGGGTATTCAATCGTGACCGGCCCGATGAATTCGCGGTGCAGCGTCAAGCGCCGCTGGTGGTGCCGCCCGATTTCAGCCTGACCCCGCCCGCCCCCGGCGCCCCGCGTCCGTCAGAGGGCACCGCGTCGGAACAGGCACTTGATGCGCTGTTCGGCGGCCCGGCCCCGCGCAGCCGGATCGAAGCCAGCGTGCTCGACCGTGCGGGCAGCGCCGCGCCTAGCATCCGCAGCCAAGTTGGCGACACCGGCACCAATACGGTCGCCAAGGGCCGCGTAACCCGCGACATCATCGCCGCACCCGAGGGCGACGGGCAGTCGGCGACGACGGTTATACCTTCTTGATCTCCGCAGCCCATCTGGGCTGCGAAATCCTCGCTCCCGGGGCCTGACGGCCCCTTCGCTGCGGGCGCGCGGTAGCGCTTGCGACACCTGCGGTGTCGGTTTGTCTTGCACCAAACGGCGGCGTAGCCGCCGCAAGGCCGACCGGCCGCCCGAGCTTTTGCGAGGAAAGCCAAGGCGGACGGACGTCCGCCGCCCGGCGCCTGAGGGCCAAACAAAAGGCTTTAATCCCCCTCGCCAACCTCGCTGACCAGCAGCTTGTCGATCCGGCGGCCGTCCATGTCGACGACTTCGAACCGCCAGCCCTGATCGGTGAAGTGCTCGCCTTCGTGCGGCAGCTTTTTCATCACTGACAGCGCATAGCCCGCCGCCGTGCCAAATTCGCGGTCTTCGCCGTATTCCAGCCCCAGCCGGTCCGCGAGCGCATCGGCAGACAGCGAGCCTGATACCAGCAGCGAGCCGTCCTCGCGCTCGACCACCGAAGGCAGGTCGCCGTCGTCGCTGTCGCTGGCAAAATTGCCGACAATCGCGGTCAGCAGGTCAACCGGGGTGACGATCCCTTCAAAGTGGCCGTATTCGTCGGTGACCGCCGCCATCGCCACCTCGGCCGATTGCAGCACCCGCAATGCGTCCATGGCGTCAAGCTGATCGGGCACCACTTCGACCCGGCGCATCATCGCGCGGATCGACACCGGCGTTCCCGCCACCAAGGCTGCGAGCACGTCGCGCACCTTGACCACGCCGAGAATCGTGTCGGGCGAACCTTCCGCGACCGGCAGCAGCGAATGCGAGCTATCCTCGATAGTCTCGCGGATTTCGGCGAGGTCGGCGTCGGCGTCGATCCAGTCGACATCCGTGCGCGGGGTCATCATCTCGCGCACCGGGCGTTCGGCGAGGCGCACGACGCCGGTCAGGATCTTGTGCTGTTCATCCTCGATCACGCCAGACCGGGTCGCCTCGGCAAAGATCATCTGGAGCTCTTCGGCGGTGACGGACGCCTCATCAGTGCGGCGGATACCGAACAGGCGGATGATCGCCGCCGAGCTGGAATCGAGCAGCCACACCAGCGGCGCGCCGATGCGCGACAGAAACGCCATCGGCCGCGCCATGATCAGCGCCAGCGGCACCGCGTTGCGCAGCGCCAGCTGCTTGGGCACCAATTCTCCCACCACCACGCTGAGATAGGTGGTGAGCGCGATCACGACCGCAAAACCCGCCTCGTCGGCATATTTCAGCGGCAAGCCCATCGCCGCCAGCCGCTCTCCCGTCGGCCCGCCGAGGCTTGCGCCGGAATAAGCGCCTGCGACAATTCCGATCAGGGTGATGCCGATCTGGACCGTCGACAGGAACTTGCCCGGATCCTCGGCGAGATGGATCGCGATCCGCGCACTGGTCGAACCGGCTTCGGCCTTGGCTTCAAGCGTGTTGGTTTTGGCTGAGACAATCGCCAGCTCGGACATGGCGAACACGCCGTTGATCACGACGAGGCCGATGATGATGAACAGGTCGGTCCAGGGAAAAGGTGTCACGCGATCCCGCTAGCACAATCGCGCGGTGATGCCATCCACTCTGCTAACACGGCGTCACATCCCTGCATACAGCACGACATCCTGTTCATCTAAGGTGAAGGCACTTGCCGCCATGGCCCCAAACACAAGTTCATCCGCCTTGTTGCCATGCAGACTGCGTGGCATAGGCGGCTATTGACGGTAGGGAGAAATATTATGACATTTTCACGCATTTTGCTGGCAGGGACCGCTTCGCTGGCTCTGCTCGGCACCAGCGCCTGCGTTACGGACCCTAACACTGGTGAGAAGAAGATTTCGCGCACCGCCATCGGCACCGGTCTGGGCGGCACGCTCGGCTATCTGCTCGGCGGCGTGATCGGCGGCGATACCGGGCGCATCATCGGTGCGGGGATCGGTGGTTCGGCGGGAGCCGTGCTCGGCAAGCAGTATGACGACCAGATCAAGGAACTGAAGGAACAGACCGCCGGCAGCGGCGTCGACGTCGAGGAAATTGGCGATCAGGACGCGATCCTCGTGCGCTTGCCAGACGGCGTGACCTTTGCCACCGGGTCGGCAGCGATCAATCCGGGCTTCCTCGACACGCTCAACAATGTCGCTGAAAGCATGATCAAGTATCCCAACAGCCTGATCGACGTCTATGGCTTCACCGATACGACCGGTTCGCCCGCCACCAACCAGCGCCTGTCCGAACAGCGCGCTCAGGCGGTTGCCGATTACCTTGCCGCGCGCGGCGTGGCACGGGCCCGCATCGCGACCAAGGGCTTTGGTGAAAGCTATGATTCGCTGCGTGTGAAGACCGGTGACAATGTCAACGAGCCGCTCAACCGCCGGGTCGAAATCAAGATCACGCCAATCAGCCAGGAAGACGTGGCGGCGGCGCGTTCTCAATAATGGGTTGGGGCGCCTCCGCGCCCCAACTCCTCGCTCACGCGACCTAAAGGTCGCATCGCTGCGGGCGCGAGTCATTGTTGGGCCTATCGCTTCGCTACTTGAGGCCTGTTGCGCTTGCGGGCCGCCCCAAGGGGCGGCCCGTTTGCTTTGTTACTATCGGGTGTGGGCTTAACGCAGCGCCTTGGCTCGCTCGGCCAGCCGCTCAACCGCGGCGGCGTGGATGGCGGGGGAGCAAACCAATACCCCAAAATCGCGCGGATCATGCTTGTTATAGGCCAGCGGGTTGCCGAAAGCGTCGCTCACCTGCGCTCCGGCCTCGCGCGCGATCAGCGCCGCTGCCGCGATGTCCCACTCAAAGCCCCAACGCAGCGTCGCAACCAGATCCGCGCGGTCGTCAGCGACCATCGCGATCCGCAGCGCAATCGAATTGGGCTGCTCCACCGCGACCAGATCGCTGTCATCCTTGGGCAGGCTATATGTGGGCACCCTTGCTCCGGCGAATCGTGTGCGCGTGCTGGCGCGGATCGGCAGGCCGTTGAGCACAGCGCCCTGGCCTGCCACAGCCACCCAATCCTCGCCCCGCGCGGGCGCGGCCAGCATCCCGATCAACGGCCGCCCGCCGCTGACCAGCGCTACCGACACCGCCCAGCCGCTGCGCCCGGCAATGAAATCGCGCGTGCCATCAATCGGATCGACCAGCCAGATCAGCCCACTGGCGGTGCGCGCTTTGTCGTCCGCCGTTTCTTCGGAAAGCCAGGCAGCCGATGGCAGCAGACGTGCAAGCTCGCGCTTCAGGAAGCGATCAACCTCCAGATCGGCCTCGCTGACCGGACTTCCGGGCGTTTTGTCCCAGCTGTGCAGTGCGTGCCCAGCGCCCGGCCAGCGTGAATAGGCGATCCGGCCCGCCTCACGGACGATTGTTTCAAGGCGCGACCTGTCAATCATGTGAGGTATGCTGTTGCGCCCGCACAGAGCGCTTTTCAAGCCTGTCGATCCGTGCTTAGGCCCCCCGCAGACAAACCTCTCCCCAGGATTTGCACGAAGGGATCACTACGCCATGAACGTCCACGAATATCAGGCCAAGGAACTGCTCGCCCAGCACGGGATAGCGGTTCCCGCGGGCCACGCCGCGCTGAGCGTCGAAGAAGCTGTCGCGGCCGCCAAGAAGCTCCCCGGACCGCTCTACGTGGTGAAGGCCCAGATCCATGCGGGCGGACGCGGCAAGGGCAAGTTCAAGGAATTGGGCGCCGATGCCAAGGGCGGCGTGCGCCTCGCCAAGAGCCTTGAGGAAGTGGAAGCCCACGCCAAGGAAATGCTCGGCAACACGCTGGTCACGATCCAGACCGGCGACGCAGGCAAGCAGGTCAACCGCCTCTACATCACCGACGGCGTCGACATCGCCAAGGAATACTACCTCTCGCTGTTGGTCGACCGCGCGTCGGGCCGCGTTGCCTTCGTGGTTTCGACCGAGGGCGGGATGGACATCGAGGCCGTGGCGCATGACACGCCCGAACTGATCACCAGCTTCACTGTCGATCCGGCGCAAGGCTTTCAGCCGCACCACGGCCGCGCCGTGGCGTTTGCGCTCGGGCTGACGGGCGACCTCAACAAGCAGGCGCAAAAGCTCAGCCAGCAGCTGTATGACGCCTTCATCGCCACCGATTGCGAGATGCTCGAAATCAACCCGCTGTGCCAGACTGATGATGACCGGCTGCTGGTGCTCGATGCCAAGATGAGCTTCGATGGCAATGCGCTGTACCGCCACCCCGCAATCGAAGCCCTGCGTGACGAGACCGAGGAAGACCCGGCGGAAGTCGAAGCGAGCGAATATGATCTCGCCTACATCAAGCTTGATGGCAACATCGGCTGCATGGTCAACGGCGCAGGCCTTGCGATGGCGACGATGGACATCATCAAGCTGAACGGCGCGTTTCCGGCCAACTTCCTCGACGTGGGCGGCGGCGCTACCACTGAGAAGGTGACGGCAGCCTTCAAGATCATCCTCAAGGACCCGGCGGTCGAGGGCATTCTCGTCAACATCTTCGGCGGGATCATGAAGTGCGACGTGATCGCCAACGGCATCGTGCAGGCGGCCAAGGACGTGAACCTGCAGGTTCCGCTGGTCGTGCGCCTCGAAGGCACCAATGTGGCCGAAGGCAAGGCGATCCTCAACAATTCAGGCCTCGCCATCGTCAGCGCCGATAATCTGGGCGATGCCGCTCAGAAGATCGTCGCGGAAGTGAAGAAGGCTGCTTAAGCCTCCGCCCCGCTCGGAATCAGCAGCCCCCGCCGGTTCGCGCCGACGGGGGCTTTGCTTTATGGGTTCAGCGCGATTTGCCGGGTTCAGGGAGGACGGGCGGCGTGCTGTCCTGATAGGTCAGCCAGTGCCGCCAGATTTTGCGGGTACGCTCGTCGATCAGCGCAATGTCGCAGGATAGGGCCATGATGTTGCGGATAGTGCCGTCCTCCCAGTCTTTGTAAACCGCCCCGCACTCCGCTTTGCGATAGGCCTCGGCAGCTGCGTCGCTATGCCGGATCATGACGGTGAGCTCCGGCCGGTCTTCATACCGGGCGATGGCTGCGGCGAGATAGCGGTCCTTGCGTTCGGTCGCGCGCTCACGAATTCCGGCCATGCATTCGTTCATTTCGAGGGTGGTGCCGTTGCAATTGCTGAAGCCCTCGGGCCGCGCCGCCCGGTCGAAGCGGAACAGCAGTTCCTTGGGCTCAGGCTGGTCGCTCTTCATCCGCACCGCTACCACCAGCTTGTCATTGCCATCGCAGCGCAGCGTGAGACCACTGAAATAGGCGGCGCAGAATTCTGCGCTGAGCAGGCGGAAGGTTACCATGCCCGCCTTGTCTTCCCATGCAGTGAGATCGGCGTTGAAGTGCTTGAGCTTCAACACCACGCTGCCACCCTCCTCCACAAGATACATGTGCTCGGAGAACAAAATGCCGCCTTCGGTGGTCTGCTGCACAAAGGTGCCGACCATGGTCGTGCCCGTCGGCGGGAGCCAGCTTTCGGTCGCCGGGGCGCCCTCGATGCCCTCGCCCTGCCACAGGCCTTCGAGCCACCACAGGTCAGTGATGGTGGCGGGCGGGGAGACAAAGCCGGCATCGCCGACGCGGGTTTCCTGCGCCGCCAGCGGGCCCGCCAAAGCTGCAATGATTGCACCCACAATTACCCAAAATGCGCGCATATCGCTCTCCCGATGGTGCAGAAGTATAGCGCCAAACATCAAAATTACCTAGGGACGCCGGGGCCGATGCGCGCTAGCGCCCATAGCGAATTTGAGACCCCTCGGTTGCTTGACGTTTACGTAAACGCAAGCTAGGCGGGCGGCCAAGGGCATCAAGTGCCCGTGATTCTTTGAGAGGAAGGACAAAGCCCATGAAGATCCTCGTCCCCGTCAAGCGGGTGATCGATTACAACGTCAAGCCGCGGGTCAAGGCCGATGGCACGGGCGTTGACCTTGCCAACGTCAAGATGAGCATGAACCCGTTCGACGAGATCGCGGTTGAAGAAGCCATCCGCCTCAAGGAAAAGGGCGCGGCCACCGAGATCGTCGCCGTCAGCGTCGGCCCGGCCAAGGCAGCCGAAACGCTGCGCACCGCGCTCGCCATGGGCGCCGATCGCGCGATCCTGATCGAGACCGATGAAGAGGTCGAGCCCCTCGCCGTCGCCAAGATTTTGAAGGCGATTGCCGATGAAGAAGCCCCTGGCCTCGTCATCCTTGGCAAGCAGTCGATCTCGGACGATTCGAACCAGACCGGCCAGATGCTCGCCGCCCTGATGGGCCGTCCGCAAGGCACCTTCGCCAACACCGTCGAAGTCGATGGCGATTCGGTGATCGTGAAGCGCGAAGTCGATGGCGGCCTTCAGACCGTCAAGCTCGCGATGCCCGCGATCGTCACCACCGACCTTCGCCTGAACGAGCCGCGCTACGCTTCGCTGCCGAACATCATGAAGGCCAAGCAGAAGCCGCTTAGCGTCAAGACAGCCGGTGATTACGGTGTCGACCTGACCCCGCGCCTCAAGACCATCAAGGTCGCAGAGCCGCCGGTGCGTCAGGCCGGCGAGAAGGTCGCCGACGTCACTGCGCTGGTTGAAAAGGTCAAGGCGCTCGGCATCGCGTAAGCGCGCCAGCCCTTAAGGATAAGGAACGACAGACATGAAGACTCTGGTTCTCGTCGAACATGACAACACCAAGGTGCACGACGCGACCCTTGCGGTCGTCACCGCTGCATCGAAGCTGGGCGAAGTGCACCTGCTGGTTGCGGGCCACAACTGCGGCTCGGTTGCCGAAGCGGCGGCCAAGATCGCTGGCGTGGGCAAGGTCCACGTCGCCGACGACGCGGCCTATGCCAATGGCCTTGCTGAAAACGTCGCCCCGCTTGCCGCTGCGCTGATGGGCCACCATGACGCCTTCCTGGCCGCCGCTACCACGCAGGGCAAGAACGTCGCCCCGCGCGTTGCGGCACACCTTGACGTGATGCAGGTCTCGGAGATCCTCTCGGTTGAAGGCCCCAAGACCTTCACCCGCCCGATCTACGCGGGCAACGCCATTGCCACGGTCGAATCGACCGATGCCAAGCTGGTCATCACCGTGCGCGGCACGGCGTTTGAAAAGGCCGCGATCGAAGGCGGCTCGGGCACGATCGAAGCCGTCGGCGGTGCGGGCGATGCGGGTGTCTCCACCTTCGTCAGCTCGGAAATCGCCAAGAGCGAGCGTCCGGAACTGACCAGCGCCAAGATCATCGTCTCGGGCGGCCGCGCGCTGAAGGATGCACAGACCTTCGAGGCGATCATCACCCCGCTCGCCGACAAGCTCGGCGCCGCGATTGGCGCAAGCCGCGCGGCGGTCGATGCGGGCTATGTCCCCAACGACTATCAGGTCGGCCAGACCGGCAAGATCGTCGCCCCGCAGTTCTATTTCGCCATCGGCATCTCGGGCGCGATCCAGCACTTGGCGGGGATGAAGGACTCGAAGGTCATCATCGCCATCAACAAGGACGACGATGCACCGATCTTCCAGGTCGCGGATATTGGGTTGGTCGGCGATCTCTTTACCATAGTGCCGGAGCTGACTGGGGCGCTGTAAGGCGCACGCGCACAAAGACTTGAGATTGCGAGAAACCCCCGGCAAGCTGCGCGCCTGCCGGAGGTTTTCACTTTAGCTTTCGTTGAAATCTCTGAATCGCGTCAGGCGAGCCTTCAACCTCAAAGCCGTCCGTTGTGCTTTTGACCGTCAACCCGGAGCGCCGCGCCATGGACTTAAGCTCGTCCGTCGCAGCAGCCTTCATGTCGCGCTCCATGGCCCGAGCAAGGTCGCGCTCTGACCTGTAGGTACGGCCACCATACTTCATTTCGAACTTGATCATGCTTTTAGCCTTGTGACCTGCTCCCCGTTTTCAGGCCGCTGATAACTTAGCTTCGGTTTCCATATGCCCCTGGCGGGGGCGGTTCGTAAACTCGGCGGGTGCCAACCCGCCAAGGCTGCTGTGCGGACGCACGGTGTTGTAGGGTTTGTGGGGATTCATCGAGAATTGATGACCGCGGCGGTGAGGTAGATCATGGCTTCGTAGCTCTGATCGGTTTTGCAGGCACGCATGGCGATGCGTTTGAACTCTTTGAGTTTGCAGAAGAA